>Ga0315282_10007142_pt1 | contig 18444 bp, 14 predicted proteins | sample YL17G07_20_MG_FD_203693 | JGI IMG/M metagenome (GOLD analysis project Ga0315282, IMG submission 203693) | Sediment microbial communities from Yellowstone Lake, YNP, Wyoming, USA - YL17G07_20 | ecosystem: Environmental > Aquatic > Freshwater > Lake > Sediment | place: USA: Wyoming | collected...
TTAGCCAAGCGTATCGTACCATATCTAAGTCGCCCCTGTCCACTTCTCTACTTGTGCTAATACCGAGTGCCCGTGGGTGGCCATGCAGAGGGGTTGCTGATAGGCAATGTTGCCGTTCGCATCAATGTATTCGTTCATGATTGTTCCGTCTTTGTCAATCTTGGCAGCGGCCCTTGAGACGAGAGTGTTGTATTCGCCGCCCTTGTCAGGCGAGCTGGGGTCTCCAGGAGTCAGAGGCCTATACCATGAACCCCAAGCCAAGTGAACCACTCCCGGTATCACTCGTTCCGTCACGTGGACGTATGCGAGCACCGAGGCTGTGTCGTTGAATATTCTGACGATATCTTTCTCCTTGAGTCCCCGAGCGTCCGCGTCTACAGGGTTCATCTCTGCTGGCTCGTATCCATTGTACTTGTATACGTCCTGCAGGAATGGCGCACTGTTGAACTTGGTGTGGTCTCGGTACTTGTTGTGCTCAGCGTTGATCTGCAATGGGTACTTCTTCGCATATGGGCTATACCTTCCAAAGGGACTTACAAAGTATTTTGGCACATCGCCCACTACGGTACTGTGCTCACCGAAGAAGTCGGTGAGTAGCTTCGATTGGAACTCAATCTTCCCAGAGGGCGTGTCGAGGCCTGACTTGTTGTCTTTGATGTCCGAAGCAGGCTTAGTGTAGAACCAGCGGAGCTGAGGATTCGGCTTGTAGTCACTGGGGAACGGAGGTGCGTAGTAACCTTTCGCTTTGAACTGTTCCCAAGTAAGGGTTTTTGCGCCTGTGGAAAATTCCCAGAACTTCCTTAACCAATCCTCTTCACTGTTACCATCGGTGTATTTGTCCTTCAACCCCAGGCGGTCCATGATCCCTGTACAGATATCCAGATCCGTCTTCCTTTCGCCCAAGGGCTCGATTAGCTTGTGCCAGAATACGACGTTGTAGCTGGGAGTCGTTGATTCTCCGATATCGTTTCTTTCAGCTGGAAGACAGGCTGGCAGTACGATATCTGAGTACCATACCTCCGACTCATTGTTGGGGGTTTGGATGACGATGGTTTCAAGCTTCGGGCTTTGCATTGCTCTGGCATATCCGTTACAGTCGTTGCCAGCCATGCCGGTTCCGCCGCCTCCACCTGCCCTGATCATCATGTGGACCTCGGAGTATCCTTTCATCGGATATTCCTGCGTCTTGAAGGGATCTGTGTAGTTGGGGTCTTGGGCCTTGCTCCATGACCCGCACGGTATGCCGCCTCTAAACTTGAGTGTGGGGTTTTTCGTGAAATCGGTCAGGAATGCCTCTGGCCAAATCTGCGCATCTATTGTCTGCTGTATGGGGTTTCTCGGTTGCTTGTTTTTCGCTATAGTATCCAGGCTACCGCCTGTTCCAGGTCCAACGGCGCCTAATGACACGTAGCCTTGCGTGGTGACTATGGGCTCCGCGGTGCTCTTGATGCTGCCGTGCCAGAAGTTTACTCCGGGTTTGCCGACGCCCTGCATCGCTTGCAGTGCTACCATCATTCGGCACCATTCATGGCCGAAGTATGCGCGGTTTATGCCCGAGTCGTAGCACATCAGCGAGGCTGGTTTTGATGCCCATTCTCTGGCTAGGGCGGTTATGGTGGCTGCTGGTACGCCTGTGATCTTCGAGGCCCAGTCTGGGGTTCGGTCGATCATTCCGTCTGGTCCATCCTTCTTGCCGAGAACGTAGTCACTGAACTTGTCGAAGCCAACGGTGTGGGTGGCAACGAAGTCCTTGTCGTATGTGCCTTCCTTGATCCACACGTTTGCTATCGCTAGAGCCATAGCAACGTCTGTTCCAGGGATGATTCCGATCCACTGATCCCCATAGACGGCCCCGGTGTCCTCCAAGAGCGGGTTTATGGTTATCAGCTTGATACCGAGTTCCTTCATCCAGAAGCGCCAGATCGCCGAGGTGTGCGCACCATAGCAGTCCTCGTTTCCCGTCGCGGCTGTGCCCCACCAGATACCTAGTTTGCTGTTCTGCATCGTATCCGCGAACACGTCGGTCATGCCAGCTTCTCCGTTACTGTTGGGGAAACCCCAGATGAAAGTCCCTCCGTACTGCCAATGCTGCCATGTACCGCTCAGGCCTTGATGTCCGGTGACACCTCCCGGTATGAAGGCCACATATCGAGCGAAGCCAGTGTTGTGGTGCAAATACCCTCCAGTCCAGTGCGTGCAATTCCACGCTGTTATGCCGGAGGGACCGTACTTCGCCTGTACTCGTTTGATCTCGTTCGCGACAAGATCAAAAGCTTCATTCCATGAGATTCGTACGAATTCGCCTTTGCCTCTGTTCGATACGTCGCCCGTGCCGCCGGGTACGTAGCCTACTCGTTTCATTGGGTACATTAGAAGAGACGGGTCATACGACCTACTCCTGTAAGCCATTTCTTGTGGGCCAGTTTGGGCCCTTTTCTCTGGACGGAAGGTTCTTCCTCCTGCAGTGAAAGTCCATACATTATTTTTCGCTTCTTCGTCTGTCAAGTCGGCAGGTTCTGTGTATACAATTCTTCCGGCTCTGACGTGAGCCTTATGCAAGGTCCCGCGAGATGTAGAATGTCCCGAAGCGCATATGTAGAAGACTTGATCTTCGAAGTAATCCTTCGCCGTCACGACTTGGGTTTCGGTTGTTACGATCTCTTTTGGAGGCACTAGTAGTTGGCTTGCACTGTAGCCTACGCCTATGCCTACTGCGCCTGCTACAGCGAGTCCTGCTGTCCATTTGAGCATTGAACGTCTACTGATCTTCTTGTCTGTGATTGATTCTTCCTTCTTCTTTTCAGACATTTTCTCAATTCCAATTTTGTTTGTTCATCACAACTCAGTTTCTGAATCGTGATGTTGAGCATACTGGTCCTGTGTCGGGATTTAGAAGGTCCGCATCGATTATATGGCGCTGAATGATTGTATAGTGCTGTATATTCTGTAGAGACCAATATGACTGCTTGGTAACATTACTGCTCTCCTCTCTAGCTCAGCACAATCTAAGAACTCAGGGACAGCATGATACTGCGCAGGATGGCAAGCAAGGGGTTGTACACGAGCGAAGTCGCTTCAATAAACACTGTACGCTCGGCAACTACACTGTGCACCACTCGCTAATTGTGTGCGTGACGCGATGTTGCCGTCCGGTAACATCGTGTTAGAAGTGCAGAAAATCCGAAAAGCGGAAGATAGGAAATGAGACTCCTACTGGGGCTTTGCTCCTATGCCTCGCCGTGTTGAGCAAGTTTAGAAAGTTGGATGATGTCTTTGCACGCCACAACCGAGAAAGCATCGAGTCGCATAGTCTGATGAACTGGCACCGTATCCCAATTTAGGAGGCCCGCACAGATGCTACATAATTCTAAGCGGACCAATATCGCTGATATTGCCAGTTTCTTTCCTCGGCAGAGGAGCTTCAATTCCGTCGTATCAATATGACGATGATTGATCGAATGTTGGTGGGGGCAATTCGGAGAGCGGGATGAGTTTGAAATCGACTTTGGTGTCTGATGAGACGAAATCGCTCCATGCCCATGCCTGATGCTCCGGGGCAGTCGCAACAACATCGTACGTGCCTGACAGCACCGAAAATTCATAGTACCCCGTCTTGCGATCCGAGGAAGTTATCGCAACTATGAGCCCTGACTTGCTGATTGAGAGGAGCACTTCGCCCATCAATGGTTGACCACTTCGATCGGTCACGATTCCATGGATTCTGCACTTCCCGGGCATGAGATGAAACTCGAGAGCTGTCGACTTTCCCTCTTCTGCCAAGAAATCGCGAGTTTCGAACACGTGCCCGCGAGCATTGATCCGAATGAAGCTGTTTCCCGGGGAGGCAGTGTCTATCCGGAAGAAACCTTTTTTTCGTCGGTGACAGCTGTTGCCGGATCTCTGCCTTGCCTCAAAACTCCAGAGACAATGGCGCCGATTATTGGTTTCCCCTCTGTGTCGTATACGTGGCCTTCGACAACTGTCTTCTTGAAGTCAAAATCGACGTCCACAGTCTTGGTCTCTCCGGCTGCGACCTCGACACTTTTGGGCGAGGAATCATACCCTGGAAACGGTACCTCTGCGGTCAAGATGTGTTTGCCGGGAGTTAGGCCTGTGATCTCATACGCCCCAAGTTTGTCGGTAACTGCAGATTTCTCCTCCACCTTCACCCGCGCATCCTCGGCTATTCCCCAGGCATATCTGACCGTCCCTCTGATCATTCCCTTGTCTGATCCAGCATGTGTTGTTGGTATGGGGCTGACGATGCCTCCTCCCTGGAGCATCTGACGTCTGCTGATCTTCTTCTCCGGTTTCGCTCCTTTATTTTCTGTCTTGGTGCTCATGGTTGCTAAGGGGATGACGGTCTTGGTTATACTAACATATCTTATAGGAAGTCTATTGATTAAATAGAAGTCAAATCAGACTTGGCATAAGAGTGTCGCATAGCGATTCATTCAGAAATACATTCTCGATGAGAATTGCCAGAGCGTGAAAATAAGGAAGCGCGGGTGCTTCGTCGGTCCGTTCCGAGTCCTGACCGATTTGTGGACGATTTCGATCCGTTCTCATCGAGCCATGACATATCTCAAAAGGCCAATCTTGAGGTTAGGCCGGGCCAGCTTTATTGGGGCTTTCTCCAAGAACACTTGGATAAGGGATGCTCGTAAGAATGGGTCAACGGACGGGATTGCAATTTTGAATGAAGAAGGAAACCTGCCAGAGATATGCACTCCAAAAGGGAAAGAGTTGGCTGAGACATTAAGAGGAGTATTGGAAGAACTGGAGTTTGATCGGTTAAACCGTGAACTCCAACACGAGCTTTTCGGAGCGGATTATGCTTGGGCTCCTTATCCGATCATATCCGAATCAGAAGTTGATTACTCCACCATTCGTGAGCGTCTGGAATTGTACGTTCAAGGTCTTGGTCCAATGATGACAGCAAGACAAAAGGCGGGTTTCTTGTTCTTCGCATTTTCGAAGAGCCTGAGAAGAAAGGAGTTGGAGGTCCTGTTTGGAGAAGAAGGACGGCACCGAATTAATGATTTCCTGGACGCGGGTCTTTTTGTTGAAACTAGCGACGGACGTATCCGCATGAATGGATTGTTTCTCTTATCGAAGAGACTAGGGCGGGAGGGGAATGGAGCAGTGATCTATGTTTTGGCTGATTCCAAGTACTGCGATGATCCAGAACAAAAGAGATCAGAAAGGGTCTACATTGGACTTGATTCATACGCATTATTGAATCGGTTGCCCAATCAAGGTCCGTTTTCAGGCACGGGCATCGACATGGGGTCTGGGTCTGGGATACAGCTTATTGCGGCGCTCAAGTTATTTCCAGACATTGAGAGAATGGTTGGATACGAGATAGATAGAAGAGCCGTCAACGTCTCCAAGTTCAATGCCTGCCTCAATGGCGTCGACGACAGAGCGACCATCGTTGAAAATGAGAAAGACCTGTTAATTGCATTGGAGCCAAATGGGAAACAAGTAGACTTCGCTGTCAGCAACCCTCCATACATGCCTGTCCCGGAGTTCATCGAAGTCAATCCTGATGATGCGCAAACGCTCTCAAAGGCAAAGGCTCTCTCCATAGTTGGTAACGAGTCAGCACCCCGAATTTCTCTGAAGCGTATCTGGCCCGCGTCAGGTTGGGGAGGAGCGGATGGAATGTCCGTCCTAAGACCCATGCTTGAGACTTTGTTCCCGCTCATCAAGCCTTCGGGCAAGATCGTCATCTTTGCGGAGTTTGCTGGGAAGGCAAGGGGCCCCACCAAGATTGTTGAATTCATTGAAGCTCAGAGGGGGTGGGAACATAGATGGCAGCCCTTGAAGGCTCCCCCATACATTTCTGGTGGCGCATGGCATCCTGTCTTGCCTTTTCTCCCCGCGCAATTCATGGCAAGAAGCGTGATGGCACAAATTATCGGCGGGTATCCTGAATTGGCTCAGCCGCTATACAGAGACATTCTGATGAAATACGCGGAAAAGATCTTGGACGCGTATCAACGCCTTGATATCACTCATTTTCACAAAGGTTTTGTTCATTTGACAAGGCAATCATAAGCAGAATAGCTCAGAGCTGGAGCGCGCTCTTCGGGTCTACGTCCATTTGTTTGCATATGTGTTCATAGTGTCTTGCTCTTCTCTCTAGGTAGGCTAGCATTATTTCCGTAGGCGAGAAGTTCTCCAGATGGCTCACCGCTGGAAACACTGGGGGAGCTTCACTGTATCTGTTCCATTCATAGCTGTCCATGATGACTCCTGACTTCTGAGGTGATTCAAAGGCCTCTGAACCCGGGTAAGGTTGGAACACTGATACTTGATGTGAAGAACAGAGGTTTTCATCAATTAGCCTGCACATCAAGTCGGTCGAGACCTTTTCTTCTTGAGGAGAACTTCCAGGGTGGCCCACAATCCAGAAGCAGGTGGAGTAGATTCCCAGCGTCCTGCTTATGCGCAGGGCTCGAATGATCTGTTCGACCGTTATTCCTTTGCGCATTGCCTTGAGGACTCCTTCGCTCCCGCTTTCTACGCCATAGCATATCTCTACATTCTCAGCCAGCGCTGAAATTCGTTTGAGGACTTCTTGATTGACTGCGTCAACTCGTGTCCAGACTTGTGCAGCTTGCAGATCGATTCCGTGATCGCGGAATTCGGTGACGAGTTCTCCTAGAAAGCTCCTGTTGAAAGCGAAGGTGTCGTCTGAAAAACGAATTTTATTCACGCGAAGCTTCGACGAGAGTGCGCTGATCTCCTCTGCCACTTTTCTCGCGGTTCTTTGGCGAGGCTTACCCCAGAATGCTGCCTCTGTACAGAAGAAGCATCGCCATGGACACCCTCTGCCGGTTGGAATGTTCATCAGGATATCAGATCCTTGAAGCCAGGAAGGTAGGCGCTCGTAGTCTTGGGCAGGGATTTCGCTTCCTGGTAGCGGCTCACTGTCAGGATTCCTAGTGATCACGTTCCTTTTTCTACAGGTTATCCCTCGCGCGTCCATCATGTCATGCTTGCCAGAAAGCCTCAGTATTGATTCGAGAGGCTTCTCGCCTTCTCTCCTCACCACAAAGTCAACGAAGGGCGCTTCGGCTAAGATTTGAGTGTCGACAAATGTCGCGTGCTGACCTCCGATGATGATACGTGTGTTCGGCGAAACGTTCTTGGCCCTTCTGGCGATCGCCTGAGCCGTAGGATATACGCATGTATAAGGGCCGAAAGCCAAGTATCCTACTTGGTTGTTACGCAGGAACGCCTCCAGCTCATCGCAGTAGCTTTCCAAGCGAGAGGACTCATGCTGGCGCATGTCAGGTAGGAAGTACCCTGTGGAATACCCAGCCTGCTGTAAGTGCGATGATAAGGAAAGTAGTCCGACATCGGTTACTTGGAACGGTTGCTCTTTCTCTTCTCTATTGAAGAACCTGAACCTGTGCTGAATCTGAAGTTTTGAAAGCATTAGTTCGAGTCTTGGATGACCCATTCCTACAGGTCTTGATGGTGGAACTGGAGGAGTGTGAACGAAAAGTACGTCTAGTTGTTTCAATCTCGCTCCCTAGAAGTCTATCACTCGGAGGGAGTTCAGAAGCTTGAAGAATCTCAGTGAATCTTGTCTTGTCTTCGTGTGACTGGCAGCTTCGTCGGCGATTTCTTGGATGGACCTTTTGCCGTCCATGAGACTGACGACTTGAAAGGATTCTCGGTCGAGCCTACAGAGTCTAAGGTATTGAGTGAAATCCACGACTAAGAAGCTCTTAGGGTCCGTGCGATCTTGTAGTATGGCTACCGTGGCCTTTAGGCGAGGAACCGACAACCGTGACAGCTCATTTTCCTGCATCTCCTTCAAGACGGCCCCCCTCACTCCTGCAACTCGTGTAGAGTAGATACAAATATGTGCGTATGCGCTGGCCCGAGCCCCGGCCGAAAAAGTATATTCAGTACCCCCGTAATTTCCCTTCACACCTTGCTTGGAAGCCAAATCATGAGCTTCAGGATTCGGCTTTCGGAACATTTCGCTTAAATGATCCTAACTCCTCATGGCAGGAAGTCTTGAATATCAATAAGATCCTGGCAATCTCGCTGATGTGCTCAGGGCTGCTTTTAGGAATCGTACCGAGGGGCATCGTGGTTGATGCAGCCGGCGTTCCATCGAAACTCGAGGTCGTTATAGCACCGAACCCTATTATTGCAGAGGGTAGCGAGCAGGAGTACGGCAACAGTAACGGCGTAATCTTTGTCTCATTGCAGGATAGTCTGGGAAGACCCGTTCAAGCGTCCCGTGAAATCGCGCTTGAAGTTAGTTCATCCGATCTTGGAGTTGGTTCAATCCCGCGAGGACCTTGGAAGATAGCGAAAGATGATTACTACGTGAGAGTCGATTTCTCCTGTACATTCTTTTTCATATTTGAACCAAGATTCACAAACACATTTCGCTTTGGTTCAACCACGATCACTGCCTCTGCCGATGGCCTGACTTCAGGCCAAGCAGTCCTAACGACAGTTCCCCAAGGAGGAAACTCTTCCAGACTGAAAACCTATGCGGGTGTGCCAAAGATTCCAGTATCGGCAAAGTTCGCGCCCATACAGGTTCAAGTCCTGGACTCTGAGGGAACTCCTACTAAGCCGACGACCTCGTTCGAGGTCACACTCTCTGCCTCCCCCGACATTGTCGAGTTCAATTCAAGATCTTGGCGATGGGGACGAGACTTTGCGGACTATGTCAGTTACATGGGCGACTATGTCATCGGAAAAGCTGTTGGCTTCACGAAGCTCACAGCTTCCGCATCAGGCCTCACAAGTGACTCCGGGACTATTGAAGTGGTGCCGTCTGACATCACCAATACGGCGCTAATCAGCGGCAGATTTGCGAGTTCTCTCATCGTTCTCTTGTATCTCTCACTACCAGTGACGGGGGTGCTGTGGCTCCTTCGCCGAAGAGTCGATGCTAGGACTGCTCGTAGAATCACGAAATCGCTTGTAATCCTAATGGCAATTTTCCTAGCTGGATTCACCGTTTCGCAGCTCTTGCTGGTGCCCCCGTTGGTGATGTTTGCCACCGCCGGAATGGTTCTGACAGCCCTCCCGTTCGGAAGCATACTCCCGGCCTTGCTCATCATGAAGAAATGATGTGAACACCTGCTCTTAGGCGAGAACAGGGGTCTTTCTACGTTGGGCAGGTCGCAACAGGATTAGTGTTACCCCTCGCACTCCGTAGTTATGACGAGGTCAAGAAGATCAAGCCTTGCAATCGCAGGACGACGAGGGTTTACTGCAGCCTGAACAATACAGGGAGCCGTCGACTGAAGCAGATTTGCCGTCGGCCTCTGTCTTCCAGGGTGTGAGTCCCTTGCCACACTTGGGACAGTTTCCGAAATGGAAAGTCGGAAACGGAATCTTAGAATCGGACATTTGCAATCGCTGGACAATGTCTGGCAGGAGCTATTTAGAATGCCAGCTTGTTGTGTGTGCGCATTACAAGTTCACATACGTTTCGTTGGATGCGGCTCATCCAAACTCACAATACTGCTGATCCGGTCTAGAAAGCAATATATTCATTTCAGCGACTTTGACGAAAGCTCGGCGATGACCGCTGGCAGAACTGGGGACCTTGCGAGGGGAAGTGAAGTACCCTTGGGGAAAAGTAGCTCACGCGACTATTACCGCTGGGGATAGGTCCGCGGTTACGGATCGCGAAGGCAAGTACGAGATTCCAGCCCTAGATCCAGGCTCATATACTGTCAAAGTGGAACTGCCCTCCCCAGGCTATGAAGCGCAGGCTCAGAATGTGATAGTAGCTGCTGGCGAAACGAAAACCGTGGACTTCTACTTAGACTTCGAGAGGACAGTTGTGGATGGCAATGTGTCCGATCAGGATGGTAAACCAATCAGAGGAGCGACTTTGTCGGGCGTATGGTGCGGCAACGGCATGCAAACCACTGTAACTGACGAGGAAGGCTACTTCAGATTTGAAAGGGCAAGCCCTGGAAACCGATTCATTCGAGTCAATGCGGCAGGATACGTGGCCCAGATTCGAGATTTCGTTGCCAAGAAAGGGGACAAGACGGAATTAGAGTTCCACCTGACCAAGGGCAGCTGCAAGGCCCATGGAACTGTTCGGGATAAAAGCGGTCGCCCATTGCGTAGTGAGGTCTTTCTGTCTTTGGAGTCCATGCTCACATTGGACCAGACCTCCTCAAACGTTGAAACTGGATACTACGAGTTCTCTGTTCTGCCAGGAAGCTACACTCTTCTTGTGAATGCGCCGAAGTACAAAGCAGAAGTATGGCAGGGATCGATCTTGGCAGACACGAAAGTGGACTTCACCTTGGAGCCCGAGCCTGAACCCCGCCCATTGGAGCCGGATGTGAGGTCGTAAGATCACTGCAAGGAAGAGTGGTCTTAAGGGGTATGTGCGTTTCTCGCAGAGGAACCCTTCGAGAGCACTTCAAGCCGTACTATGCGACTCACTTCTCCTCGGCACGTGGATGAAAACAGACGCGAAGAGAAGAAGAGTATTCTCTATGTGGAAGAGCTGATGGCAAGACTGGCGAGAAAACCGACTGCAAAGAAGTGTGGGAATCGAAGCTTGAGTGAGCATCTGAAAGAGCTTTCGAAGCTACGTACTGAGAAATCCGGCTTCTAGATTGCAGATCCCGTGCGTCAAAGAAAAAGAAAAGGGGAAAGAGACGTTTGCGTCTAGCGCTTCTTTCCTTGTTTTAGAGTTGTATGTCTCCGAGGTCTGTGTCCTTGTCGAGTGATACAGAGACCGTCTTTGTCTTGCCCGCGGCGCTAATCGCCACTTCGTAGGTTTTCTTTGCGTCGAGTCCCTCGAGCCAGAAGTCTCCGAGGTAGTCAGATTTCACGGAGGCGACGACTTTAGCTGCGGCGGTGTCCTTAGCGCTCACGTCTGCGTCAACTAAGCATTCGCCCTTGCTGTCAAGTACTTTGCCAGCGATGAACGTCTTAGGCAAGCCAATGTAGTAGACTCTAGGCTTAGCGCCGTACTCGGGGTGGAGGGGCTCAGCGCCTGGTGTATTCATGAGGGTTTCAAACTCGCCGAATGTTATTGCCATGCTTGGACAGGATAGAACACATTTTGGTTGCTTGCCAGCATCAACCCTGTGAGCACAGAGGGTGCACTTCTGCGGTATGTTCAGCTTGTCATTCCAGTATATGACCCCGTACGGGCAGGAGGTCACGATGTCTTTCTGGCCGACGCTCTTGAACGGGTCGATAATTACGATCCCGTCCGGCCTCTTGTAGATCGCCCCGCCTTTAGCTGCCTTTATGCATGGCGCCTCATCGCAGTGCATGCAAGGCGTCGGCACAGAAGCAACCTTAACCTTCGGGAAGCTGCCCCTCTCGACAAGGTTCACTCTCATCCAGAAGTGTCCCAATTCAGGCTGATCCTTCGTGTATGGGAGATACGTGTTCTCGTAATGCTCGTCCTTGCAGGCTATCATGCAGGTGCCGCAGTTGAAGCACTTCGTGACATCTACGAGTAGACCTTTCGTCAACGCTCACTATCCCCCCCACTTTTCGATCTGCACCATAACGTGCTCGGCGCAGATCTGCATGCTGTGGTTCTTGTAGATTTGAGATGTCATTATGCTTTCGGCATTTCCGCCTTTGTCTAGGGACTTGTTTCTCGGGTCCACAGGGTCCACCCATGCCCCGTAGGTTATCTTTGGGGCTCCCGGCATAGTTCTCTCAGTCAAGTATGCGGCGCAGAGCATCTCGCCCCAATTGCTGGATACCTTGACTACGTCTCCGTGCTTTATCCCCCTTGCCTGGGCGTCAACCGGGTTAATCCATATGGGCTCATACTGGTATCCGTCTGGTCCCTTGATCTTGTATAGCTCTCGAAGCCAGGAGACATGGCCGAACTCTGAATGGAACCGCCATTTGAAGTGGCCGATGTGGGCGATAAGCGGGTACTTGGTTGCCAGCGGGCCGTCTTTTCCTTCTTTCAAGTTAAGGGAGGAAGGCTCACGCCACTTGGGGATTGCTGATATTGGGCCGTCTTCACCGTACGCGTCAGCAAATGGTTGGTGGTAGATCTCGATCATGCCTGTTGGGGTTGTTAGTCCGTCGCCTTTGGGCTTCGTGTAGTACCAGTTCATAGCTGGTTTGGGCGTATACTTGTCCAAGCCGGCAATTTTGGGGTCGAATGGGACTACTACCGCTCCTTGCTTCTTGAAGTCCTCCCATGTGATCCACTTGGGGCCATGTGACCATTGGAATAGGCCTTTTGCCATATCCTCCTCTGACATGCCGTTGTACATGGTGTCTCCGAACCCTAGCCTCTTTGCCAGTCGCAGAAACAGCTCCATGTCACTTATCGATTCACCGAGAGGCTCGACACACTTTGCCATGTAGACGAACCATTTGTTGACGATACTGGTGATGTCAACTCGCTCGAAGTTGGTGCAGATCGGCAGTATTATGTCCGAATACCTTGCCATGGGCTCGTTTTGGTGGATGGTGGCCGTCCAAGCACATTCAATCTTGGGGGTCATCCAAGCCCTAGCCTTGTCCTCGAACCAGCCGGCCTCTATGTTGAACATCCCCGGCGCCTGTTGACCTAGCATCTTGACCTCTGAGACTCCGGGGTAGGGATACATGTGCTCCATCGTGAATTCCTTCCAATACTTCACGGCCCCCGTGGTTCCCCCGATCCATTTGGTGGGCTTGTCATTTCCGTTGACGATGCAATCCGCCCATACAGCGTAGTGCGGGTGGAAGTGGATAGGCCAAGGATCCGCTCTCAATATGAACCCTATTCCCGTCCTACCGACTGCTGGCCTTCTCAAAGCCAATGCTGGTTCTGTAGGTGTACCGTTCAGGTTACCTCCTGGCTTGCCAATGTTGCCCTGCATTGTCTGCAACGTGATAATCAGCCGTGGCCAGTCGTCTCCGTTCCAGCCGCGGTTTGCTCCTCCGTTGTTGCACTGGACGAAAACGGGTCCTTTCGCCCACTCTCTCGCGAGGGCTCGGATGTCTCTAGCCTTAACGCCGCATTTCGGAGCGGCCCACTCAGGCGTTTTGGGCACACCATCCGTTTTTCCCATTACGTAATCTTGGAACTTGTCCATTCCCACCGCGTGTGTTTCAACCCAGGCCTTGTCCCACGTGCCCTCGCTGAACCATACGTATGCTATGGCCAGCTCTAGGGGTATGTCGTACCCCGGCTGGACAGGTATCCATTTGTCACAGTGAAACGCTGCAAGTTCGTTGAGGTTGGGTGTGATCGCAACCGTCTTGATCCCGGCGGCTTGTATCCAGCGGAAGTATTCCTCATACTCGTATCCACGATACATTTGCGCGGTGCTGGTTGGATCCTGAGACCAGTAGATGACCATGTTACTGTTTTTTAGAGTATCTTCGAGCAAGTCGTCAGGAGGCCATATCTGAGACTTTTCCCAGTAGTAGCCAACCATGTTGTCGGGCCCGCACGCCCAACCTATCCAGCTGTGGTTCCAGTTACCACCATGCGGTAGGTGATTCTTCGCGTCGGGATAGTCTGGCGGTGTGGGTCCTTTCTTGGCGTACAGACCGAGGAACCTGTTAACAGCGTCGAATATGCCGTCGCAGAAAGCGCCTCTGGTCTGGTAGTGAGCAGATGTTCCTATGTTGATAGCGCCGAGACCGTAGGTCGTCCTGAGCCTCTCCATCTCGCTCGCTATAGTATCTAGAGCCTCGTCCCAGCTTATCCTGACGAACTCTCCCTTGCCCCTGTTAGAAATATCGCCCTTCCCCCCCGGCGTGTAGCCAACCCTCTTCATAGGGTACAGCAGTCTCTCCGGAGAGTATACGTACCTGCGGGCAGCCTGGTGCCAACTGTTCATCAGCGATTTTTGAATTGTGGGTTTGAAGGTCTTTCCTCTGGCCTCTATCTTGTATGTTGGAATGGTTTCCCAATTGGGTGTTTCAAAGGCGTCAACTCTTATGATCCTGCCGTTTCTTACAGCAACGGACACTGGCCCACTATGGCCGGAGTTGACGAAGAGTTGCTCCTTTTCCACTGTGATGTAAGATGTTTCAGTGACGGCTTCAGGAGTCGGTGGTACTGGTCGTAGCAGTTCGCTTGCACTGTAACCTACGCCTATACCTACAGCGCCGGCTACAGCTAACCCCGCAGTCCACTTCAGCATTGAACGTCTGCTAATTTTTCTGTCTGCAATTGATTCTTCCTTTTTTTCAGACATTTTCTTAATTCCTGTTTTGTTTGTTGCCTGATCACAACTTCGCCTGATCCTTCACGGCTTCCGCTTAGAACAGGCTTCGGTGGTAGATCAAGCAGCAGGTAGCGTTCTTCTGTGTTGAGAATAAGTTGGTTTGCTACTTATCCTATTGACTACATTTATTCTGGCATGCGCCGCCTACTGTATGTAGAACGCGATGTTACCATTTGGTAACATATCTCGGAGTAATGAATCCGTGCTTCTGATGGAACGTTTTCGAAGAGCTTCTACATGCCGAATTTGAAAGTGCCTTGACGTCTTCGGTGTATAGTATTTTCCGTCTAGGACAGGAGGTTACGATTCAATCGCACCAAGAAACCCATATGTTCAGCCTATTCTTCTCCCTGGCTTGCCTCTCGTCTGCGGGAGCAGAATCCGAATTCTTTTTTCGTCGTGCGCATGATTTTTCTATTCGAAAGCCGCTGCATACCCATGGTGGGAAGACCAAATGTCATCCTTCGGCCGCAAGCCAAAGATTTTCGAAGCGTCCAAGATCCTCGACAATCCTGATATCAAGATGATAGAGGTCAGACACCAAGGACGACATTTCTTCTTGACCGTTGGCAGAGCCAAGCATCATTCGGAAGACATCGCTGCTTCAGTTGCAGCCGCGCAGGCTAGGGTTGACGACAAGATCGAGAAGGAGCTTGAATGGAATTTTCTATTCGCGCCGTCGAACATACCGGGATTCATGCAGATTGACGAATTCAAGAACCTGGCAGCGCTTATGACGTCCGTATCCTTAGGCTCCCGAATACAAGTGGATCATGCCACTTACATTCCAACAGTTAGTTTCGGGGGGGCTGACGTTCGTTGGGAAGCAACTCAGCTTGTAAGGAATTATCTTGATTCGATAGAGTGCACGAACTATGCTCTCGACGAAGGCCCCGAGGTGGAATACTCCACCAGCACAGAGCTTGCCCAGGTACGCTTCTCATTGAAGAATGCGTCCCTCAAGAAGATGCTGATTGCAAGTATGACTCTTGACGTAGTCTACACTGAATTCGAACCGCGTCAAGGCGGATCCTGCGCTGTGACCATTGACCAAATTGAGTTTGAGGAAGAATACAAACCGGCAACCGACGATGCGAACAGGGAGATAGAGAGACTAGAAAAGAAGCTGAGAACGGACTTTGCAGATATATTCAAGGAGTTTGTGAAGAAGAGGATGACTAAGCATTCATGATGAGCGCAATGCGATGTGGGCTAGGCCTTTGAAATGCCCGCGAGGTATTCCGGGAACAAAGTAGCCCTGAGCCGCCTTGACTACGTCTTTGATGAGGTCATCTCGGCTATTGTTCTCTCTGAGGAAAACGCATTGCTTTGACTTACTCTTTGTCGGCATCTTTGCTACTTCCGAATGGGACTATCTTCGCTCCTACCGTCACGATGAAAGCACCTAAGGCAATCATAGCCCCAGTGACAGCATATTCGACCCATGTCGGAGAGTAGGTTCCGGTCACTGCGTAGGAGCTCACTCCGGGAATGTACTGACCTACCGCCTGTCCTGGAGGAAGCGAAACTAGAGGCACAACAAATCCAGGAAGGACAAGTTCCACCCTATAGGCGAACACGCCTACAATGAGCAGGATTGATGCAACCGCCAATCCTAACGCGTTTCTTCGCGTTCTTGGGTACGCGAGGATTACGAAGGGAACGATTCCTCCGATAGTCCATTCAATGAGGAGGAGTGAGCTGAATGGGCCGGATACTACTAAGGACAGGCGCGCGAGTTCTGCTTCAGCGTTGGGCCAGAACAGTGTGAGGAGTTCCGTGGATTTGAGGAAGAAGTCCACAAGCACTACGACTGCCAGCAGCTTCCCTATGTCCTGAAGAACGCTGAGATCCACATTTAGTAGGCCGCGTTGCCTGCCAATCAGGGTTGTGAGAATAACGAGCGCTAGTCCTGATACCATCGCGGAGGCGAGGAAGACCGGTGCCAGTATCGCCGTGTTCCACCAGGGGCGGGCCATCTGGAGCCCAAATATCCACGCCGTTACTGAATGCAGCATGATCGCTGTGGGAAGTGCCACAAAGGAAATTGCTTTCACTATCTTCTTGTCTCGCGCTACTGCCTGATCTGAGATATCTTTGGTTCCGAAGGCGAAGATGCTGCGCTTTCTAGCGAAATCAGCTCTGCACATGAACCAGAGATCTACAAGCGAAATGACCAAGTACGAGGTTATTATGATCAGATCCCAGATGAACGGTGAATCGAATTGGGGATACAGGAACAAGTTGAGAACCCTGTCAGGTCGACCGAGATCTGCGACTATCGTGCCAGCAGCGATTGCTACGCACACGAATGCCAGTAGCGTCGCTACGCGCGAGATGGGTTTCCATCTTTCAGCACCGAAAACGTAGCTTGAGGAGGAGATAATGAGTCCTCCCGCGCTCAGGCCAATGAAGAATATGAAAGTGATGATGTACAATCCCCAGACGACGATGTCCCGCATTCCTGTTACGATCAAGCCCGTAGTGAACTGGAATGCAAAATAGGCAATTGCGCCTACTCCCATTATTGCTATGAGAACCGCCAGCCAGGCGTTGGTAACATTGATTATCTGAGACATTCTTCCACTGGTTCTTCCAGATTCCTTCATCATTTTCCCCTCAATTTCACTGCGATACGAAACCCTTCCTCCGCGGGGGTAGATAGTACACCTTGGGGTCTGTTCCTATCTCGGGCAGGAGTTGATATCCGCTCTTTTCCACTATCAACTTTGAAACCTGACTCTCAGGATCGTTGAGATCTCCAAAGAACCTAGCTCGAGCCGGGCAACTTGCAACACACGCCGGTTCTAGACCCTTATCAACGCGTTGGATGCAGAAGGTGCATTTCTCAACGACACCGCGAGGCCGCGTTGATACGTCGGCGTTGCCCACAGGAAAGTCTGGAACGTGTACTGGATTGCCCCAGTTGAAGACCCTGGCGCCGTACGGGCATGCAGTTATGCAATATCTACAACCAATGCAGAGATCCCAGTCAACTAGCACAATGCCGTCAGGCCGTTGGTATGTTGCTCCTACGGGACAGACCTTAACGCATGCAGGGTTCTCGCATTGCTGGCAGGCTAATGGAACGTGGTACATCTCCAAGTTCGGGAATGTGCCTTTCGGAGTATCGAGCTGCGACCCCCCCATTGTAAGGACACGATTCCAGGCTAGGCCCAAGGGAACGTTATTCTCGAGTTTGCATTGAATTGCGCAAGTTTGGCATCCAACGCATCTCGCGAGATCGATTACCATTCCGTAACGTTTCGCCATTGCCACGACCTCCCTAGACTTTTTTCACCTCAACCATCGTATCAAAAAACGCACAATTCATATTGTCAGGGTTCTTGTAGTCGAAGATCAACTCCTGAAGGCTTCCGGCCATCATCTGCTTCTTGGACCAGCCCTTACTGATGTTTATCATGCCAGGCTTCAGCCCATTGTTCAGCCTTGCCTTCAGGCGCGCGCTTCCTCTATCATTGAATACTTCTACGATATCAGCATCCGCTATACCTCTGCTCTTCGCGTCAGCAGGATTCATCTCGACGAAGGGGAAGGAATCCATCTCCCTCAACCATGCAATGTTGAAATATTGCGTGTGGACACCAAATTTCTTCCGACCTTGGGAACATACAAGCGGGTACTTCTTCGCAAGAGCAGTATCAGGCCAAGCCTCTATCGGTGGCTGAAAAACCGGCATCTTCTGTTGAAGCCTCTCATTGTAGAATTCGATCCTTCCTGTTGGAGTATCGAATTTGCCGTCCGTGAATGGGATGATGGGTGAAGGAAACGCCCTGAATGCGCCGTCACGTTTCAACTTCTCATAGGTTACTCCCATATCCCGTAGTTTCTGGGAATCCAGCATGAGTCTGATGTAATCCTCAGGTTGCTGATTGAAGTAGTCACCAAATCCTAGCTTCGCCGCGAGCAGACTGAAGATAGCCAGATCTGATTTGCACTCATAGAGAGGGTCTATGGCCTTCTCCTGCAACAGCACATGTGGGTGGTAGGTCGTAACGATGTCATCGTTCTCGAACCAAGTGGTGGTTGGCAACAATATGTCTGCTTGTTCAGCAGTATCGGTCATTGAGAAATCCGCTACGACAATGAACTCCAGTTTCGGAAAGAGTTCGTTGACGATCTTGTTCTGGTTGGGGAAGGTGTCGACATAGTTGCTGTTCGCGAAATAGGCAGCTCTAATCGGGTAGGGGTCGCC
>Ga0315282_10007143_pt1 | contig 18441 bp, 20 predicted proteins | sample YL17G07_20_MG_FD_203693 | JGI IMG/M metagenome (GOLD analysis project Ga0315282, IMG submission 203693) | Sediment microbial communities from Yellowstone Lake, YNP, Wyoming, USA - YL17G07_20 | ecosystem: Environmental > Aquatic > Freshwater > Lake > Sediment | place: USA: Wyoming | collected...
TAAGACCGACAAAGATCATCTGGTAGATAACCTCATCGCAGATCTTGCTCACATTGATAAGCCGATTCAACAGCGCGTAATTGAGAACCTGATTAAAGCTGACTCTGAGCTAGGTAAATCCGTGGCTGCAGGTCTGAAACTCTAGAATATGTCTACGCCCGCAGCGTGTGTTCTCACTTGGTTAGTACACGCTAATATTCAGTGCGCACCAAACTGAAGGGTCCAAGAATCCTGGAGACAAGAGTAAGAGATGATCGGAATGGGTACTGTTAGAAGAATCAGAAAAGTACTGAAGAGTAAGGCTACCATGGAAGGTGCTGGTGTAAACCTGAAGCGGGCCTTTGGTTTTCATCACGTGCCGCAGCTAGATCCATTCTTGTTGCTGGATGATTTTCATTCAGACAATCCAGACGACTATGTTAGGGGTTTTCCTTGGCACCCTCATCGGGGAATCGAGACGATAACCTACGTGCTGAATGGTGAGGTTGAGCATGGTGACAGCATGGGCAACAAAGGCGTCATTCGTTCAGGCGACGTGCAGTGGATGACCGCTGGCAGCGGCATAATTCATCAAGAGATGCCTAGAGGCCAGAAGGATGGGTTGATGTGGGGCTTTCAGCTGTGGGCTAATCTTCCAGCTTCGAACAAGATGATGGGCCCTCGTTATCGAGAGATCAAGAATGCGCAGATACCTGAGACTAAGTTGGACGGCGGGACCAAGGTTAAGGTCATTTGTGGTGAAGTGAATCGTGTCGAAGGGCCGGTTCGCGACATTGTGATTGATCCAGAGTATCTGGATGTTACGATTCCTGCCCGATCAGAGTTCCTACATTCTGTAAGGCTTGGGCACACGGTCTTTGCGTATGTGATAGAGGGGAAAGGCTACTTTGATCAGGGACGGGATTCGTTTGCCTATGATGTTGAGGGTGTGAATTATTTTGATTTTGAGAGGGATTGTTTGATTGGTCCTGAGAGCCTTCTGATGTTCGGCGATGGTGATCAGTTGGTGTTTGCAACTGCTGAGGAGGCTGTAAGGTTTCTGTTAGTGTCAGGGAGACCTATCGGTGAGCCTGTGGCATGGTACGGTCCTATTGTGATGAATACGCAGGAAGAACTGAGGATAGCGTTTGAGGAATATCAAAAAGGAACCTTCATCAAACACTAGAAGGAGTGCGCGCTAATCGGAGAAACGGAGGTGATGAATAAGAATGGTAGAAGAAACAGATGAGGAAGAAATGGAAGAAGATGAAGATGATGAGGTTGCGGAAGAGGAAGATCACACACATAGAGATGGCATCTTCCAAGAGGGGAGATTCACTGCTATTTGATGACCTAGAGCCTTCAGAGGGATTAACGCGCCCTAGCGCGCGTTATACCTTATATTTGGCAGATTGAGAAGGAGATTGGTGATGTGACATGATGAAGTGGGAATACTGTAGATTGTCTCTTCACGGTCAGAATCCGATTAAGGCGAAGGCCGTCTACTATCGGCCGGACGGTAAGAGGGCTGTTGATGTTTCTCGAGAATTGGTGGCTGATGATGATGTCAGGGATGCTGCTGCATCCTACATGGCAAAGATGGGTCTTGAGGGCTGGGAGCTTGTAAGCGCCTCTGATGTAATCGGTGCATTGGAGATAGTCTTCTACTTCAAGCGCCCCATACAAAAGACACGGCGAAGACCGAGCTAGCCATCATACCATGACGGTGGGATGAGGGCCAAACTCAAAGTCCGGAACCCCTGATGAGCATTCTGAAAAGCGCGCGTGCCGCGTGGCGGATTAGGGAAAGACTATTGAAGATCCGGCTAAAAACATGTGTTGGAACTAGATCTCAAAAGGTATCTCAATTTTGACTAATCAGAAACGAAATCTCAGATTGCTTTTGGCGTTAGCTCTTCTAGTATTCACATCAAGTTGTCTTGCAGCAGGTAATGTGTACGCATCTCCAGGAGGAGAAGTGGTCTGGACCCAGACAAGCAACCCCAGCAGCGAAGATGATTATTCTTATGGTGTTGCTGTTGACAGTTCAGGCGTGTTTGTAGTAGGTTATGACAGTTCTAGCGGTGATTGGCAGTGGAGAATTGAGAAAAGAAGTCTGACAAACGGCTCACTCATATGGTCCCAGACAAGTGATCCTGGCGCCGGAAATGATGCGGCTTCAGATGTTGCTTCTGATGCTTCAGGCTTGTTTGTAGTAGGTTATGACAGTTCTCCAGGCTCCTCAGGTAACTATCAATGGAGAATTGAGAAGCGAAATCTAGCTGATGGGTCACTCATGTGGAGTCAGGTAAGCAATCCCAGCGTCATAGCTGACTTTGCCTATGGTGTTTCTATTGATGGTTCAGGCATGTACGTCGTAGGCTCTGACAACTCGCCAGGATTGACTGATCATCAATGGAGAATTGAGAAGCGCGGTCTCACAGACGGTTCATTGATTCCTACCTTTGGGACCGGCGGAGTCATAATGGAAAATCCAAGCAGTGGAGGCGATGTTGCTAGTGATGTCACTGTTGACGGCTCAGGCATGTACGTTACAGGCTACGACTATTCTCTAGGATCAGGTAATTCTGAGTGGAGGATTGAGAAGCGAAGCCTTACCGATGGGTCGCTCTTATGGAGCCAAACAAGTAATCCAAGCGATGGATACGATGTCACTTATGGTGTCGCTGTTGACAGTTCAGGCGTGTTTGTAGTAGGTTATGACAGTTCTAGCGGTAATCTGCAGTGGAGGATCGAGAAGAGACGTCTCGCAGATGGTACACTCATATGGAGTCAAACAAGCAATCCTGGCAGTGGAGATCACCGTGCATATGGTGTTGCCGTTCACAGCTCAGGCGTGTACATCGCCGGCTCTGACCGTATTCCAGGAAATGATGAGTGGAGGATCGAGAGAAGAAGTGCTGCTGATGGTACACTCACGTCGACCTTTGGCACTGGTGGCATTATCCAAGAAGACCCCAGCAGTGGAGCTGATTCATCTCGTGGTGTTGCTGTTGATAATTCAGGCGTATACGTAGTAGGCTATGACAATTCTCCTGGTAAGTCTGAGTGGAGGATTGAGAGGCGGAACCTCGGTCTCTCATCGAGCAAGCTCGCTATCACTGTTTTCCCATCCTCTGTTATAGTTGGTTCATGGACGAGTGTGTGTACAGTCCAGAGACAGGATGAGTTCGGCAATCCTGTGACATCAGACTCAACTATTGTGAATCTTGCTTCAACCTCAACTGGGACTGGTAAGAAGTTCTCTGAGACATCTGGAGGAGCTGCGGTTACTTCTATTACTATTCCGGATGGCAGCAGCACAAAGGACTTTTACTATTTTGACGACCGAGCTGGATCGTGGTCCATATCGGTCTCGGCTGCAGGTCTAACGAGTGACAATAAGCCGTTAACCGTCAGTCCACGTTCAGGATGCGTAATTGCTACTGCTGCTTATGGAAGCGACATGGCTCCTGAAGTATCATACATGCGCCATGTCAGGGACGACGTGATCGGCTCAAATGAAGTTGGACGACTACTGGTGGGCGAATGGAACGTTTTCTACTACTCGTGGTCCCCACCTCTGGCGCAGTTCATTACTTCACATGATCTAGCGCGGCCGATCTTCAGAGTTCTCCTTCTGCCTCTTATTGTAACGGTTCATGTAACAGCCTTGATCTATACTTCATGTATGCCTGTGAATGCAGAATTTGCATCTCTTGTTGCGTTTCTTTTTGCTGCAGTTTCATCATCAACAGTTTATGTTGTGATGCCGCTGATGACACTTCGAATGATCCACAGGAAGAGATTCATACTAAGTTAGTCAGACAATCTGGTCCAGAAGAGACACTATACATACGGGCAAGCGTGCAGCGCGCGCTTTTCATAAGCATGGTGGGGAAGGAATTACTAGAACTACGTTAATTGCTTGAGTCTATTTTGCGGATAAAATGGTGAGCCTGTCTTGAAGGTAAGAGTACTGAAAAGTGATGAATATGCAGAAGCAATAGTAGTTGAGGTTATTGGTGATAAGGAGAACTTTAGAGTTACATTCAGAGAGCTAAATGATGGAACTATCATATCAAGAATGGCACCTTCAGCCAGCAAAGAACAAGAGATTGGACGAGTTGGATAAGAGGAGTTAGCGTCCGCCGCAGCAGTTGCTGAGCCCACACAATACTTTTAAGATCACCTTTTGATCGAAGACAGAGGTTGGATATTGGTTGCCTGTTGATCTCTCAACCGATATTTGTGGCGTTCACTTCAGGAACCCATTCATACTCTCATCAGCCACGCCCACAAAGACCGCCAAGAACATTCTGAGAGGAATAGAGGCTGGTTGGGGTGGAGCTGTTGTGAAAGCACTTGCTCCCCTAGACTACACAAGGGTCTATCCCAGACCAAGATTCAAGATCTACTGGCTTAAGGATCAAGGAGCGTATCCCCAGATACTTCCAAGAGCCTTGACTATAACAGACATCGAAGAATCCTCCCATCTGGCTCCTGGAGACTGGGTCAAAGAGCTGGACGAGGCAAAGAAGCTTGCAGGCGAGGAAGCCGTGATCATTGGGCAGATAACCGCCGGTGACATGGAGACTTGGGAGAAGTACATTGAGTTGATAAACGGTTCAAGAGCTGACATGGTCGAGTTGAACTTCTCATGCCCATACGCTGGGGAGGCTGGAACACAGAAGAAAGGGGAGAAGATCGGATGGGCCTTGATGTACATGGCTGAAGAGGTCATAAGACTAGCAAAGAAGAAATGTGCCGTACCATTCAGCCCCAAGATATCCTCCCAGACAGGCGAGGTTGACGAGTGGGCAACAAAATTCGAGAGCGCAGGCGCACCATGCCTAACCCTCTCACACAGGATCTCAACCCTGGACATCGACATAGAGAATGCAAAGCCGACACCCTTCGGTTGCATCATGGGCTTCGGAGGACCCTACCTAGTCGGATTCTCACTCAAATGGATCGCAAAGACAGCACCGAAAGTGAAGGTGCCGATAATGGCTAATATGGGGATGCTTGAATGGAGCGATGCGGTCAAGTACATAATGGTCGGCGCCTCAGCCGTCCAAAGCTGCACCGCGGTGATGGTTCAAGGTTATGATGTGGTCAAGCCTTGGCTGGCGATGCTGAGCAAGTTCATGGAAGAGCATGGCTACTCCAGCATAAAGGACATGAAAGGACGGGCTCTGCCCCACATAATCCCGCCGAGTATGGTTGAGAGGGGAAACGAGGGCGTCTATGCTGTTGTGAATCCCTCCAAGTGTACTGGATGTGGAATATGTAAACGATGTTGCTTCTACTTTGCTATAGATATCAAGGGTGGAAAAGCTAATGTTGATCTCAAGAAGTGCGATGGATGCGGCCTATGTCAAGAAGTCTGCCCAGAAGATGCAATTGAAGCTAAGAAACTAGCGGATAGAGACATCTATCCTAGACCTGACTCAAAAACATACCACCGACACTACATGCCAACCGCATAGTTAAGACAAGAACGCGCGCTCGATCTAGAAGGTTGTTTAGCGCTAATTAATGATTCAGCCTCTGGTTCTTTGGGTGCGCGAGTCACTGTTCTAGATCTTTCTTCATTCTCAGGAATTCTTCTCTGCTAATTTCGCCCCTTGCGTATCTTCTTCTTAAAATTCTGATCTCGTGTCCTTCGTCCCAGTGTCGATGGTGCCATGGCCATCTGAACATCCAACTCAAGAGCCAAAGTAGGAAAAGGAGTCCGACTAGTCTCCAGAACCAGTTTGAAAAGAGAAAAGGCGGTTGTTGTGTCTAGTTGAATAGTCCGTTAGAAACAAACTCGAATATTATTGCGGCGACAACTAAGGTGAATATTATTCTGAAAACAACGCTTGTCCAGAATCTTCCAGACATCCACTCATCTTCGTGAACCATGATTAATTCTTGGTGACAGCTTCTTAAAAAGGAGTTGAGGCTTTAAGTACAATATGTGTGCTTCAGTCATGTGATTGAGTACTCCTGAAAAATACGCGCGCTTCAATCAGCACTTGCCGTTTTTCGTTGTCGACGCCCCAGTACGACTAGAAGCGGGATTATTAGGAGCCAAGAAAAGCGGACGGTATCAGGGGGCATTATGAAGAAGAGGCAAGCAGAGAGAAGAAAGACGGCGGGTGCGACTGAAAGTCCTATCAGAACATGTCTTATAGTACTGTCCTTCAGGTTCCTTGCGCGCGCTTCTCTCCTAGCCCTTCTAAAGATGATGCCTCAAATCGGCGCGCGCTGGCCTTGGTCTTGTTATGTTCACTTCTTGAGCGCTTCAACAGCTCTTGATGCCCAGTCAGGGTCGGCAGTCAGAGTGCGGCCTATTCCAACCAGATCTGCAATTCCTGTCTTTATGAGCTCATCTGCATATTGTGGCGTCTTTATTCCGCCTGTGGTTATCACAGGGACCTTTACGGCCTGTTTGATGGCTTTTGCCAGGTGTATGAAGTATCCTTGGCCAGAGAGGTTTGGGGGTCTGGATCCGCAGAGCCCTCCTGAGACATCGATTATGGCTATGCCTGATTCGGCCAGTGACCTGGCAATCAGTTTGGAGTCTTCAAGTGTAAGGCCTCCAGGCATCATGTCATCAGCTCCCAGCCGGTAGAGTACGGGAATATCAGTTCCAACTGTTCTCAGGACTTCAGCTGCAACCTCAATTGAAAATCGCGTCCTATTCTCAAGTGCGCCACCGTACCTGTCAGTTCGTTTGTTGGTGATGGGAGAGCAGAACTGGCTAAGAAGAAAGCCGTGGGCGCCGTGAATTTCTACAGCGTCAAATCCGGCCTTGACAGCGCGGGTGGCGGCAAGACCAAAGGCCTTCACAATAGCTTGGATTTCTTTGATGGTTAATTTGTGGGGGATTTCCTTGTTGTCTGGGTCAGGGACAGGAGAGGGCGCCACCGGCTGGGCTCCAGTGATTGTTGGATTTGCTCTTCTTCCTGCATGGTTGATCTGGATTGCAGCGGCTGCACCTTCCTTGTGCACTGCTTCAGCTATCCTTGATAATCCGGCTACTGAGGTGTCGGTGTGGATTCCTGGCTGGTTTTCAGAGAGTTTGCCGGCAGGATCTATGTAGTTGTGTTCAACGATTACCAGACCTACAGATTTGCTGTGTGATCTGTAGTGGGTCACTAAAGCGTCGGTGATCTCACCTGATTTTGTGGCGAGCTCGCTGGCCATCGGTGGCATGACGATTCGGTTCTTGAGATGTAGTTTTCCCACTGTGAGGGGGTCGAGTAGTGAAGTCAAAAACGTCACGCCTGAAGAATGTTCCAGATAGGCATAAGAATCTTTGTCAGGCCAGAATCAACACGCGCGCGTCTTCGAATGGTATTGTGCAAGTCATGGCTGCTTTAGGATGGGTTGCTGAGGCGAACAACATTAGCGCGCGCTACCACGGACAATTAGAAAACCATAGCTAGTGTTCTATGAATAGCCAGAGTCAATGACCAAACAGTCTGTCAGTTGTGCACATTGTTAAATAGATGTCACCCTATGTTCTTTCCGGAATATTTGCTCTCCAGAAGGCTCAGATGTTGGTTAACAAAAGAGTTTATGATCGGATTACGATTCTGGTTCTGATGACTCTCATAGTATCGAGTCTGTCAATAACTCATGTATCTGCATATGAAATCGGAGTCTATACATTCTGCAAAGATGTCGACAAGTCTACTGATTACGCTAAACCGATCCACCCCACCAATGTCTTTGAAGACACAGATAAACAGGTTACCTTCCTAATTGTTTTTTATCATATTGATAAGCCCTACCAGATCCTCGTAAAATGGATCCAGCCAAACGGTACCCTTGCAACGACGGTTGAGGGGGCTTTTGACGACCCCAAGAATGCAAGTTATGAATATTGGTCATTCTACAGCTATTATTCATATCTTGATTTGCAAGGTAAATCTCCAACACCTGGACAGTGGAAGCTGGAGCTTTACATCGACAATAAGTTAGCGCTCAGCGAAGGGTTTGAGATCCGGTCAACAGCTCCAACTCCTACCCCATCTCCTCAGACTATCACCGTTACAGCAACAACAACCATCACTCCCACAACCCAAGAAATCCAAAAGACCAAAACAGATACAGGGTATCTGAATCTCCTCTACCTGACAATTGCCATATTGACTTCCGCTCTAGCAGCCTTAGCGTTGAGGCTTGTGAAAAAACGGAAGATATCTTCACAAGAACAAAAAGTTACCAGGAAGATATCTTCACAAGAACAAAACGTCACCAGATACTGCTCTTACTGTGGAAAAGCCAACAGACCCGACGTCTCATATTGCACCTCCTGCGGAAAGTCGATGAACGAATAATAGATCGGAAAGGACACAAATTATTGTGAACTAGCGTGCGCTAGAAGAAAGAGCCCAAAGTGTCGGAACGATTAGCAAACGTTATTTATATACGGCAAGCAGAGGTGTAGGCAGTCGTGAAGCTGATGACTACTTGTAAGCTGATGCTCAAAGTCCTAGTCCCTTTAGCTCTAATTGTCATGATGGTGTCTACAGTTTATGCTGCTCCACCAACACAGCTATGGAGTGACGCAGTAGACACCAACGACATAGCTCCATCCAAGGATGGAAACTATGTAGCGGTTGCCTCAGGTAACCAGCTTCGATTTTACGGCAGAAGCAGCGCAACACCACTATGGACGTCCCGGAGTCAGGATGAATTTAGTTCAGTTGCGATATCAGCGGATGGAGACTGCGTAGCCGTAGGAGGCATGTCTAATGTATATTTCTGGAAGAATGCGAGAACGCTCACTGGGTCTGGAATTGACACTCAAACATGGGTTAGCGTCTCTCTCGGCGGGTCTATCGACAGGAGATGCATCGATATCTCTGATGACGGCAACTACGTGGCGGCATGTGGAACAGGTACAAATGTGTTCTACTGGGCTAATGCGAAAGGAAAGTCAGGAACTAACATTGCAACTACTTGGACGAGTCCAGTATTCAATAATGTTGAGGCAGTTGCCCTCTCGAGCAATGGAGATTTTGTTTCAGCTGCAGTTGATAATGATAAGGTTGCTTACTGGAAGAACGCTCGCTCCCTTACTAATACGCAGAGCCCGAACTGGGTATCACCAGCATTCACGGGCGAGTTCTTTGTCGATATAGCCGTCTCAGACGATGGAAACTATATTGCAGTGGCCGGGACCGCATCTGCCGGGCCATCTACAGTCTATTACTGGGCTGGAGCTACGAGTCTTAGCGGTAACCCATCACCCACCTGGAGCAGTGGAATAGATATTTTCTTCAGCTCAATTGATATATCAAGCGATGGCAACTCGGTGATAGCGGGAGTAGAAGGGCCGTCTTTTGTCGGAGTCCACTTCTGGGCTGGAGCGAAAGGGCTGAGCGGTACCGTAAACCCAACTTGGACCTTCCCTACTACTGACGCTGTGCGCGACGTGGCAATCAACAGTGCTGGGGACTTTATGGCAGCTGCCAATGACGTCTCAGTCTCTAGGGTTTACTTCTTTGATGCTAAGGGTAACTTATTATGGAGTCCACCATTCCAACTAGACAATCCTGTCTCTGCCATATCACTCTCAGGTGACGGTGGAACCTTAGCAGTCGGAACTTCAGCTAGAAGCACAGGGTACCTCCTAAGCACCGGTTTCTCCAGCGGAAACCTGCCCAATCCAGTCGGCGGCGTAGTATTGCCAACCAACACACTAGCGATCTTAACGCCTTACCTAGCACTAGCAGGACTCATTGTAGCAGTATCAGCAGTCGTAGTTGTGAAGAAGAGAAGGTAAACCCGACCCTTCTCTAACCTATTGTTTTTTCATTCTGCTCTCTTGATCTTAGCGCGCGCCGATTATGGGATGGGACCATAGGAAGGCATAGGGTTTGGCGTTTCCTGAGAATCTGAGATATTGCCCTATATGCAGGGAAATGGTTATGCCCCGATTAGTCCCGAAGACTCGGGGACAGACTCCACCTGAACTTGTTGGCTTATCTTCTGTGAGCCCGCGATGCCCACAATGCGGCTATGAATTTCAGTGAAGAAGTGCCTGCTAGCGCGCGTTTTCACTGTGTTGCCGAATTCTCTTTATGCTAGATGCAGTGCTTCTTGACGAAATCGTTTAGGAAATCAGGATCATAGTCAGGAAGCCTCAGCGGATTCTCTGAGGACTTACTATGGGGAACATTAATGGGTATCTTCCTGAGGGAGAGGATGTAGGATTTCTCCATCAGGCTTTGCAGGTTGACAACGTCTTCAGCATTATACCTGATCAAGGCCTCAAGGGCTCTTGAGCTTCCACGTCTGTACTCTCTCCAGAGAATCGGGGCAATCCAACCGTCAACCTTTGCTATCGGTTCCTCTCTCAGTAATCCGAACCTTCCTCCAACAGTCTTCAGGCCTCCCTTGTAGCCCAGACGATGAAGAACGTAACGAAGGTCTATGTGGGCAGGAGACACACAATCGAGTTCAAACTCCGCCTTGATGAATGGTAGATCAAAGCAGGACCCTCCGTAAGTGACTATCAGAGAGTACTTGTTGAGTTCAGGAACGAATTCATCCAGGTTCCTGCCCCTAACAAACGTCTTCAGTTCTTCACCATCGAATAGGCCGGCCACTGTTATCTTGCTCTCACCTGAAAAAAGGCCGGTCGTCTCAATGTCCAAGAAAGCACAGTCTTCCTTGAACTCGTCATATAGACGCCACCTCTGACCACCAGGAAGGTTAGAGTGAAAAAATGATGCGTCACGTTTCTCGAGACGCTCCAATGATTCTTCGACTAGCGGTGACAGTCGCAAAAGCCACTTGTGCCTAAATGACTTGTTATCCAGGAAGTCCTGCCAAGTTCTGATTCCACTTCGCCAGATTGCAGTTTCTCGATGTTCACCGACGCCTGAGAGGTGAATGAACGAATGCCTTAACAAACAGCATCCAGCAAAGTACTTGGTTAGCCTCATACAAGTCTTTTGCAGCTTGACTTCTTGATCTTGTGCGTGAGTGTAATGTTCAGGAGACGGCAAAAGGCCAATCAAGCTCTTGAAGAGCATCTTAGAAGATACGGCGCACTGATCAAGGACTTATCCGCAATTGAGGAACGGGTTCTTCGTTTCAAGTCCAAACTAGTTGCTGTATCAGAGATTGCAGCGCAATACTATTGCGAAAAGAAAGTAGAGTTACGTCGAATCCACGGAGAAGAAGAAACCCCTGAGATCAAAGAAGGAAAAGTCGCTCATGATCTTCTCTTAAAAGACACAGTACAAGCCAGCAGAGAAGAGATTCTACGCAAAGTCTTCTCAGGAGAGCCTGTCATGGTGAGGGAGATGCCCCTACTGGGAAAACACAATAACGTGATCATCGATGGCATGGCAGACGCCGTCCTCTTGTTGGGAGGCGATCCGGTTCTCCTTCTTGAACACAAATCCTCCAAGAGGTCGATTCCATTCAGCGGCCACCATGTTCAGGCAGGCCTTTACTGTCATCTGTTGAATCTGATGGGCTGGGACACCTCCAGAACCAAGTATGCTCTTGTTATGGCTCCGCCAGAGTGCCGAGAAGACGGAGCACTCAGAGAGATCCCCCAATATATCCTCAAGCACAGAGGTGAAAGGAAACTCATGTTGAAGCTTCAATCAGGGTGTGCCAACATCTACATCTATGATTTCGACCCTAAGAAGACTGTTGATGACCTCAACTGGGCGCTGGATTTCTGGAAAGGACAAAGGTCTGCTGTGCCCACAAAGAAACATGGAAAATGCATGGTATGTCAATTCAACAAACTCTGCACGGCTTCTCCAGTAAAGCAGAACTAACTGTCATTTGCCTGTGTTTTCGAGCTGGTGTGTGAATATATGCAGATTCTCCAATTCTTGGAACCTTCAGGAACAATTGAACTGAACGTTCGGATGGTGTGGGTGAGAGCTTTGTCCAGGTTTGCGCGTTCCTCCCACAGAAGTTTTCGAGGAGGCGTAACTCTTAACGTGCCTTTGCAGAAATGTTCGGGACTTATCGAGTATACTTCGACCATCTCTACACCGGATCGGCGACCTCTACCTTCCCTCGTCCACATCTCAAGATCCCGTTTGAGATTTTCTACGCGCTGTCTGCCTGCATCTGTTATACGGTATTTTCCGCCCACTTTCTGAACTATCGTGGGAGGGGAATTCTTGAGGTGTTCTGCCAGCGTCCTTGAGGATACGGAAGCCTTCTCCTGGAGTTCGTTGAAGCCTATGGCTGAATCTGCTGAAGCTAGCTGGCTTAAGATTTGATATTCAGCCTTCAGCTGCTTCTGCCTATTAGATAGCCTTCTCACATCTCAAACTTCCTATTCTGTGACTTTTATCGACGAGGAAAGTATTTAAAAGTGACTGATTACTAATTATCAGCATTAGGGAAGGTCCTCGTACATGACTGAAGAAAACAAGGCCCCCGCGGGGATCAACATTGTCGATTGGGAACGGGGACTCGGATCTGCCGGTCTGGATTGGCTTGTAGGGACATCAAATCAACTACACAACAATGTCGGTTTCCAATTTCGTCAAACCGCCGTGTATGTCTGGTGTGTAGGCAGAGTCCTGAGAAGAGAGAAGGAGCTGGTCGGTCATGGGAATTGGATTGAACACTGCAAGCGGTGTCACTCAGGAATCTCTCTAGACACGGTCGAACGTTATGTGAGAGTTGGTGAGATTCCAGTAGACCAACTCCCAGCCATACTGAATAAAACGCCACGTCAGGCTTATCTGATGCTGGGCATGGTCAAGAAGAGACCATCTCTCCCCAGCTATCCAGCAAGACAGGATAAGGGCAAAGCGAATTCCGCACATATGCGGAATCTCGTGGTGAGATCTTGGAAAGAAGGTCAATTCTCATGCCCGTACTGCGATAAGCCAATCAAGTTTGACAGTGATGGAAGATTCTTGATGGCTAGACGTGCGTAAACCGGGGGCTTTCAACGCAGGCTGACAGGGCACGGTTGACTAGCACCACTGGGCTGGCTCATCTTGTGGAGTAGTAGGTCGGATAATTCCAGTAGCCTCGAGGCCAGTAGGGGTAGTAACTCAAGTTTAGCGCGCGCTAAGCTCGTTCACTTGACCCATGGGAACACCGACGCAAAGTAGGTTACGTTCCAGGATCTCTTCGATACGAGGTATTGAAGCGGGCAGGAGGACGTTGCGAAGCCTGCGGGGTATCGGTTGAAACGAAGGCCTTAGAAGTTGACCACATTGTGCCCCGCAACAAAGGCGGCTCAAATGACTTGACAAACCTGCAAGCGCTGTGTTACACGTGTAATGCTCAGAAGCGTGACACAGACAGTACCAATTTTCACGCCTTAAAAGAGACTTTCAAGAACCGCAGGAAAGGTTGTCCGTTCTGCGGGATTGGGGCAAGAAAGAGCATAATGGAGAATGAGCTTGCCTTCGCTATATATGACAAGTATCATGTGACTCAATTCCACACACTAATAATACCCAAGCGCCATCTTTCGAATCTGTTCGAGATGTATCAATCAGAACTTAATGCGGTTCACAAGCTTCTCTACGAGATGCGAGCAACAATAGTTGCCAGAGACCGTACGGTGGAAGGTTTCAACTTCGGGGCAAACGCTGGAGACGCAGCTGGACAAACGGTGCCGCATTGTCACTTCCATCTGATCCCGAGACGACCCAACGATGTTGAGGATCCACGTGGTGGAATCAGAGGCGTGATCTCAAACAAACAGCTCTACGGATAGCGCGCGCGGTATTTCAGATTCCTTTTAGGGCTAGGACTTCTTTGGCGGGTTTTCTGTCTTTGTTGCAGCTGATCATTCTTGGAGCATTCAAGAAACGCAGTTCGTATCCCAGGTCTCTGTAGAGTTTGCATATTCTTGGTGTTGCCTGATTGGAAAGTACGACCGGGCCGGGATGTTCTGTTAACCATTCTGCCAGGCGCACCTGATCGTCCCAGGAGAACCCTTCCTTAGAGTACTGGGTAAATATCACGTCGTAGGGTGGGTCTGCGTACACGAAATCATCTCGAGAAAGGGAGACCTTCTCAAAATCTCCTGCCGTGAACTTCCATTCTTGAAAGCCCCGTTTGTATGGATCAAAGTCGTGTACGTAGTTGATCTTCTGGTATCGGCCGAAGGGAACATTGAATTCTCCTGACCTGTTGAACCGGCAAAGTCCATTGTAGCATGTCCTGTTAAGATAGTAGAATATTTCTGCAGCTTCTTTGCTGTCTCCTTTTCCAGTCTTGATAAGTTGGTTGAATCGTCTTCGATGCTGGTAGTAGAGTCTTCTGTTGTTAGCCATCGGTATGTCTGTTACAAGGCCCTTCTTGAGCCATCCAAAGAAGTTGATCGCATGATTGTTGATGTCATTCAGGAGAGCGTGAGCAGGCATCAAGCCTAAAACAACGGCAAGACCACCACACAGTGGTTCAACAAGCCTATGGTCTCTGTAAGGTTCCCAGATTGGTCTCAGATAAGGAACAAGCCATCTCTTTCCACCAGCCCACTTCAGCGGAGGTCTAAGCGATACACTAGTGTCGTGATGGTCATGGTGTGAGCTTTGGTGCAAGCTTGACTCCATTACGATTGACGCATCAGCCAGAGATAAAGCAAGCTGGTTTGAGCATCTCACCTTAGTCTGCAAACAGAGAATTCAGTTCAATTCCAGATGCTCTCACCGACTATGACACACACAATTACATGAACGACGTCAGTTCAAATCTGGATGCACGCACCAAGGCATACCACCACTAATAATCAGTGGTAAGCCACATTCATTACTGACTAATCGAGACTCAATTCACGAAGATCCCATGGGTTCGTCTAATCCTAATTCTCTTGGCGTGTTCGGACTACCATGAGTGTTATTAGGCAACAATCATAGACTTAGAACGAGGTTAGATAACATATGCCAACGGTAAGAATTGATCTTTTTGAAGGACGCACACCTGAACAAAAAAGGAAACTGGGAGAGGCAATCACGGAGGACATTGTCAGGGTACTTGGTGTAGATAGAGATAGGGTCACTGTCATCTACAACAATGTGGCTAAACACGATTTGATCAAGGGCGGCGTTCCCGCCACAGACTGGAAGTAGCGCACAACGTAAATTCAAGCAGTGTTTCAGTGGTGCGCCTATTTTGGAAACTCGACTGAGAGTTTGGAGAATCTCTTGGTGAGCACACACAGTTAATGGCTAGCCAAAACTAGAACTGATAGTTAGAGCTAAACAACTAAGGACTGAAATAATGATTAATGCTAAACAGGCTCACGGGCATTAATTTACATGGTAAATTAGCAACTAATCCGCTAATTAACGCTAACATTAGTCAGAATAATTAGTTACACATTAGGCCAGTAACGGCTAACGTAACACGTTGAAGCGGCTAGTCTCTTCTTCTCTTCTTAACCACTATAACAGTGGCTACTGCTATGACTAGTCCTGTTAGTGCTGCGAATGGTGCTACTATCTCAAGCTTGTTTGTTGGTAGGACGACTCCGCCGACTGCTCCTTCAGGATCATCAAACTGACGGACCATTAGATCGCCTATATAGAAGCCCCCATTCGGCGCACGATCAGTTCCGGGCGTATCGAGCCAAGCATACACCGCTATTTGGGCTGCCCCACCGTCGGTGGCAATTGGTAGCGCGCGCTAGGGGTGATTATCATCATTAAGAGTCGCTGTGAGAACTGCAAGAAAAGGAGTGCCATTCTGTCATGTTTGCAGCACTCAATCAGTCTATGTTCTGAATGTTGGCGTGAGCACTTGCATTCCACCGATCTTTATACTTATGAGATCCGAAGCGTTCCGAGAGTCAAGAAGAAAGACGTTAAACCCGTCCTTGAAGATCCGCTCGAGAAGATAGCGCCCGCTAGAAGAATATATGAAAAAGGGAAGAGGGGGGTATCACTTCTTATAGAGAGTTGCAAGGACAGGACCGTATGTGACCCACATAAAGAATCCAACGAACATCAAAGACGCAGAGATCGTCGGTGCCCCCATATTATAGACGTAGGTACCAGCTGCTATGTCTTTGATCAGCCAAATCATTAGTCCAAAGTATAGACCTTTCATTGCCCCCTTGCCCGGAACATTATCATGGAACTTTGTGTATATCATACTAAATATGATGCCGAAGATAATCGTGTCCACGATGGTAATTACAATTCCCGATACATTTGCTGGCGTCTGCGGAAGCACCCCGATCATGCCGCCTATCATATAGAAAATAATGCCAGCTATGCCAGCCACTAGCCCCGCAATACCTCCTGCTATTGGACCACTCTTCATATGAATACTCACCTCCCATTTGACTTGTATGACGAAAAATACGCGATAAGGTATCATAATTCGATACTATTATCAATTTGCACGACGAAATTGAACTGAGCGTCTTCTCACAAAGGGATACCGTCGTCGCCATAGTTGGTGAGCACCACCACCACCACCACCAATAAACTGGCTCGCTTCGCTCGCCAACGTCAGGAACTACAATTAGAGTTTGTCTAATTCTTTGAATAGAAGGATAGCACAGTCAAAGAATGGGTTGCTAAGGGTCGGGCAATCCAATAATTCCTAGCCAAGAGACCGATAGGAAAATGATATACAACGCTAAGCCGACAATCGAAAGGTAGACATTATCCCAATAACTCATCTCCATGCGAGGTAATAAGAATCGAATTACTGGTATGCGAAAGAATCTATTGTTCAGGGCTTCTTTGATTTCTGACTTTCTTGACGGCACACGAATCAGAAAAATGTGAACTATCCACTTTAGCCAAGCAGCAGTTATTCCTAAAACAAAGGAGAAGTAGCCTAAGTTTGCAAAGGTGCTTGAAAGAGGTTCTGGAGGCAAGTCTATAATTGAAGGTAACATCAGCATCGTTAGACGAGAGAGTAACGCCATGCCAAAAATCGTAGCGGAAATCAGAATGTAGATGCTCCATGCGTATATTCTGCTTCTTACAGAATCGATCATTCTACCATACAATCCAAAGGGCAGAGATATCAGACCACCAGGGAAGAAAAGCAGTAATAACGTCCCCACATTCAGATCTTTTACGGCAAGAAGCTGACTTAAGCTGAACGTTGTGATAGGAACAAGTAGCAGATAGACGGTGTCTATAGATGAGAGAGCATTCTGCTCAGCAATCCACTCCTTCAAAGACTGCAGGTCAGATGGTGAATGTTGTTCCGAATCAACCATATTCACAACCTACTCCACATCTCAATTTATCCTTAGCTGGTGAGCACACACACGTTAGTGCCTAGCCGAAACCAAGACTAATGGTTAGTGCTAAACAACTAAGGACTGAATTAATGATTAATGCTAAACAGGCTTCTAGATCATTAATTTACATAGTAATTTAGCAACTAATCCGCTAATTACCACTAACAATAATCAAACTAAGCAGTTACAATTTCATAATCTCTTTTCCGCATTTCATGCAGTAGTTGTCGTTAGACGATATTGAAGACCCACAGTGCCCACAGTATCTTGCGACCTGTCTTGTTTCTCTGAGGGTTACTTGGGGCTGTGGGTACGTAGGCAGTGTCACGAGCGCGCGCTTCCCTTTCTTCTCTATTTTGTTATTACATATTGGGCATCTGGAAACCTTAAGCAAGTAGTGAGTGCCACCAACGATTTTGCCTAAACGACCAAACATCTGTCCAGCAATAAGATCGGTATGATCTTTCGTTGGCTCAACCCACCTTTGACAGAACGGGCAGTATTCCAAGACATGTCAGCTGGCCAGTTATCAAATAATTATCATGTTCAGACATCTTAAGGATTGCGAGGCGGTGGGACGACGAGCTAGCGCAAACACATACAAATATCATCCCACAGGATCTTCAGGTGTTCTAATGCCTCATCGGATATTAGCGCGCGCTAGGTGAGCACCACCTACTGCTCGCTTAACTCACCGTGCGAGACTTCTCTTCAGCAAATTTGAGAGAAACGTTGTAAATCTATGCAGGAAAGAGAATCCACTTCTTGAATACAAGCTTTCGTCTATTGGAAATTCCTTCTGTATCAATTCTTGCACACTGTCATACTGTAAGTATCGCAATAGAAATATGATTGTTGTTTGCACCCAATACATAATCTGATTCAAGTCATCATCATAGACATATGCCTTGCCGCCGTGCAGAATTGAGTTTCTGACAGAATACAAGCTGCTCATGTCCCGAAAAACATCTTTCTTCACACCATTAGGAGACTGAGCATACATGATGCTCGCAAATCTCTTCGACATCAGGTCGCCTTTCCCTCTTCCGCCATCTGGAACGAGCAACATTTCCAAAGCCGCAACGCATTCTATGAATTGCATCGGCTTGTTGCTATCTTTGACAGCATTTCCGAACCAGAAGATGGCTCCAAGCACGCCTTCTTCAAATGCTGTCAAGTCGTCGCCGTCTTTAGACATAAGGAGGTTTATGGTTTGTAGTCCGCTCTTGTTCATTGTCTCTACAATC
>Ga0315282_10007144_pt1 | contig 18439 bp, 14 predicted proteins | sample YL17G07_20_MG_FD_203693 | JGI IMG/M metagenome (GOLD analysis project Ga0315282, IMG submission 203693) | Sediment microbial communities from Yellowstone Lake, YNP, Wyoming, USA - YL17G07_20 | ecosystem: Environmental > Aquatic > Freshwater > Lake > Sediment | place: USA: Wyoming | collected...
GCTTTCTTACCATGCCGTCCTGCAGTTCCACTGTGTATACTTCTTTTGCACGTTCTGCTATTGCCTCCGTGAGGAATCCGTTTCCCGCACCGACTTCAAGTACAACTGAATCCTTTGTAACGCCGCATGCGTCCAAAATCTTTTCCCTGTCAGTAAATGCCTTTCTGATCGGATTATAGAGGATAAACGAAAACCACGAAGGACAAACTGGGCTCATCTGTTACTTTTCTCCCATGATACGGCTTTATCATACTCTTTGAACAAACGCTCCCGTTTTCGGAATTCAGAGGTATGCATCGATCTTCTGCCGTTTTTCCTTTCTTCTCGGACGGCACTGTGGAGCATCTCATGGTAAATAACATACTCGATAAAATAATGCGGGACATTTTTCCTGTCCAGGACAGGGTTTATCTTTATAGTGTTGGTATGTCCGCAGTAACTTCCTAACGTGCGCTTTCCTACTGCCCTTCGTGAATACTGTTTTCCCCAGCTGATAGATGTGGTGATTCCCCCTCCAAAATAATTATTGTTGAGGGAATCAAAAATCTCTCTCAGATTGTAAACTCTGCCTTGTGTGTAGATTCTAAGCTGTCTGGAACAGAGCTCTCTCTTTGTCAGACAGGTACGGTTTTCGCTGATAAATTTTCTGATGAGGGGTGTTTGGCCCTTCCTTGTTTTAATGAAATTGGCTATCTCCCCGATGATCTCATTATCGGCATTGAGAAACATCCAGTGCATTCTGACTGAAACCGAATTGTTTTTTGTTCTTATTGAAAGCATACTGGTGGAATTGTCTGTAAGGGTCAGTGAAACAGATTTCCCCGTCATCTTCTCTAAAAAATCCCTGAGGGTATCTTTGCTGTTCGAAAAATGCAAGCTCAATTGAAACATATTGATTCGTTCATTATATACAAAAGTGGCCCTCAGCAGGTGAGATTTTATATAGAAAAAAGGGAGATTTAAAACCTTTTTTCTATAAAATAAAACCTTCCTTTTATTTTGCCATAATATCAATATCTTTCCCCCATCATGTATAATCTTTTTTGAAATATTTTAGCCAATTTTGTTAAAGAATATTTCTTTATCATGGTAATGTGAAGCCCTTAAAGATAATATTTCAAAATATGAAAAGAACTTTGGGGCTATAAAAATAGCTGATGAACCAATCTGATAAAGAGAAAAGGAAAATCTTTGATGATCTCTTCATCAGATATCTATCCGTTGTTGATTTACATGAAATAACGGACGTCTACGATGCAATCGTCTCACTCGGCCTCCGGCACCGATTTGAATTTGACCAGTTGGTCAAGGCACTGAAGGATCAATCTTTACTGATAGAATAGATTCAAATTCCAGCGCAGTTTCTAAATCATTTTATATAAGGAAGCGGACTTCTTGCGAGAACCCTCTTTTTCAGTTGAGTATCATGGCTGATCGGCTCACAAGAAGTTTATTCAGTGAGAAGAGTTTTATCTACACTCCTTGAGAAAGCAGGTCAGATGACCATCTGTATAAAAAATGGAGAAACGTTTATCAAGAAATTTTGCAAGGCAATCAGCTACGCTGAAGATAACAAGGGGTTTATCTATAGCAGCGAGTTTGTAAGCGATAGCCTGATATAGCTCGTTTCCACTATCAAGGGGGCGTGCTGGGCGATATATGTAAATGAAATCAGCATCTTCAATTGATACATTGACAATGTCATCATGAATCCATTCTATGCGATCAGTACTGATCCCAAGGGCTTGTTGGAAAATACATCCAATGCGAATCATTTCAGCGGAAAGCTCGATTTGAATTGTTCTGCGGTGTGGATAAATGCGTTGCAGCAATAATCCTTGCAATCCATTGCCTGCGCCGAGATCAGCTACTATTGTTTCAGGCTTGATATAGTTGTTCGCCATGATAATGGGTGAAAGACCACCTGGATAGCTAAAATAGCCACTTCTCTTTTTAAGGAGTTCCTTTTCGGATGGAGAATACTTAGAGCCTGCACTGTGCAAATGAGTGTAAAGATTTACCAGAGAGTATTCGAGTAAGGTTGAATCATCTTCTTCCATTGCCGTGATAAAACTATTCAGATATTGATCAATGTCCGGCAATTCTGCTCGGACAGCACTATTTGTTGCAAGTTCGATGAGCGATTGTGAAATAGCTGTCATCTGTTTTTCTGAAAATTTGTTTTCCAGAAAATTCTTTGAACATTGGGTCAATTTCATTTTGTAACTCTATTATCGTCCATTATACTAATGTAAACGCAATAAATGAAGTGTCATTGCGAGGAGCAGAGCGACGAAGCAATCCCAAAGACGAGATTGCCACGCCCTTCGGGCTCGCAATGACAATGTAAAAGCATTTAGTGCGTTATCTATAATAAAAATACTTTCTTTTGTTAGTAGTCAATTGCATTTAATCATGCTTTTGGTTTAAATTTATAAATAATTCCCAATTTCTACCGAATCCTAAGTATTAGGGAGGTAAGGAAATATCTAAAAAAAGGTTTAAATGTCAATTTGTAATGGATTATAAAATAGTGAAAAGGGGTGAATGAATATGGTGGAATTAGGACAGATTGACAGACCGGAAACAGAAATGTTTGTAGGTAAAAGGAAACTCTATTGTGTAGCAAATATTTATCCCATCGAAGATGCACCTGATGACTATAAGGAACTTTTCAATAAGTATTGGGATGAGGTTGTTCAGCAGGTAGAAAAGATTGAGGCTGCTGGAAAGATTAAAAAGATATTTTGTGAAATTATTTATGACCATGACGATGAATCGATGAATATGCTGACCAAGCTTAATGAGCGAATCGTTCAGATCATTAAGAAAAAAGTGGAAGAAGGAGGAACCCTTTTCCCCCTTGAAAATAAAGAGGTATTAGGACCTTATGCGGATTGGGGCAACTGTCTTAGAGTTGTGTACACAAAAGAGGTATTTATGAAGGTACTTGAGTTTTATACAGAATTTTCAGATAAAAGGCTTCAACAGATCCTGAGCATTATTGACAGCAACCTTTCGGAAGCGGAAGCAGGCCTGGTTTTAATGAAGGATGAAGATAGGGCAAAACTCCAATTCCCAAGTGATATAGAGGTATTTTTAATAACACCCCCATCGTATGATGATATTATTAGATGGTTCAGGGAAAAGCTAATAAAAAAATCAACGGAATAGAAATCCCCTTAAGCCTCAATACTTGAACTACTGATCCAAAAGACTTTTTTGGTATTATATTATGCATTGATCTTTTATTTTAATATCTCATTTATGACAGGATGATACCATGAAAATATTGCTTCCCACAGACGGCTCAGGATATTCTGAAGCAGCAGCACAATTTCTCAAAAGACTCAATTTATCACCTAACGATGAAATTACCATTCTTCACGTCATAAGCGACGAGCCTTTTCAAGATAGTGAGGATTATTATTACGCAAGACGTAAAGAAATCAAACAACTAATTGCACCTAAAATACTCGACTCAGCTACAAATATTCTGAAATCTGTTCCTGCAAAAATCAACACTGTATTAATGAATGGTTATCCTGACAAATGTATCATTGAGGCAGCAGTTGATTCAAATACTGACATAATCGTTATGGGGCCAAAAAGACTAAAGGGTATTAAATCGCGTATCGTCGGAAGTGTAACAAAATCTGTATCTATTATTTCTGCAAAACCGGTACTTGTCATTAAACCTCCTCAAGGAGAATCATCGAATACGATTAAAATACTCTTTACAACAGATGGCTCTGATTATGCAAGGAAGGCGGGAGAAACCTTAACCCTGATGCCATTTCATGATAATACGGAAATAACAATCCTACATGTGGTCACCCCAGCTTTTTATGACATTCCTGATAAATTTATGACGAAAATAGATGCAAGTGTTCGGGAAGATTTAAGAAGATACAGTTCTATAGAATTAGAGGCATCTCAAAAGATTATTGCACAAACTACTGAATATTTAAGTAATAGATTCTCAAATATAGACAAACTAACAAAAATAGGTGACCCTTCAGATGAGATCCTGCATACTGCAAATGAATTGAAAGTAGACATAATTGTAGTCGGTAGCAAAGGCATGGGTGGGTTCAGAGGTGTAGTAGGTAGTATATCCAGATACATCCTCAGTGTTGCTGAATGCTCTGTTCTCATTGGAAAGACAGAGAGTTTTTAAATAAGAGATTACAAATTGAAACCTATAGAATTATATTTATATTGCATAGTTTTTCTGCTTCTTCGGGAAAAGTTCTCAAGCATAGATAGCATGGTTTATTGAAGATCCCATTATGTTATTTAGAGAAATTATAGATCGAATCGAACATAAAAAGACTGATTATCAGCGTTATAATTTCACACAAATTGAAAATAATGCCTTAATGACCTTTTTTGATCTTGCGCAGGAGTTTGAAAATATCGAGGATTTTTATAACCTATGTGTCGCAATTCCAAAAGGTTTTTTCAACCTTGACGCCCGTCTCTATCTTATAGACCCTAAACTGAATACCATGCTGCTCGCTGCAAGAACTGAAAACCAGGGATATCAATTGAACACACCTCCTCACCCTCAAGTAAAGCCCGACGAGTATCCTTATTATACAAATAACAAAAGCCTTGTATTGACTATACGTGGAAAAAAATTCCTTAGTGACCAACTCCCTTTTCAAACTAAAGACAACGTTCTTGGGCTATTGGAGGTATATCAAATAGATGATAAGAATTTACACACTGAACTCTTCTTCGAGAAATATGCAAACCGGATTGGTTTCAGTATGCATAATAAATTTCTGGCTGTGAAAAATATCGAACATCTCAAGTTTATTCGCTCCCTTGTTGCTGATATTGAACATAATGTAATCGTACCCAATATGGTCTATAAGCTTTTCCTCAGGCGCCTGAGGGGAAAAGTAATGAAAAATCAAGAAATAGAAAATCTTCTTTCTGAATATTCAGCAAAAGGACAATATGATGAGGCTGTCATAGAAAACCTTTTGAAGGAATTAATCGAGGTCAACCAGGGTTTAAACGAAGAATTGGAGAACATTGAAAAACATTATAGAAATATGAGTCTGTTTCTTGAAACACTCTTCCGCAGAAGTCACTTTGATCAGGGCCGGCTTACGCTTCGTACCAAAGCGTGCAAGATGAAAAAAGATGTAGTACAACCTCAGTTGGAACGCTACATGGAACAATTTAAAAAAGCAGGCATCTCTATAGATGATCGTTTCAGCGGTATCCCTGATGAGGAAATCATAAGCGTTGTGGATATAGGATTGATAGCCCAGGTGTATGCCAACCTCTTCTCAAATGCGCTTAAATATACTCAAGAAGTAATCATTGATACAGGTGAAAAAAGGAAATATATCTCATACGGTCGGGAGACTATCAAAGATTTCTTCGGACATGGTAAGAACGGGGTAAAGTATAACGTTTTCAGTACCGGTCCACATATTGCTCCGGAGGAGGTGGAAAAGATATTTGAAGAGGAATATCGTGGGAGTAATGCTTTGAACAAACCCGGCACAGGTCATGGCCTGACTTTCATAAAAAATGCTATAGAGATGCATGGCGGAGTGGTTGGCTACGAGGCTACACAATATGGGAATAATTTTTATTTTATTATCCCCATATCGAATTGATTAAGCGCTAATAGGATCGAAGAAACAATCCTTTTTATTCCTTTTTTATCTCAGATTGGAATGTCTTTCAATGAAAAATATGGTACCCCCTGCAGGAATTGAACCTGCGACACCAGGTTTAGGAATTGATTTAAGTATTAATCAGCAAAGTGGCTTCTGGTCTGGATATTTGCTTAACATATTGAATTTTAGAGGTAATTTGCAATTCTGTTATTTATACATGATTGCCTATTTTCTGTGCATTCGGATATATTCTGCTACAAATTTACTACATTTTTACTACAGTAAGAAATAATTACTTCCTGATCAATGGAGAGCTTTTTTAGTAATATTAAAATTAATAAACATGATATTTTCAAAGCACTTATTTTTGATTTTTAACTGTCAAAAGAACATCGCACATTTTTTAAATGTTTCATTAATAAAATGTGATTCGATGTTCATTATTTTCATGCGTCCATCTGTCACGTGTGAAAATATTTGATAGTTAACCTGTGTATAGTGCTTTGAAATTATCATGATGTCCTGGTTATGTTTGTATTATTTTGGTAGGTACTCAGATATGGGTTGGTCTGAGTTTTTGCAATGTGGGGCCTCTCAGGTGGTCATTTTGGAATAAATAAAAGCAAGTATCTGGAAGCCTCGCGGATATCTTCCTGTAGTTCTCAGTGATAAAAATTTTCATTACGTAGTAGATTACATATTGAAATCAATACAGGTAAAAACAGTTATCATTTCTTTTATGCCATAGTTTATTCCATCGGTGTAGCTAATGTCATAACCGGTTTGAGTTTTTCCTTTGACAACTTAAAAAAAAGGTGATAGAATTCGTCCAGAAATAAAAAATCTGAAGGAGGTATCCCATGTTAAAAGAGACAAGACCTTTTAAAAAGAGGTTCTTAATTTTACTCGTTTCTATTATTATTATTTTATTTTCAAGCTCATTAGTTAATGCCCAATGGAGCTCTGTCAGTCCACCTTCTGTGAGTGCGGATTGGGAGCTTGAAGGTGTTTATTTTACCTCATCCAGTGATGGATGGGCTGTGGGGTATGACTATACAAATACTAAAGGGGTTTTGCTTCATTACGATGGCAGTAACTGGAGCTCTGTAAGTCCACCTTTTGTGAGTGCGTGGTGGATGCTTAATGGTGTTTATTTTACCTCATCCAGTAATGGATGGGCTGTGGGATCTGACGATACAAATCATAAGGGGGTTTTGCTTCATTACGATGGCAGTAACTGGAGCTCTGTCAGTCCACCTTCTGTGAGTGCGGATTGGGGGCTTGGGGGTGTTTATTTTACCTCATCCAGTGATGGATGGGCTGTGGGCGCTGACTTTCCAAATAGTAAAGGGGTTTTGCTTCATTACGATGGCAGTAACTGGAGCTCTGTCAGTCCACCTTCCGTGAGTGCGCATTGGTGGCTTAATGGTGTTTATTTTACCTCATCCAGTAATGGATGGGCTGTGGGGCAAGACTTTACAGACTTTGCAAATAGTAAAGGGGTTTTGCTTCATTACGATGGCAGTAACTGGAGCTCTGTCAGTCCACCTTCTGTGAGTGCGCATTGGGAGCTTGTTGGTGTTTATTTTACCTCGTCCAGTGATGGATGGGCTGTGGGGGATGACTATACAAATGGTAAAGGGGTTTTGCTTCATTACGATGGCAGTAACTGGAGCTCTGTCAGTCCACCTTCTGTGAGTGCGGGTTGGGGGCTTGAGAGTGTTTATTTTACCTCATCCAGTAATGGATGGGCTGTCGGGGCTAATAAAGTGGTTTTGCTTCATTACGATGGCAGTAACTGGAGCTCTGTCAGTCCACCTTCCGTGAGTGCAAAATGGTGGCTTTATAATGTTTATTTTACCTCATCCGGTGATGGATGGGCTGTGGGGTATGACCTTACAAATAATAAAGGGGTTTTGCTTCATTATTCTTCCCCTCCAAGTCCACAACCAGTTTCAATACCAACCATGACAGAATGGGGTATGATAATCTTCATAGTAATTGCAGGGTTAGGGTCTATTTATTATATGAGGAGAAAGAGAAGAGCAGAAAGTTAAAAAAGATTTTCCAATAATATCAAAAAGGGCGAGGTCAAACATCTCGCCTTTTTTGATTGCATATTACCACCGATAATCTTCAATATTTCTGACTATTCGGTACTGAAGAATAGTAGGTGAAGTTCTAAAAATTATTTCCTCTATAAAAAAAGATTTTGCTATAATCCTGCATGAAATATAAATCTACCTCATGGTAAAAAGAAATTGATCCTGCCTTTGATAAATACATAAATTATTTTAAGTGCTTATGTTATACGATGCTTAACGGTTTTAAATAGATGGCGGCTTCTACGGTTTGATATATATAAGATAAGGAATCTTTTTAAAACTGTTCAGCAAGGGTTCTCTTACAAGTCCTGGCATACAGTAATTGTAGATGTGAAAAAGGTTTTGTTATATGTTTCATATAACTTTTTGACATTTACAATAAACGTTCCTTGTGATGCAAGGAATATGACAGGATCGGTGTTGTAAGAGAAATAACATAAGCATAATAAAGGCATTAAATTGAAGCATGATAGATTGGATGGTTTTAATTTGGAAATGTCATGCTTGCATTTAATGTTTACCTTATGATCCAAATAATCCAGGAAAAAATGGAAAAGATAAAGATATATTTTTATGATTTTATGGGTAAAAGTAAAAAGTTCACCCATCAGAAAATGTCTAATGAGTTTTCGACTTCTTCCTCAAGTTCTCAGCGATAAAAACTTTCATTACGTAGTAGATTACATATTGAAATCAATACAGGTAAAAACAGTTATCATTTCTCTTATGCCATAGTTTATTCTATCTGTGTAGCTGATGTCTTAACCTGAATAGGACATTTCTAAATTGGCTTGACATGAATAAGGTTTCTCTTGAGTTTTTTCTGAAAAAGTGTAAAGTTGACAAATAAAAATAAAGGTGATAGACTTTGCCCAGAAATAAAAAATTTGAAGAAGGTATCCCATGGTAAAAGAGACAAGCCCTTTTAAAAAGAGGTTCTTAATTTTACTAGTTTCTATTATTATTCTTTTGTTTTCAAGCTCATTAGTTCATGCCCAATGGAGCTCTGTCAGTCCACCTTCTGTGAGTGCGAATTGGGATCTTAGAGGTGTTTATTTTACCTCATCCAGTGATGGATGGGCTGTGGGGAATAACGGTACAAATCATAACGGGGTTTTGCTTCATTACGATGGCAGTAACTGGAGCTCTGTCAGTCCACCTTCTGTGAGTGCGAATTGGGATCTTAGAGGTGTTTATTTTACCTCATCCAGTGATGGATGGGCTGTGGGGAATAACGGTACAAATCATAACGGGGTTTTGCTTCATTACGATGGCAGTAACTGGAGCTCTGTCAGTCCACCTTCTGTGAGTGCGGATTGGGAGCTTGAAGGTGTTTATTTTACCTCATCCAGTGATGGATGGGCTGTGGGGTATGACTATACAAATACTAAAGGGGTTTTGCTTCATTACGATGGCAGTAACTGGAGCTCTGTCAGTCCACCTTCTGTGAGTGCGCATTGGGGGCTTAAAGGTGTTTATTTTACCTCATCCAGTGATGGATGGGCTGTGGGGAGTGATTATACAAATAGTAAAGGGGTTTTGCTTCATTACGATGGCAGTAACTGGAGCTCTGTCAGTCCACCTTCTGTGAGTGCGCTTTGGGAGCTTAAAGGTGTTTATTTTACGTCATCCAGTAATGGATGGGCTGTGGGGAGTGATTATACAAATAGTAAAGGGGTTTTGCTTCATTACGATGGCAGTAACTGGAGCTCTGTCAGTCCACCTTCTGTGAGTGCGCATTGGAAGCTTGAAGGTGTTTATTTTACGTCATCCAGTGATGGATGGGCTGTGGGGTATGACGTTACAAATAGTACAAATAGTAAAGGCGTTTTGCTACATTATTATTCCTCTCCAAGTCCACAACCAATACCAACCATGACGGAATGGGGCATGATTATATTCATAGTAATTGCAGGGTTAGGGTCTATTTATTATATGAGGAGAAAGAGAAGAGTAGAAAGCTAAAAAAGACTTAGCAAAGAAATTAATATTACAAAGGGCGGGTGAAATATTTCTCGCCCTTTTTTATTGCATTTTACCACTGATAATCTTCAATATTCCTGACTATTCGGTACTGAAGAATAGTAGGTGAAGTTAGCAAAATATATCCCTTTATAAAAAAAGAATTTTGATATAATTTGGCATGACATACAAAACTGGTTCTTGGAAAGACAAAGTTGATCCTGCCTTCGTTAAGTTAATAAAAATATATTTAAATATACTTAAGGATATTCACCTTCCAACAAAAGAAGGGTACCTCGCTGTTGATGATAAGAGTCTTAAAATTTTAGAAATTGAAAGCTTCCCAAGTCTTGCCTCGATATATGAACATGATAGGGTTAAAGATGCTGTCAGTGATTTTAATTACCTTATTGTGGAATCAATTTTGGAGAAAGAAGAAAAAGAGTTAGCAAGTGAATTAGGAAGAGAAATGAAAAGAGAGATAAAAAAGAAAAAGGGTGGCATTTTTAGGATAATGTTGGAAATCGCAGAAATGATGGAGAAGGAAAGTAGAGAGTATTATAAAAAAGCATTCGAAAATTTTGTTTCTGAAGAAAAGTATAACAAATATATTTCAGATAAGGATGAAGATAAAAAAAAAGATATAGTAAAGAGAGTAACAAGTGATGGTAGATCATTCTGGTTTAACTGGTTAATGATACCATTAGAAGACGAAAAAGAAGAGATTAAAAAGAATATTGAGTCAAGACATATTAAAGCAAGTACAAGAATGATTAAAAGGCATCTCTTCTACACATGGGATGCGGTTTCTCTGTTAGTCAATGGAACATCGTTGAGAGAGCTTTTCAAAAAGGCAAAAGTAGGTGATAACGAATCGCTATTTAAGATAATAAAGATAGATAAAACTTTCTTTGATCACAAATGGGTCAGATCGAGAATTAATAAGGCTTCTTATTCAGGAGATTGGAATTTTTTTGAATCACTAGGAGATGCTATTAAAGAAGATCCTCTAAAACACGATAGCAGGTCAGAGAGAATTGACAAGCTGTTTATGGTCATAAGGTTCTTCTGGTACTTCGGCTTAGACAGGCTTAGTGATTATGAGCTTCATGAGTTATTAATAAAAGATGAAATAGCCGGTGAACTTGGTACTCATGAAAATGTGGAATCATTCATAAAGTTTATGCAAAGGTATCGTTCGTACCTTCCTAAATAAGTAATACTCTCAAGCCGGACATAGATTCTAAAACTATGTCCATAGGTTTCCCTTCATTCATCATCTAAACTGAAGCATGGTTGATGATAAAAACAATTTCAAGCTCAATATCGATCAGAAATGCTCCTCTTGCTACAAAAAAGATTGGTGCATGCTTACACCTTATCAAAGGGCTGTGGATTGTCTTGGACCTTTTAAGGATGTGGAAGACAATTTAAAAAAGTTTAGAGAGTATTGCGAAAAAGAGAAAAAACCAAAAGCTGATTTGGACAGAGCTGTGCGCGAAGTAGTTTTAAACAATTATTTAAGGAACAAGAAGCTATTCGATGATTGAGGCAATTAATGGCAATGCTGACATTGATATTAGATAGCGCCAATTTAAAGTACAGGCGGGTGCTTGCCCTTTCCAAGCTCTTGCTTGGATGGGCAGGCACCCGCAACCCTTGCGCACTGTTAGAAATGATAGGTTCCGACAAAGGGACATTGGAACATTGTCAGCATGGAGGTATGGGGTATTTGCTGGATATGAGTAATCACCAGCAAATACGTTACTAACATGATTGATTACCTGAGTTTAACTATTAATATTCCTCCTGAAAAGGATTACATAGAAAATCATGGAGAAATTACTGAGGATAAGAGTAGAAAGGGAATATACAAATTCATGTGCAAATTAGATAAGGCTCTTGTTCTTTTTCTTCCTCACAAATTCGATGAAAAGAGAAATTCGAGGATACGTTTCACAAAGATTATAATCAATCCTAAGGACTTTATTTGTTATGACGACATGGAAGTTTATCTATTTGCAATATTCGATAACCCAGATTTGAAACCTGAAGATTTCAAAATATCAAGAATTGATATAGCAGCTGACATAGAGGATTTAATTAGTGAGAGCTTGCTTGCAACATTGAATATTAAACGTATTCGTATTGATAGTTTCAGTTTCTTTAAGGGCACTATCTATGGCGGTTCATCAATCAAAATCAGAATCTATGACAAAGTAAAGGAAATCAAGGCAAGGCTAAAAAAAGGTAATGAAATATCTGAATATGGGAAAGGACTTTTAGAATCCGGTAAAAAGTGGACACGATTTGAAATCGAAATAAAGAAACCAAATATGACTTTAAAAGACATGATAGATAATTATGAAAGTTTAGCCTCATATTTCAATAGATTGGAATTTTTTAAGCATGACGACAATGAAAAATCAGGAATCATGCAAATTATGTATAAAAACATTAACAGAAAATTCAGAAAGCAGTTAGAGGAGTTGAAAGATAATAATTTAGTAGAAAAAATTAAAGCTAAATACATTGAGTCTGTAACCAAATGGATTGCATCGGAGGAGCCTTTTTAAAGGGACCTACATGAAACTGCTTGATGTCAAAGAAATAGCTCAAATTCTCAGTGTAAAGGCTTCTACGCTTTATCAGTGGGCTGAACTTGGTCAGATACCATGTATAAAGATCAACGGTGCTCTTAGGTTCGACATTGAAGATGTCCTGAACTGGATAAAGTCTTGTAAAAGGAATGTGGAGTCAAGTTATAATCCTCTTATCCAGATCAGAAGTCCCAAGAAAGGGGGAAAGTGAATATGGGACTTTACCGGAGAGGTAAATTTTTCTGGTTTAGAATAATGCAAAATGGCAAGAGGATTCAGGTATCCACTAAAACTGATATTAAAAAGCTGGCAGAAAAAATCTATGCTAAAGCACTCACAGAGATTCAAGAAGGTAAATGGTTTGAAGGGGTCAAAGCTAAAAGTATTATTGTTTCGGAGCTTATGGAAAGATATTGTCGAGATCGTTTAAAAGCTAAATCATCAAACACGGTCATGAGGGAGAGAACCCTTAGAAGACATATGGAAAAGAATTTTGGGGATTACTGTCTTGCAGAGGTTACATCTGAAATGCTCTCTGACTATAGACAAAGAAGATACGATGAAGGCAAGTCGATTGCAACGGTTAATCGTGAATTAGCGTTTCTGAGGAATGCTTATAATGTGGCTAAAAGACATTACAAGTGGTGTTCTCAAAATCCCGTATCTGACATTAAGCTTGATCGGGAAAACAACCAGCGGGACAAATGGTTGACCGTAGAGCAGGAATCAAGAGTACTCTCAACTCTTTCTGGACGATATCAGGATATTGTAAGACTTGTCATCAACACTGGTCTTAGACAGGATGAGGTACTCAGCCTTCCACAATCGCAAGTTGACCTATTTAGAAAGACAATCATGGTTAAGGGCAAGGGGAATAAGATAAGGACTATACCGCTTAATCAAATAGCTTTTGACATCCTGAAGGAGAGACTTAAAACAAGACATATAAACAGCGACCTTGTCTTTCCAAGCTCAACGGGTACGAAGATTCAGAAACAGAGACTCCTCATAGCTTTTAAAAAGGCAGTGAAACAAGCAGGGATTGTTGATTTCACATTTCATGATCTTAGACATACCTTTGCAACTCGTTTAGCACAGGCCGGAGTTGATTTATATGCTATATCAAAGTTGCTTGGTCACAGTGAAATATCAACAACGCAAAGATATGCTCATCACTGTCCTGAATCTCTGAGGCATTGCGTGGAGATACTTGAGAATTGCTACAATTTTACTACATTAAGTGATCCTGTACCAAAAGATGTTAAAGGAAGTGTCCTTTAACTTATTGAATTTTAAGGGGAAAGATGGTACCCCCTGCAGGAATTGAACCTGCGACACCAGGTTTAGGAAACCTGTGCTCTATCCTACTGAGCTAAGGGGGCACAGAAGATAGCTGTTAGCTGACAGCTGATAGCTAAAGACCTAAGGTTCCAAAAGTTCAAAGACTTTATTGACTGCATCAGCCGCATTTTTAGCACCGATAACACCCTTTATATCCCATGTCTTAATTCCAACAACTGGTTTTCCCATCTGTAAAGCAAAAGCAATCTCTGAAAGGGTGCCGTATTCACCACCTACTGCTATGAGGGCATCTGCTGTACGGGCTATAATAACATTTCTGCCGATTCCCAATCCAGTTGCTACAGGGAAATCTATGTGCTGATTTGCCTCTTTTGAATGATCATGGGGAAGAATACCCACGGTGAGACCACCTTCTAATTTTGCTCCTCTTGAAGCAGCCTCCATGACTCCCCCAAGACCTCCACATACGAGGTTCGCTCCTTTTTTTGCAATTAACCTTCCAACCTCTTCTGCCTCTAAAAGAAGCGCCTTTTCAATCCTTCTTCCGCCAATGACAGCAATTATTGGTTTCATCATCCTATTTTGGCGTGAATTTTCGTATTTTTACCCTGGTAGGTCTTTTTGAATTCGAGCCTTTTTTCTATGTCTCTTAAAATCTCCTGTTTACTTTTCCCCCAGTGTGGTGCTATTAAAATACTATCAGGTGCAGTTGCAAACAATCTCTGCAAAACGATTCGCGGAGAAAGTCTTTCTATGAAGTCTGTTACAAATTCAAGAAACTCTATATATTCAAATACATGAAATGGGTTTTCCCTGTAAATAATTTCAAGTGGAGTCTCTTTTATCACCTGAAGTTGGTGTATTTTGAGAAAATCTATTGGAAGCTGTGATATCTCATCTGCCGTTGAAAGCATTTCTTCTGTTGTCTCTGTTGGAAATCCAACTATAATGTGTATACTAATAAATATACCCTTATCCTTTGTCAGGTCAAGTGCCTTAAGAAATGTGCTGTAGTTGTGACCACGGTTTATGAATTCAAGTGTCCTGTCATACATTGATTGCATGCCATATTCAATCAGGATAAAATATCTCTGTGCGAGAGACTGAAGAAGTGCAATCTTCTCTTTGTCCACGGTATCAGGTCTTGTACCGATAGCAAGCCCTATAACAGAAGGTTCAGATAGGGCCTCACGATAAAGGTGTTCTAACTCATCAACAGGGGCATAGGTATTTGTATACGGCTGAAAGTAAACGAGAAACTTTTCAGCGTTATATCTTTTTTTGATATATGCTATACCGCTGTTGATCTGTTCAGTTATAGAAAGTGTTGGCCTACAAGAATTTGGCCTGAAACTATCGTTATTACAGTAGATACAGCCTAATGTACCGACTGTTCCATCCCTATTGGGGCATGTGAAACCCGCATCTACGTTAACCTTATAAACACTGGCGGCAAACATTTTTTTAATATATGAGCCAAAAGAATTGTATCGCCTGAACATATTTAATTATTTCTTTTTAATGCAAAAATTGCAATCCACATGTTTTTAAAAAGAATGATGTGATGGTATTTAAGCGGATTCTTTTGTTGATAGTCCATAAAGTTATTTAAATTAATAAAGAGACAAAAGCCTCGGAGTCCCGAAAGCATTCGGGACGAGAATGAGCGAAAATGCCATCACATCATTCATAAACCTATTTCAACTTCTTCCCAATCTCTTCCCAATCCTTCACCTCTTCTGCGTCCTCTACCTCATCGAAGCTGAATGATTTAGGCTTGTATCCCTTTGCAGATTCAATAACAGATTGGTTTCCTATTATAGCTTTTATCTTAAGACCCTTTTCAGCTATTTCATCAAAAATCATGCCCTTTTCCCAGGGAATTACAGGCAAATCCATAAATCCATTCTCTTTGAGCCATGTCTTAATAGCCTTTATACTGCGGACTCCTGTCTGAAGAAAAACAACCGGGAACCTTTTTGCAATTTTCTTTATTGCCTCCTGGCTTCCCTTTTTGGGCATTCCTGAAAGGACTCCTTCAAATAAGCTGCCTTCCACATCAATAAAAATAATTCTCTCACCTTTTTTCAAAGAAAGAAGTAACCCTTTCCCTTCTTCCTTTGCGGACTTTGCAGTTATTCGATACATGCCTGTCTTTAAAGGAATAAACTGTTTGAACGCAAAACCATCACCGCCTGAAAGGCTTCTACCCAACGGTCTTCCATCAACAAAGATCTCAACAACCTCTCCCCCTTTGCTGAAAAGTTTCCCTCTTATCTCAACCGAGAGCATAATCTCTTTGCCTTTGGGTGCAATCATGTCGTGAACAATTACTTCGGAAAATATTGTGGCTGGAAACAGAAAGAATAAAAAGGTGAAAAGAATTAGCGTCACCAAAATTCTCATTAATAGGCTTTCTCGCAATGTAAAAGCTAATTATTATTAAACGGTCTCTAACGCAGGAGCTTGGTATCCCTTTAACTTTTCAGCGAATTCCCGGAGGCGTTTATCTATTAGGTAATTTACAGTACCTTCTATGTAGGTACCATCCGCCTGTCTTTCTCCTGCGGGAACACCGGTTAGAACCTCAATCCCCTCATCAATGGTCTTTACCTGATAAATATGGAATTGACCATCCTGTACCGCCTTTACTACATCCTCGCGCAGCATCAGATTCCTGATATTCTGATGGGGAATCATAACCCCCTGATTACCTGTCAAACCCTTAGCCTTGCAGACATCAAAGAACCCCTCTATCTTGTGGTTAACTCCTCCGATTGGCTGGACTTCTCCTTTCTGATTTACAGAACCTGTAACCGCTATATTCTGCCTTAGTGTCAGATCAGCAAGACTGGAGAGGATTGCATACAGTTCTGTAGAGGATGCACTGTCTCCTTCAACACCGGAATATGATTGTTCGAAACAAATACTTGCTGAAAGGGACAAGGGTTTATCCTGGGCATATTTCCATCCTAAGTAGCCGGATAAAATAAGCACTCCTTTATCATGGATGCGTCCACTAAGTTGGGATTCTCTTTCGATATTAATAACACCGCGCTTTCCCAAAAAGGTTTTTGCTGTAATTCGGTTAGGTCGTCCGAAACTAAATATTCCTAAATCATAGACAGATAGTCCATTGACTTGACCCACAACTGCTCCTTCTACATCAACCATAATGGTTCCTTCTGCAATCATCTGTTGTATACGCTCAGCCATAAGGTCCAATCGATAAATTTTCTCTTTAAATGCTTTTTCAACATGATCTCTGGATATCATCTGACTTTGAGATTCCCGAGCCCAGTAGTCAGATTCAACAAGTAAATCCTTCAAAGGGCCAAACCGTGCAGATAATTTTTCCTGGTCACCTGCAGCCCTGACAGCATATTCAATAACCTTAGCAACACCTGTGCGATCAAATGGCAGGAGCTTTTCAGTATCACAGCAGCTACGTATATAACAGGCAAAAGCCATTACATTTTCATCAGAACGCTTCATCTGATAGTCGAAGTCTGCTTTAACCTTAAACATCTCCCAAAAATCTTCATCGTAAAGATTAAGAAGCTGATAGATAGAGTCATCACCCATTACGATTATCTTAAACTCTACAGGCATTGGTTGAGCCCTCATACCCTGAGGTGCAAAGAAACCAAATTGCGCCCAGGGGTCCTCAACCCGAACTTCTTTCGTTTTAATAACCCTTTTTAATCCTTCCCATACTCCCTGGTTGAGCAAAACATCGCGCATATTAAGGATCAAGTAGCCTCTATTCGCTAATTGAACTGCTCCCGCTTTAATCATGGTATGGTCACTTACATAGGTACCCATCAGAGCCCTTCTTTCAATCTTACCGAACATGTTAACCCAATTTGGATTAGGTTCAATAATAATAGGAGGTCCACTTACAGAACTATTATCCACAAAGACATTGACCTTATAAGCTGTAAAAGGATCTGCCTGTTGAATAGGAACAGGAGCCTGGGGTACCATTGGTGGTGCTTGCATGAATAAATTCAATTTAGTCAAAGTATATTCCTTTACCTCTTTTAGAAAATTTATAATCTCGGGGTATTCGGTATATCTCTTGAACATATCTTCAAAGGGACCTGCTAACGCAAATTCTCCTGCCTTAAGTTCAATCCCCCTCATTTTTTCACTGATTTCTTTCTCCAGATCATGAAGACGTGAATAGGTCTCGTCAACCTTTCTCATCATTTCCAGACGTTTTGTTTCAATCTGTTCTCTTTGAGCCTCGGGAAGTGCTAAGAATTCTTCCCTTGGCATCGGCTTCCCTTCAACAAGTGGGACGACAGTAGCACCCATCGGGGAAAGCTGCACCACCAGACTTTTTCCAGCAGCTTCCTTTTCCAGTGCATCCATCGCTTCCTGGTATCTTCTCTGGTGTTCCTCCATTACGTCCTGTTTTCTCTTGTTATATTCATCGCTACCAAATGTTTTTGGTATTTCTTCTTTAAAGGTTTTCAGCAGTTCTTCCATTTGATTGTTAAAGGGTTTTCCAAGCCCCTGCGGCAACTTAAGTATTGTCGGCTGATCAGGATCAGAAAAGTTGTACACATAACACCAATCATAAATCTGATACTTGATACCCTTGGTTTCTTTCCCTTCAATGAATCTTTGTAAGCGAGCCTTAATGGTTGTTGCCTTGCCTGTTCCTGTAAGTCCTGTCAGAAAGAGGTTATACCCTGATCTTTCCACAGCCAGACCAAAATTAATGGAATCAATAGCCCTGTCCTGACCAATAAATTCTTTAAGAGGCTCTATATCCGTAGTACATTCAAATTGAAATATCTCCTGAGGACAGATCCAG
>Ga0315282_10007146_pt1 | contig 18438 bp, 19 predicted proteins | sample YL17G07_20_MG_FD_203693 | JGI IMG/M metagenome (GOLD analysis project Ga0315282, IMG submission 203693) | Sediment microbial communities from Yellowstone Lake, YNP, Wyoming, USA - YL17G07_20 | ecosystem: Environmental > Aquatic > Freshwater > Lake > Sediment | place: USA: Wyoming | collected...
CATGGCTCGAGGGAGGACGTCGGGCAGCTTTAGCTTGATGCCCCGCTTCAGAACGGAGCCAGGAATGACCTCCTGCTCCATCAGAAAATGTAGAAATGCGATTATGCAGGCCAGCCTCGTCCGCACCGTGGAGATACATAATCCCCGGTCCTGCTCGTGCTCGATGAAACCCTCAAGGTCAACCCGTTCAATTTTCTCGATTTCTCTCTTGCCTGACTTCCCACAAAAGTCCAGAAAGAGCATGACTGAGGTAAAGGAACTCTGGAGGGTCCTCGGCTTGTGGTTCAAGCGCCACTTGTGCTGCATGTAGCGCTCGAAGTGCTCCTTGGCGGGAAGCTCCATGCAAGAGAGCCTCTGTAGGATGCGGTCGATCGGGGTTGGTGAAAGAGGCCGTTCACGAAGTACTTCATTTCCACTTTGGACTGATTCATTGGTGATCGGCTGTCCCTGGGTCATATCTGCCCTCCTTTTCTCTTTCAAGAAAAAGCAGAATAGATAATGACCCTTAGCCGTTCTAACGGCCAATCCATTTTGTTACGTATAGGTAGGTGTACTCGGTATTTTCTGAGAGGATCAATCTCGTGAAGCGTCTCTGGCGGGAATTAGCTTTCTCTGCAATTCGAGCAACTCATCCTGGGAATATTCTCTAGAGCGGGCATATTTCTCCCTTTCGCGCAATCTCCGGCTGCCCTCCGTATACATGCTCCAGTTTTTCTACAAACGTCGCAGCTTGAACAGATCTCTTCTACGAATCTCGCTAATTTATCTCATCTAAGACTTCATATGTAGGAGGTTAGTTCAATGAGGTCTGCCATGACGTTGAAAGCCTTGAAGGCTTCCAAGAAGTCCTTCCCCTTGAAACGGACAGTCAGGTTGTCCACTCTTTCGACCCCGGGCATGCGCAAGACGCGGTCAACGGACGAAGCGGTCGTGAAACGGACGTGAAGTCCGACTGGGGCCTTGACGCGAAAAGGTTTGAACTCCTTCATTCGAGACACTGCCCTCTTTGCTCCGTCATAAATGAGGCTTCGGCTTCTTGTAGGTGACAGGCAGAGGGCCGCGTACATGCCCCTGCCTTTCTTGACCTCGACGGTCTCTACGGGTCCAAGAAGCCTCCGTGCCTCTCGAACGGTCTTGTCATCACCTGTCACAAGGCCTACCGGGACTCCATAATAACCTGCCAAGGCAGCGCTCATCCCGATCTCTCCAATAGCCCTTCCATTGACTCTGACCTCAGCCACGCGGCCGTGAAAGGTATGCACAATCGGGCTGTCCGGCGTGCCCGCCATGCTGTGATAGCCGACTAAGAAGGTCGCATCAAAGCCCATGTCCACGCCTTCCATCATGCTGAGCGTACGGGGTGACCCCATCACAATGGAGACCCGCTCGTCGAGGTCTTCCGGAATGAGGTTCAAGCCCACGTTGTGGGCGTCGCAGACCACGACATCCGTGGCTCCACCATCAAAAGCCCCTTGAACGGCTGCGTTTACTTCATCCGTCATTATTTTTCTGGCCCAGTTGTATTCTCGGCCACCTGGAGAGGACTGCTCTCCACGAACAATACACCCAATCCCTTCAATATCTGCAGAGACATAAATTTTCATCACATTCTCCTTTCTTCATTGTCGCCCGCAGGATAGAGGTGACAGGCCACCCAGTGTTCAGGCTCTACCTCTATGGTCGAGGGTGACAGCCGGCTGCACTCCTCTTTCACTTGTGGGCACCTCGGATGAAACCGGCATCCCGTTGGAACATTGATCGGGCTTGGGACATCCCCTGACACAACGGCGAGGGTATGGCGTTTCTGCGGATCAGGTTTGGGAACAGAGGTTAACAGGGCCTGCGTGTAGGGATGGAGGGGACGTTCAAAGAGAGACGTCTTGGAAGCGGTTTCAACGATCTTTCCCAGATACATGACTGCAATGCGATGACTCACATGCTTGATGACGCTGAGGTTATGGGAGATGAAGAGATAAGAGTAACCGTGGCGTCTCTGAAGTTCCTTGATGAGGTTGAGGATCTGTGCCTGGACCGAAACATCGAGAGCCGACGTAGGCTCATCAAAGACGATGAACTCTGGGCCCGTGATCAATGCCCTGGCAATTCCAATGCGTTGCCTCTGGCCGCCACTGAATTCATGTGGGTAACGATACATATGCTCTTCATCGAGTCCCACTTCAGCGAGGCTCGCTCGGACCCTTGTGACGACCTCCTCACCTTTGGCAAGACCGTTGACCTCAAGGGGACACCCTATGGTCTTCTTGATCAGCATCCTCGGATCAAGGGAAGATTGGGGATCCTGAAAGACGACCTGGAGATTTCGTCTCACCTGTCGCAGATCTTGTCCCCGGACTTGGGTGATATCCATGCCGTTGTAAAGAACCTTGCCTCGATCCGCTTCGAGAAGGTTCAGAAGGAGAAAGCCGACCGTGGTCTTCCCACAACCGGACTCTCCAACGAGTCCCAACGTTTCTCCTTGATAGATCGTCAGGGTGACGGAATCGACCGCTTTCAAGTATTCCACCTTGCGTCCGAGAAAACCCCCGTGAATGGGAAAATACTTGATGAGATCGATCGCTTCAATGACGGGTTTCATTCTTCTCAGCCTCGCGCCTCGCCGTAGAGATGACAAGCGACTTCGTGATCGGGGGCTACCTCAAACAACTTGGGGACGATGTGATCACAGGGATCGAAACGTTTCGTGCATCGAGGATGAAATCTGCATCCCCCTGGAGGATTGATCAGTCGGGGAACGACTCCAGGAATGACCATGAGCGAGTCCCGATCCTTATCCACCGACGGGATGGCCTGAAGAAGGCCTTGTGTGTAAGGGTGGTATGGCGCTGCGAAAAGGTTTCTCACAGAAGCTGTTTCGACAATCTTTCCTGCATACATGACGCTCACCCGATCGCACAGTTGCGCAATCACTCCAAGGTCATGGGAGATGAAGAGAACGGACACGCCGATCCGTCGAACAAGGTCATCGAGAATCGTCAACACTTGACCCTGGACGGTGACATCGAGGGCCGTTGTGGGTTCATCCGCGATGAGCAGGTCAGGCCGGCAGGAGAGCTCCATAGCGATCATGACACGTTGCCTCATGCCCCCTGAAAGTTCATGAGGGTATTTACCCAGGACGCGTTCAGGATCAGGCATCTTCACTTGTTGAAGCATCTGGATACAAATCTCCTGAGCTCGGGAGCGGTTCACTTCTTGATGAAGGATGATGACCTCCTCCATCTGGTTGCCTACGGTGAAGACGGGGTTAAGGGAACTCATGGGTTCTTGAAAGACCATGGAGATGCGGTTGCCCCGAATCTCGCGGAGCCTTCTCCAATGAGCTTTCAAAATGTCCTCTCCCTTGAATAGAATTTCACCACCTGTAATCTTTCCTGGCGGATCCGGAATAAGACGCAAGACCGAGCGGGCCATCACCGATTTTCCACACCCTGTCTCGCCCACCAGCCCCATAATCTCGCCTGACTGGATCGTAAGATTCACATTCTCAAGGGCTTGGACCACACCCTGATAGGTGAAGAATTGAATTGACAGATCTCGAACGGCAAGAAGGGGCTCAGCCATAGCTACCTGCGAATCCTCGGGTCAAGAATGTCTCTCAACGCATCTCCAAAGATGTTGAAGCCGATGACCGTGATGAGAATAAAGAGTCCGGGAAACGTTGCGTACCACCACTGATCCATCAGGAACTTGCGGCCTACACTGACCATGGCTCCCCATTCCGGCGTGGGAGGCTGAGCTCCCAACCCGATGAAACTCAAGGACGCAGCAATCAGGATTGTTTCTCCCAGGATGAGGGTCGCCAGAATGATGACCGAAGAAAAACAGTTGGGGAGAATGTGGTGGAGCACGATCCACAGGCTTTTAGCTCCTGAGGCTCTGGCTGCCGTGATGAATTGTTTTTCCTTGACGGCGAGGGCTTCCCCTCTAACCATCCTTGCGAATTTTGGAATCATCACAAAGGCAACGGCCAGGATCGCATTGTTCAGGCTGGGACCCAGGGCTGCTGCCAACGCCATCGCCAGGACCAACGGGGGGAAGGACAGGATGACGTCCATGACGCGCATGATGAGATTGTCGATCTTCTGTCCCAAGTATCCAGAGATGGCTCCAATGACAGAACCCATCCCCCCCGCAATCAAAATGACGAGGACACCGATGCGGAGCGAAATCCTGGATCCGTACATGATGCGACTGAGAATGTCTCTCCCCAACTCGTCAGTTCCGAAAAGATGGGTCAAAGCCGGCGGACTGAGCCGATCTTTTAAACTGATGCGGATCGGATCATAGGGAGAGAGAAACGAGGCGGAGAGGGCCATGAGAACCATGAGGACAATGATGACAAAACCAGCCACAGCGGACGGATTTCGCCTCAACAGTTTGAGGGTGAAAAAGAATTCCTTGATTTGCCACGCGTGTTCTTTTCTAAACTCTGTCCACATCGCTAGTACCGAATCTGGGGATCCAGGAATGCGTAAAGAATATCGACCAAAAGATTAATGATGACGTAAACCAAGGAAACCACCAGGGTGAAGCCCATGATGGCAGGAAAGTCAAGGAAATTGACAGAATCGACGACATATTTCCCCATCCCTGGCCAGTCAAAGATCGTTTCGGTGAGGATAGCTCCTCCGAGGAGTTCCCCTATGGAAAGTCCCGTAATGGTCACGGTCGGGATCAAGGCGTTCTTTAGACCGTGCTTGAGAACCACCACGGTCTCCGAGATGCCGTTGGCACGGGCCGTCGTTATGAAATCCAGTCCCATGACCGAGATCATGGAAGATCGCACGATCCGCGTGATGATCGCCAGATAAACATACGAGAGGCAGAAGGCCGGTAAGAGGATATGAGAAAGGGCGCTGGCGAATTTCCCCCAACTTCCTTCGACCAACGTATCCATCAGATATATTCCAGTGACATGGACAGGAGGGGTCAAGGCCACATCAAGACGACCGGAACCGGGAAGCCAACCTAAATTCCTGTAAAAAAGAAGGAGTAGCATCAATCCAAGCCAGAAGACGGGCATGGAAACCCCAATGACGGAGAAGACACGCGAGAGATGGTCGATAGGACGGTTCCGTCGGACCGCAGAGACAATTCCAAGAGGAAGTCCCACAGCGATGCAGAAGATCATACTGACGGAAGTCAGTTCAATCGTTGCCGGAAAGAAGTCCTTCAGATCGTCCAGGACGGGGCGTTGATTTCTGATCGATTTCCCAAGATCACCTTCGAGAAGCCCTACAAAGTAACGGGCGTACTGCTCGGGAAGAGGTCGGTCAAGCCCTAGGGATCGCCGAATGTTTTCGACTGCTTCCCGTGAGGCTTTCTGGCCGGCCATCATCCTTGCAGGATCTCCGGGGATGGCATGGGAAATGATGAAGACAAGAAGGGTCACTCCGATCAAGACAGGGATGATGTAGAAGAACCTCTTTAGGACATAACTCAGTAGCCGCATGGGATTCTAATAAAATGAGAGATGATTGCGAAATGAGCGGGTTGGAGGGCCACGACGCAACCCTCCAACCCAAGAGGATGGTTAAATCCGTTTATTCCTTAGAAATAGATTCAAAGTTATACATCGATTCCAGCATGGGGTTGAAGACGTAACCCTTGACCCATTTTCGCATCGGTACAATCGTCTGCTGTTGGTAGAGGTAGATGTACGGAGCCTCATCCAGAATGATCTTCGTGGCGTCGTTGTAAAGTTTGATCCGTTCTTTCTGATCGCTCAGTTCGAGGGCTTTCCGAATCAGTCCATCCACCTTTTCGTTCTTGTAGAACGCCCGGTTCCCTGCAAGACCGAAGCTCTTCGAATCGAACCAGAAGTTCATGAACATCGAAGGATCGGCATAATCCGGACTCCAGGCACCCAGGCAGAGCTCGAAATCTCCTCGGTCAATCTTGTCTCGAAGCGTGGGATTGGCTATGAGCTCAAGCTTCAGCGTGACGCCGATGTCGGCGAAATTGCTCTGGAGAATGGTTGCGATCTGTTCCCATTCTGCCCGGCGCTCGGAATAGATCAGTGTGAGTTCGGGTTTCGGAAGACCTGCCTGCTTCAAAAGGTCCTTGGCCTTGTTCACATCTCTCTGGTACTGGAAGGCTTCGGGGTTGTAGCCCCACATCCCCTTTGCAATGGGTCCCCTCATTTGGACGCCCCTTCCCTGAAGAACGTGATCGATGATGCCCTTGTAGTCCACAGCATAGTTCAACGCCTGGCGGACTAGCTTATTGTTGAGATTGGGTTTCTGGGTGTTAAGGTAGACGTACTGCACGAGTTGGGAAGGATACTTCCGGACGGCCACATTGGTGTTTTTTTCGAGAGCAGGGATTTGGTCGATGAGAATTTCTTCGGCAATGTCGATGTCCCCGCTTTCGAGGGCCATCCTCTGGTCAGAGGATTCTCGCATGAAGCGAATGATAACCTTCTTCACTTTGGGCTTGGGTCCCCAATAATTGGGTTTGGCTTCAAGGACGAACCGCTCACCTCGGCTCCACTCGGTCATTTTGAAGGGGCCGCTCCCATCCATGTTCTGGGCCAGCCAGGCCTGTGCGAGGTCACCATCCTTTTCGTGTTTCATCACGTTGGGATTGATAATGCAGGATGCATCGGTGGCCAGGGTCTGCAGGAAAGGACCAAAAGGACTCTTCAGAGTAATTTTGACCGTGTAATCGTCCACGACATCAACCGTCTTGATTGCCCCGAGGTTATCTGCAGGTCCTTTTCCAATCTTCAAGACTCTGTCGAAGGAAAACTTGACCGCCTTGGCATCGAGGGGAGTTCCGTCTTCGAATTTGATCCCTTTCCGAATCTTGATCGTCCAAACCGTGCCATCGGAAGAAACCTTCCAGGACTCGGCTGCCATGGGTTCGACCTCTGTGGAGCCCTCTCCCTTCACGACCTTGTACTTTACCAAGCGGTCATAAGAGGGATAGATTTGCCTCCAGTCATAGTTGTCGCTGGAGACCGCTGGGTCAAGAAGATGAACGTCTGATGCAACGGCGACCACCAAGGTGTCTTTGGCTGTTGCACAGAAACCGTGGGTCGCGAAGACCAAGAGAGAAAACACAACGACTGCAAAAACCACTGTCCTTTTCATTGCCGCTCCTCCTTTTGTGAAAAATGGAAAACTCTACGGGAAAAACGCTTCAGTCAAGAACTCAAGAAACCTTAGAACCTGTGAAGTCTATTGTCGAACGCTACCACTTTTGTCAAGCAAAAGTCAAGGAACCTCCTTTTCAAAACCGAGTGTTTATGATATGAATGCCCAGTATGGAACCAGAGAACAGGGAAATTCTCTTGCGAGGGGCAGAGGCTTTTGGGATCGATCTGGCTGAAGGGGCCATTCTGGCCTTCGACATTTACCTCAGGGAGCTTCTCAAGTGGAACCAAAAGATCAACCTCACCGGCATCCGAACAGAGAAGGGGATCGTCATAAAACATTTTCTTGACTCCCTTTCTGTTTGCTCTCACATTCCGGGTCACACCTCGCTCCTCGATGTTGGATCCGGTGCAGGGTTTCCAGGGATTCCTTTGAAGATGGTCCAGAGGTCCCTTGATGTCACCCTGATCGACTCGGTTCGGAAGAAGGTCGACTTCCAGAAGCATATTGTTCGCCTTCTCGGCCTGAGAGGAATTGAAGCGGTTCACGGCCGTGTACAAGAAAAAGGGGTTGTTCAGAAGATGGGTGAACGATTTGACATGACCATTTCGAGAGCATTTTCAGATACAGCCACCTTTCTCCACCTCAGTCATCTTTTGCTGAAAAAAGGAGGGAAGGCTATTACGATGAGGGGAAAGACAACGGAGGAAGAGTTTCAGAGGCTTTCAAAAGGAGGGGGGCGACGATACCGATTGCAGACACATGTCTCTTTTGTTCTTCCTTTCAGCGACTTTGAAAGGACGATTCTGCTGTTTGAGAAGCAGTAAGCTTTTGCTCAAAGAATCTCTTTCAACCCTATTTCTTTTGTGCTATATAATAATGACTAAAAGCGACGTTAGGAATGTTGATCGTGGCAAGAGTGATCTGTATTGCCAATCAAAAGGGAGGGGTTGGGAAGACAACCACTGCCATCAACCTGTCTGCTTCCATTGCCGTTGCCGAGAAAAAAGTTCTTCTCATTGACTTCGACCCTCAGGGAAATTCGACGAGCGGTTTGGGTTTCAGGAAAGAGAAGTCGGCAGAGACCATCTATCAGGCTCTGATTCAAGGCGCCGGATTGAAAGCGGTCATTCTGAAGACCTCTCTCCCCTGCCTGGATGTCGCTCCTTCCAATACGGATCTGATTGGTGCCGAGGTCGAGCTCATTCAGGAGAAGGATCGGGAGAAGAAGCTGGGGCAGGTGATCCAGGAGGTGGTGGAAGACTATGATTACATTTTCATTGATTGTCCCCCTTCGCTTGGGTTACTCACGATCAATTCCTTGACTGCTTCCGACTCCGTCATCATTCCGCTTCAATGTGAATACTATGCGATGGAAGGGTTGACCCAGCTTCTGAAGACGATCCATCTCATCAAACAGGCCTTCAACCCTCGGTTGCAGATCGAGGGAATCCTATTGACAATGTTCGATGGTCGGAATAATCTTGCCCATCAGGTTGTTGAAGAGGTGAGAAACCATTTCAAGGACAAAGTGTTCAAAACAATGATTCCACGGAATATCCGACTGAGTGAAGCCCCAAGCTTTGGAAAGCCGGTCTTGTTGTATGACATTCACTCAAGAGGTGCGGAGACTTACTTAGACTTAGCCAGAGAAATTCTAGCCAATGGGAAGATCAATGACAGCTAAACGAACCGCTCTTGGAAAAGGCCTTGCAGCCCTCATCCCTGATCTAGGTGAGGATGAAAGAAAAGGGCTCCTCTATTGTGGGATCGAAGAGATTATTCCCAACCGCTCTCAGCCCAGAAAGCGTTTTGACGAGTGGAAGCTTGAAGAACTTGCCGAATCGATAAGAGAGAAGGGGATTCTGGAGCCTCTCGTCGTTCGAAGGGTCGATGGCGGATACGAGATCATTGTGGGCGAGCGGCGTTGGCGAGCCGCTCAAAGGGCTGGTCTCAAGGAGATTCCGGTGGTCGTCAGGGAGGCCCAGGACCGGGAGGCTTTAGAGATTTCCCTCATCGAGAACCTCCAGCGGGAGAATCTGAACCCCGTGGAAGAGGCCGAAGGCTTCCGGCGTCTGGCCGAGGAGTTTGGGCTGCACCAAGAGGAGCTGGCGAAGCGGATTGGAAAGAATCGGACCACGATTGCCAATGCCCTCCGTCTTCTCAAACTTCCCCAGGAGGTGATTGAGCACCTCCTGCAGAGTCGGATCACCGCAGGACATGCCCGGGCCATCCTGAGTATCGAGGCTAAAGAAAGACAGAAGGAACTCTGCCAGCTCATCGTTCAGAAGGGCCTATCCGTGAGACAGGCAGAGGGTCTCGCGAAACGGTGGTCGAAGAAACCGAAGAAGGCCGCGACTCCCGAAAAAGGGAAGAGAGAACTGACGAGTCAACTCAATACGCTTCAGGATACGCTAAGGCGACACTTGGCAACGAAAGTCCGCATAGCTGCCAAGGGGAAGAAAGGGAAAGTCGAAATTGAGTACTATTCTTTTGAAGACCTAGAACGAATCGTCGAGACCATTCTGGGAGACAAGAGGGGAAAAGCATGACCCATGGGATCAACGCTCGATGCCGTTGGGATGCCATGCCCTTCATCCCTTTAAGGAGGAAGACCGATGTTCACCAAAGGTAATGGGAAACTACCTTCTCCTTCGGAAGAAATCAGTGCCTTTCTGGGGAAGGAGACCGTTTTTGAGGGAAAGATGACCTTTCAGGGGGTGTTCAGACTCGACGGGAAGTTTGAGGGGGAGATCTTTGACAGTGGATCCTTAGTGATCGGTGAAACAGCCCTCGTCAAAGGAAAAATTGAGGTCAAGACAGTGGTCGTCCATGGAGTCATCGAGGGAGATGTTCACGCGGGGGTTCGCGCAGAGATTCATCCCACCGGCAAGATCCACGGGAATTTAGTGACGCCCATCCTTTTGATCAACGAAGGAGGGGTCTTTGAGGGCAACTGCAAAATGGATCGAGTGGCTGGTCAAAAGGAGAATACGGACCCTCAGTCTCCAAGAGAAGAACGGTCTCTTTCGGACTAAGACATGGGAAAAAATGATTGACAGCCGCCTTTGTGTATGTTAGGTAGAACTCGTTTTGTTGCCCCTGTTGTCCGCTGCTCTATGGTTCGCATTGGTTCAAATGGAACAAAAAATGATAGAGGCAGCGGAGCCAAACACTTCGTGTGGCGAAGTTGCCCAATGAGGGGGTAACGTGAAAGAGTGGGTTGGACCTGCCCGTCTCCTCGTTACCGTAGGCTGGTATGTGGCGTTGAGCCTAAGCGTTCCCGTGGGGATCGGTTATTGGCTTGATCAGCCGAACATGCTCGGGAAGCATCCCCTGTTTACATTTATCGGCCTCGGGCTCGGGACGCTGATTGCCTTTGTCGGCTTGATTCGGATGTTGCTCCGTTATCAGGCTGAACAGGAAAGGCAAAGACAGAACCAAAAACAGACTAAGGAGTGACGCAGTTACAGCATTATGGCTCGGGTCGTTCTTCCACGAATATTCATTTTCTTGTTCATTCTTGTTCTACTCCTCTTCGGCATCGGGTTAGTCTTCGGTCCTTTAGGGTCCAGTTTTTTTGGTAATGAACCTCCAGACCTCCTCAAGGTGTCGAAGCCCCATGTTATTCTTCCGGCTGAGACCGTGTTTCATGTCGGTCACTTTCCCGTTACAAATACACTCATCGCTTCTTGGTTCACCATGGCTGTGCTCGTGGGGGCCTCCTATTTCGCCACCCGTAAAATGAAATTGATTCCTGGCCGAGCCCAAGCCATGACAGAGGCGGTGGTGGAAGGATTGCTGAATTTTGTTGAGAGTGTGGCCGGAAAACGCCACGCTCGAATGATTCTTCCTGGAGTTGCTACCATCTTCATTTATGTCATCACGAATGCCTACATGGGGCTCCTGCCTTTCTTTGGCACCATAGGGATTCATGAACACGAAGGCGGATTGGTTTCGATCTTCAGAGCAGCGAATACCGACATCAATCTGCCTCTCTCTATCGCCATCAGTTCCTTTGTCTTTGCAGAATCCTGGGGAATGAGGGCGATCGGAACTGGGCACTACCTTAGCGAATTCATCAATGTAAAGCAGCTAGGACAGGGGTTGAAAGAACTATTCATGGGAAAAATACGAACGGCCCCCATGAACATTCTTTTCGGGTTTATCAGTTTGTTCGTGGGTGTCCTTGAAATCTTCAGCCACCTGACGCGAATGCTAAGCTTCACGTTTCGTCTCTTCGGCAATATGACCGCCGGTGAGATTTTGATTGCCGTCTCCTGTTTTCTTGTTCCCATGGTGTTCCCCATGCCTTTTTACGGGCTCGAATTGCTCATCGGCATGATCCAGGCTCTGATCTTCTCAGGGTTAACCCTGGTTTTCGGAACAATTGCCGTATCGCCACACGAAGAGTCAGAATAAAGTAGAATAAAAAGGAGAAAAGGAGGACAGTCAATGACACCAGAAGTAATGAAGATGCTCGTCATTGGGTTAACCGCAGGTCTCGGATTCTGCGGTCCGGCTTTAGCCTTGGGGCTGATTGGTTTTTCAGCAATGCAATCCTTGGGCCGCAATCCTGAAGCACGAGGGGCCATCCTCACCAACATGATTTTGATAGCCGCCCTCGCCGAAGCGATTGGGATTTACGTTCTGATCGTATGTATCATTCTTGCGATGGTTGTGAAGTAAGGAGGGATAAAGATGGACGACAATGCAGGGCTTCCCATCAGTTTAGCACTGATCTTGATCACAATCATACTGGTGGTCTTTGGTTTCGCAGGATTGGTCACGTTCTTGGTTCTGCGAGTCTGATTCCGCCAAATCACCAGGCTAGAGCGAAGAGGTTCCTATGGGAGGGTTTAGCAGTCTGGGCATCAATTTGCCCTTGTTGGTTGCTTTCCTGATCAACTTTGCCGTGCTCTTCATCCTGCTGAAGATCTTTCTGTACAAGCCGATCCTGAAGATGCTGGATGAGAGGGCGAAGAAAACCCAGGAAGGCATGGAATTGGCCGAGGCCACCAAGAAGGAATACGAACAGGCCAAGGCGGAAGTACAGAGACAGATTGAGAAAGGGCGCCAGGAAGGCCAGACCATCGTCGCTCAGGCAGTCCAAGCGGGAGAAAGACTAAAAGGGGAATCACGAGAAGAGGCGGTCAAGCAAGCTCAGACGATCATCGACCGAACGAGAGCCGAGTTAGCCACGGAACGGGATCAACTCGTCGGGAGGTTGAGGAAAGAGTTTGTCGATATTTCGATCGCTGCGGCTGAAAAGGTGATTAAGGAGACGCTCGATAAGGAGAAGCACAAGAGGCTGATCGAGGAGACGCTCCAGCAAAGCACCGCCCTCAAGAAGAGTTAACCGGGAAAATGAATAGAATTAGTTCGGGTAAACGCTATGCCCAGGCTGCCTTTGAACTGGCCCTCGAAAGAAAGGAGCTCGAGAGTTGGCAAGAAGGATTGAAAAAAATGGCCGACATCACATCGGACCAGGAGCTTATGTCTTTGCTGGAAAATCCCCGGCTTCCATTTTCAGCAAAGAAGACACTCTTGCAGAAACGCTTGGGTGAAATGCATCCCCTGGTTCTTAACCTGGGTCTTCTCCTCGTGAATAAAGGAATGCTTGGGCGGAGCCGTGATATCCTCCAGAAGTTCAATGCCCTGGTGGATGCCCATCAAGGCATTGAGCGGGCGCAAGTGACAACGGCACTCCCTCTCGGGGAGGAAGAGGAAAAGACGATCTCTCGCCGTCTCGGAGAAATCGTTCATCGGAATGTGGTGATGGAGGGTGAAGTGGATCCCTCGATTATTGGAGGATTCATCGCCCGGATGGGGGACACCTTAATCGACGGCAGCGTCCGCCAGAATTTGGAAAGTTTGAAGAAGAGCATGATTGAAGGGGCCCGGTAACGAGCCTTTGACCGGCAAGTGCCCCGTAAGGCCCGCCCTTGAGGGCGGGGTCAAGGGGCACAATCAAAAGGAAAGTACCTTACCGGGAAGCCACGCCCTTTAGGGCGTGTAGCTTCACATTTTATCCTGGTTTTGTCGTTTACAATGACATTTTAAGAGAGGGTTTCATATGGCAACCCGCGAACAAGATATTGTGTCTGTCATTAAAGAGCAGATTGAGCGTTTCGGCACCACTGTGAGTGTCACGAATGTGGGAACGGTAATTCAAGTCGGTGACGGGATCGCCCGCATCTACGGGCTGGGACAGGCGACTTACAACGAATTGCTGCAATTTCCCCATGGGATTACCGGTTTGGCCTTGAATCTGGAAGAGGACAATGTTGGAGCGGTCATTCTCGGTGAGGGAACCAAGATCAAAGAGGGAGATGAGGTCAAAGCGACGGGTCGAGTCATCGAAGTCCCTGTGGGTGAGGCTCTCATCGGGAGGGTGGTCGACGCGTTAGGCCGTCCCCTGGACGGGAAAGGACCCATTAAAGCAGAAAAGACACGTCCAGTAGAGAGGGTGGCGCCCGACGTAACGAAAAGGGCACCCGTCGACACGCCAGTGTTAACCGGCATCAAGGCGATTGATGGTATGATTCCTATCGGTCGAGGCCAGCGTGAGCTGATTATCGGCGATCGATTTACCGGGAAGTCTGCCATTGTTTTGGATACGATCATTGCCCAGAAGGGGCAAAATCTGATTTGCATTTATGTGGCCATCGGCCAGAAAACCTCTAAAGTGGCCCAGGCCACAGCGATACTCGAGAAATACGGCGCCATGGAGTACACGATTGTCGTGGAGGCGGATGCTTCCGACCCTGCGCCGCTCCAGTATATTGCTCCTTATGCCGGCTGCGCAATGGGTGAGGAGTTTATGGAGCAGGGGAAAGATGCCTTGATTATCTACGATGACCTCTATAAGCATGCCTGGGCCTATCGCCAGCTTTCCCTGCTACTGCGCCGTCCGCCAGGAAGGGAGGCCTACCCCGGAGATATTTTCTACGTGCACAGCCGGCTGCTGGAGAGGGCCGCCAAGCTGGGGAAGGAATACGGAGGGGGCTCCCTGACGGCATTGCCTATTATCGAAACGCAGCTTGGGGATATGTCTGCTTACATCCCGACCAATGTGATCTCCATTACCGATGGTCAGATTTACCTTGAGCCGGATCTGTTCAATGCTGGGATTCGTCCGGCCATCAATGTGGGATTATCGGTCTCCCGGGTCGGTGGTTCAGCTCAACGGAAAGCGATGAGGCAGGTCGCTGGAAAGCTGAGATTAGAGCTTGCCCAGTTTCGTGAGTTAGAGGCCTTTGCTAAGTTTGGGAGTGAAGAGCTCGATAAGGCAACGAAGGATCAACTGGGGCGTGGCCAGCGTATCACAGAGGTATTGAAGCAGCCCCAGTACATTCCCATGACGCTCGGGAAAGAGGTCAGCATCCTCTATGCGGTCACGAATGGCTACATGGATGATGTCCCTGTAGAGAAAGTCCTTTCTTGGGAAGAGAATTTTCACCGATTCATGGAGACGCGTCATCGGGAGATCATCGATAAAATCAATTCGGACTATGAGATTAAACCAGAAACAGAAGATCAGTTGAAGAAAGCGATCGCAGAGTTCAAACAAGGAAGCGCGAATTAGATGGCCAGCATTCAGGCGTTACGTCGTCGTATCAAGAGCATCCAGGGAACCACCAAGATTTGTCGTGCCATGGAGATGGTGGCGACGGCGAAGATGAGAAGAACCCAGCAACGGGCGATTGCCGGACGCCCGTATACTGAAAAAATACATGAGGTGATTGCTGATCTGGCCATTGAACCCCGCATCAAAGGGAGGGTGGCGACCTTATTCCAGAAACGTGAAGTGAAAAAGATTGCGATTGTCCATATGGGGACCGATCGAGGACTCTGTGGGGGATTGAACACGAACCTGAACCGGCTTGTGGGTGAATTCATCCAGCAGCAAAATGTTCCCGTGACCGTTATTACCGTGGGTCGTAAGGCGAGAACCTTCGCCCGGATTGCCAGGCTGAATGTCCGTGCTGAATTCAGTGGACTCGGCGACCGCGCAACCCTCCAGGACACCTTGTCCATCGCAAGGGTCCTCACGGAGGATTACAGCAACGGCGAGGTCGATCGGGTCTATCTTGCCTATCCCCGTTTTGTCTCGACCATGTTACAGAAACCGACGATGGATGTTCTTCTTCCCATTGAGCCCGCCAGACTTCCTCAAGGACAAGTGGGTGAATATATTTTCGAGCCTGATCCTTTTGTCGTCCTCAATGAGTTATTGCCCCGATTTGTGGAGATGGAAGTGTATCATGCGATTCTGGAACTGATCGCCAGCGAACAGTCGGCGCGGATGGTTGCGATGCGTAATGCGAGCGACAATGCGGAAGACCTGGTCAAAGATTTAACCTTGTCTTTGAATAAAGTGAGACAGGAGATGATCACAAAGGAGATCTGTGATATCAGCGGAGGGGCTGAAGCTTTAATGACGTAGCAGGGGTAAGGAGCGAAGGAGATGGCGAAAGGTAAAGTCGTACAAGTCATAGGAACCGTGGTGGATATGGAGTTCCCTAAGGATCAGTTGCCGGCGATCAATAACGGCATCGTCATCCCTATGGGCGAAAATAAAGTCATTGTGGAGGTACAGGCTCATATCGGCAACAACTGGGTGCGTGGCGTTTCGTTGACTGCCACGGACGGTTTGGCGAGAGGAGCGGAAGCGGTCGATATGGGAACTCCCATTAGTGTTCCTGTGGGGAGAGGAACGCTGGGGAGATTGTTTAACGTGTTCGGCGAGGCGATTGATGGTCGGGGTGAGGTGAAAGCCGACGAGAAATGGCCGATTCACCGTTTGCCTCCTCCCCTGACAGAGCAGGAGACAGTTCCTCAAATGCTCGAGACCGGACTCAAGGTCATGGACCTGATCACCCCTTTTACCCGGGGTGGGAAGATCGGCGCTTACGGAGGGGCCGGAGTCGGTAAGACCGTCATCATCATGGAACTGATTCGTAATATCGCCGCTGAGCATGGAGGTTTTTCCGTCTTTGCCGGTGTGGGTGAACGCTCCCGGGAAGGCAATGACTTGTGGCTGGAGATGCAGCGGTCAGGCGTTATGGACAAGACCGTGATGGTCTTCGGTCAGATGAATGAAACACCGGGCGTTCGCTCCCGTGTGGCCCTGACGGGAGTCACCATTGCGGAATATTTTCGGGATATCGAAGGCCAGGATGTGCTGCTGTTCGTCGATAATATCTATCGTTACGTTCTGGCAAATATGGAGCTTTCTGCTCTGCTGGGACGAATGCCATCCGCCGTCGGTTATCAGCCAACCTTGGGCACAGACGTTGGAGACCTGGAGGAAAGGATTACCTCGACGAAGAAGGGCTCCATCACGTCCTTTCAGGCCATCTACGTTCCTGCGGATGACTATAGCGACCCCGGAATCGTAGCGACCTACGGTCATCTGGACGCCGTCGTTGCCTTGGAGCGCTCCATCGCCGAACTAGGGATCTACCCGGCAGTGGATCCCTTGACATCCACCTCCCGAATTCTTGATCCTCTGATTGTGGGAGAAGAACATTACCGAGTGGCTAGAGGGGTGCAGGCGACCCTGCAACGATACAGGGAATTACAGGACATCATCGCGATTCTCGGCATCGAAGAGTTGAGCCAAGAAGATAAGTTGACAGTCGCCAGGGCGAGGAAGATTCAACGGTTCTGTTCACAGCCCTTCCATGTGGCTGAGCAGTTTACAGGCACCCCGGGAAGGTATGTACCCATCAAAGAGACGGTGAGGGGATATAAAGAGATCCTGGAGGGCAAACACGACGATCTTCCCGAAGGAGCTTTTTATCTAGTTGGGACCATTGATGAAGCCGTGGAAAAGGGCAAGAAGATGCGAGGGTAAGAAATAGATATAGGTTGAGGCTAAGGTTAAGAAGCCCGTTTGCGAGGTAGGAAAGTTAAGTAGCAAATATCCATAAACTGACAATCTAACCTTTAAGTTAAGCTGGCATCCTTACCTTAACCTTTGAACCAGAGACCTTTATCAGAATAGTAGAAGAAAGAGATGGCTACATTCCGATTGGAAATCGTCACTGCGGAGAGAATGGTTTATTCCGACGAGGTCACTGCGCTCATTGCCTGGGGTGTACAAGGACAGCTGGGCATTCTTCCTCATCATGCTCCCTTGATGACGATGCTTCAACCCGGGGATCTCCTGATACGAAAAGATAAGGAAGAAGAAGTCCTCGCGGTCAGCGGCGGCTTTATCGAAGTGCGGCCTGACAAAGTGATTGTCCTGGCCGATGCCTGTGAACGGGCTGATGAGATTGATATCGCGCGTGCCGAGGAGGCAAAGAAACGTGCCCAGGAAACGATGAAGGCAGGGCCTCTGACTGCAGATGCCGCAGCCGCTGAGGCGGCCTTGCGCCGATCCCTTGCTCGACTGAAAGCCGCTGTACGAAAACGGCGCAAACCGCTGGGACCCACGTAACCCAAATACACTCCTCCAGAACGTTTAGCGCCTCCAATTTTAGGATCGATACTCACCGTTCCACAGGGCATCCAGAAACTCCCTGTATGGCAGTAGTGTTATTCCTTCGAATTTTCTGCTCCTTGGCTCAAGAGTGACATACAGATACCGTTTCAACTTCTTTTCCTCAGAGATCGGGAAGATTGAAAGCCCGTTTAATACAAGGGGTTCATCACCTGTTACTTGCCTTTGTCACCGTTATCGTCAAATATCATGGCATTTGACGACGGTTTCGTCAGTATCTCAATGAATCTTGAGGCCTTGGAAGGACAAAGCGAGTGTCGGGAACAGATTTGTCATAATTCTATCTTTTTGGTATATTAGGACAACTCTCCTGAGGCTGAAAATAATGCCAAAAATGAAACCTAATTCGGATATTAAGCGCTTTGCGAGATATCAAGCAGTTCTGACCGCGCTGCTGGGGGCAGATTCCTTCCGCAAGCCTGAAATCTATAAGATGCTGAAAGATGAGAAACCTTCGTTTATAGGCCGGGTCATTAGCGATCTCACGAAAGAAGGATACCTGCTTAGCTCAGGACTAAAAACAAACCCACTTCACACATGGTGCGAGAAGAAAAGAGAATTGAACGCTGGACACTGGATCGATCAGCGTGTTTTCACTGCCTCGGTCAAACGCTCCCCTTTTGTGGATCGCCCCAGAGAACGTCTTCTGCGAATTGGGCCGTCAGGGCTAAAGACCTCGGAACTGCTCGCTATTCTGATTCGGTCCGGCCTCCGTGGCGAATCTGCTGTTCAGGCCGGAGAAAAGCTGGCTTCCCGTTTTGGCAATAATCTTGAAAGACTGTCTCTGCAAGCGAGAGGAGAACTCAA
>Ga0315282_10007147_pt1 | contig 18436 bp, 33 predicted proteins | sample YL17G07_20_MG_FD_203693 | JGI IMG/M metagenome (GOLD analysis project Ga0315282, IMG submission 203693) | Sediment microbial communities from Yellowstone Lake, YNP, Wyoming, USA - YL17G07_20 | ecosystem: Environmental > Aquatic > Freshwater > Lake > Sediment | place: USA: Wyoming | collected...
CTTGATATGTCAGATGATAGTAGTAGAAAAGAGAAGAAGAAAGAAGAATTAGAATTAATAATTAATATTAATAATAAATCTATTATCAGAGCATTTAGCTTTCCCGCACATGATGTTGAAGTTCTCCAGAAGTTTGAAACCATAGCAAAGAGAGAGAAGGGTCACCGAGGGTTTAGCCTTAAACTTCAAGAAATAATTAAAAAATATGTTGAGGAACATTGGGCTGGAAACGAGCAGCTTCTCATGGCACACTACGTAAAAGATGACGAGCTTAATCCAAACCATTATTTCTGTAACTATTCAAGAGGTAGAACGCGGAATGGAAAAGTTTTTTGTACAAATTTCAAAGTTATTCCCACATACGAGAGGATTTGGGTTTTTCAACAAGAAGGAAATTGGGTTTCTGGCGTGGCGTGTTATAGTTGCAAGTTTAACAAGCTAAGAAAAAAGGGTTGATTGAATGAGTGAGTGTGCCAAAGCTGCAATGGGCTGGTATCTTGACAGGCAAAAGCGGCTAGAAGAAGAGAAGCAGCGGCTTAAGCGCTGGAAAGAAACTTTAGAGAAACTGCACAAGATTGACAGGGCTTTAGAAAAACTGGAAGACATAGAAAATAAAGAGTAGGCAAAGTTGAGCAGTTAGGGTAGGCTTTTTCTGTTAAACTATGCCACTCATTTCCATCAAGCCATGTTTTCATCATGTTCCTTCACCTTTTTTTTAACAATTTTGGAAAATAGCTTGCCCATCCTAAACTCAAATATCTTTCCATAGTCCTGCTGATCTGCGGCACAATCGTTCCCAGTCGCCATCCACAATAACTCGCCAAATCAAACCCGTCAAATTGATAGCGCTCCCGCAATTCCGTAGCTCGCAAGTGCCTAAGCGCGTGAAGCCTAAAAGGGCGAATATGATCATCAACTTTAGTTTTAACTTCACCATGCTTAATCGTGTAAGTTTCAATGGGGTAGGTTAAACCCTCAAAAGCGACTTTGCTATGGGTCCACACTTCTTGACGGGGAAAAGGAAAAACCAATTCGTTATCCTTACTCTTGAAATATTCGTAGAGTGGTTTACTCCAAGATTCATAATTTGGGTTAAGTGGTAAAGCAATCTTTCTTTCTTTCCCTTCTCGCTTTGCGGTTCGCACAGTGAAAACTACACATGGAATTTGCCTCATGGAAGTGGGAGAAATATAAATGTCTTTTGTCACATCAGATCCTCTGGGTCCCCGGGCTTGTGTTTTCTTGTCGCTAGGGTACTTGACTCCTACGACTTCGCTGATTCTTCCAGCATACAAGTAACAGGTCATTAGGCAAAAACGTATCTGTTCTTGGTTTACGGATTCTATGCGTTGCCGAACAACATCAGGATTAGGAAGACTCATCTTTTGTTTTCCTCAACTTACCCCAAACTTTCTTAACAACCCAATATATGCAGAGTAGGATAATTATTATGCCAATGATGTAGCCAGCCCAATATTCAGGAGATTCACTCAAAGTTTTCACCTACTCCTACAATATATTGATGTTCTATTTAAACCTTTTACAGTTGTGGTTGAAGTGTAAAACTATCATTGTTTGAAAGAACCGAAAGCTAAAATAGAGGTTGATACCGTTATGTAAATAATCATAGTAAGGAGAAATATAATGTGCCTAATGTTAAGCTAGTCTATGGATTAGGAATTGCAAAGTTCATTGATGACCTTTACTATAGTGATGAGGCGACACACATCATTGTTTATGGTGGTTACTTGGGAACTGGCAAGAGTAGCTACTGTATTAAAGCTTTAGCAGAAGTGTATGGTTCTCACCCCGGCTTTGAAGACAACACACCAAATTATGAGCGTGTCAAGGATTACATTATTTTTCCACCAAAAGAATTTGTAGAACGCATTCTCAAGCAACATAATCGAGAGAAGGCTATTTGTTGGGATGATGAGGGCTTATGGCTTTTCGCATTAGACTGGTACGATCCATTTGTGAAGGCGACAGTAAAATACTTTAATGTTATGCGAACTGATTGGGCAGCAGTTTTAGGCAATACACCTTCGCCTAGCATGATTGTGAAAAAGGTTCACATGTTTCCTGAATCTATACGAGTGAAAGTAAGTAAAGTGGCATCCAATATAGATCATCCTAATAGACCTCGCAATGCACAAGCGTATAGAATCTGGTCATCTCCAGATTTGAAGAGAACCGGTGTAACTATGCGTGGTATGTGGAGTGATGATTATGATGCTATGCTTCCAAATAGTTTCTATCATTGGTATAAACCAATCCGAGATGGCTATGCACAATTAGCAAAGGAATTAATGCTTAAGGAACTGGAGAAATTAGAGAAACGAGAAAAAGAATCAGTGATAGAAGAAGGCTACAAGAAGATAATGCCAGAGCCAGAACGCATAAAAGAATTAGAAGAAATTGTTACTCAGAGATTCTAATTTCGTGGCCAAGTTCCATGTCTGCTCTTTTGTATTCCATGTAAACTCCACGTTCATCCAGTAGCCTCATCAGCTTGTTCATGAACACTTTCAAATACGCTTTTGCAACTGTGTCAACTGATTTATTCCTTAGCAACATGGTACTTTGGAAGTCACTGCCTTCAATGTTAAAGTTCTTGTTAACTAACCTAGAAATTTGGTTAACATTCTCTTCTAGTTTTTCTTTGGTGCTTACTGGCAAATACTTGACTAAACTACATGCTCGACTTAACGCTGTTAACAAGTCGCCTTGGTCTTCTGCTTCCCAAATTTTGCCTATGGCTTGCCAAAGAAAGCTTTGAAAACTTGTGCTTACTGCTTTAGCTTCGGCTGGCTTGTAACTCAAGGGGGAAGCCTCTCTATTTATGGTGTATATCCTGCTTTGAAGTAAAGGTCACCAGTTACAGTTGGTGTCCATTGATAGGTGAAAGAACCATTACTGATTGTTGTAGTTGTACCAAGCTCTACAATACTAACTCCACCAGAATCTGTTTGATTGATATGGATGACAGCACCTACAATAGGACTGCCGTCCAACATTAACGTGCCTGAGAATGTAATAGGTGTACTAACGACTACTGTTTCGGGTGCTGAAAGAGTCAGAACATACTCTGTTACTTTCACATGCACTACACTGCTGTAAATCCAATAGCTAGCTGAAACTAGGAATAGCGAAATTAGGAGTATCCATGCTGTTAGCGCGATTGTTTTTAGGAGTTTCATGTAGGCATATTAAGTATGTTTCAGTATATTTGTTTTTGTGTTGCGAGCATAAGTTTTATATATTAGAAAGGGTTTAACATTAATCCTAGAGGAAAAAGAAATGGGGTTCTTAAAGAAGCTTGACAAGTGGCTTCAGAAACATGCTTCTGGCGCATGGTCGCCCAAAGCGTTTTACTTTGAAACACGCGCTCGCGTTGAACAAGAGAAAAGAAAGGCTAAAAGGAAAAGGAGATAGACATGGTTAAGTATTGGATTCAAGACGCAGTTAAAAGCCACAAGAAAGGCAGTTTGCATAGGCAACTTGGCGTTCCAATGGACAAGCGCATTCCTAAAAGGCTTTTGTCACGCATTAAATCAGCGGACATAGGCAAAACAGTTCGCAATCCAACTAAAACTGGTCGTAGAAGGGTTAAAGTTACTGGACTACTCAAGAAACGGGCAGTTCTTGCACATACACTAAGAGAGCTAAAGCTAAAATCATAATTTCCATTCCAGATGATAGTGAGGAACATAAAAATGCCGTTTAAAACTTGGTTAAAACGTAAAGCTAGGGAAATGCGAGAAGAAAGAGAATTCAAAAAAGGAGTCGAAACTGAAGCACGTAGTCTTCAAAAAGAATCATATCGGCAATCCTATAGACGCAGAAAGTTGAAAGAAGCAAAAAAAGCGGGTCAACAACGTGCCAAACCTAAACGCAAAGGCAGTTTCATGGATACATTGGGCAAAAACTTGTTAACAGGAGACTTCAATTTGTTTGGGGAATCTCCCAAAAAACGAGTTAGACATAAAAGGAAAAGATAAAAATGCCATATAAAGATGAGAAACGCTATCGCGACTACATGCGAGAATACATGAAAAGACAGCGAAGCATCCAAGCCCAAACCAAACGACAGATGCAAGCAGACATCAGAAGCATGGAACGATTATGCAAAAACTTTCCAACCGCATACGAACTCTTATTCGGAAAAAAGAGGAAAACCAAATGACAACGAATTGGAGACTGCCACAAAGCAAACTCGCAGGCATAAGCAGAAACGGTAAACCATGGGTTAACCCGCATGTTCCAAAAACCATAACCATAAGAAAAAAAACCATAGACATGCGCTCTAAACTACGCAAGCATGAACGAGTTGAACATGCCCACATGAAAAAAGGAATGCCCTATTCACAGGCGCATCAAATAGCTTTAAAACATGAACATAAAAACATGACGGCTCACCAAATAGCGGTTTACGAAGGACACAACGGTGCGGTTGCAAGGTGGTACCCCGCAAAGAGGCGAAAGTAAATGCGCCCAATAGTTGAAACCTCTGATGTTTCTGAAGCTGAAAGGCAAAGTTGGATAGTTCAACAAGAAATACAAAAGGAACAAGTGGAACAACAGAAACGTCAGGAAAGCGAAGCGTTCTACACAAGTTTAGGTCATCCTGAACTTGCTGGAAAATATGAACCGTTCCCAATATCATCCGGAGAAAAAATACAAAAAATAGAAGAAACTCCAAGTGGTTTAGAAGTTACATTCACACAGCCACAAGAACAAAAGGGCATAGCTGAAACATTAGCAAGTTACACAACAAAACCAGTCATTGACATTCCCAGATTATTCGGTGTTCCTCGAACACCCCAAGAAGCCCTTGTGCCACCATCGATGCGGAAAGAAACAGTACGTCCATTAGCTGGAATCGCAGGCGTAATAGCCCCCACTGAAAGCCTAGTTTACACAGTAGGAAGATTAGCTGGGTTAGAAACTCCACGTCTGCCACCAACACTCATAAGCCTAGCACCCAGTAAGGCAATGGAATACGGACCCGAATACGCTGCTGGAACCATATCGGGAGACATTTTACTATCAATCGGATTTGGAAAGGTCGCTGGAAAAGTTTGGGAAGTCATTCCCTCAAAAATAACATCTCCAATAGAGAAGGTTGGAGAGGCAATAGCTAAACCGTTTCGTCCAATAACAGAACCTATAATGTCTAAACTGGAGAAAATAGCATTGTGGCCTTATGAAAAGATTGCACCGGGAATCGTTAGCATCCCCACTCCTGAACGAGTTGGACTAGAAGGAATGGAAGCACAGTTTACTGCTTGGGAGCTTGCAGAGGCTCCTAAAACAAGTGGATATTTAATTAGTAAAATGCCTGCGGAACCGTTGGCTAAGGCGTGGGCTACGGAACACTTGTTTAAAACTGTGACTGGCGGCTTGTCTTATGCACTGGTTAGAGAACAGCTTAGAGCAACTGCTCCTCCTACAATGCCTTATCTTCCTGAAACAGAGCTTGTTGGATTCACGGCAAAGGGTTTAGCATTGGGAGTAGGAGTTACCTTACTTCCTAAAGCGTTGCAACAAGAATTTGCCATGCCAAAGTTAGAAACTGTGCCAAGGCTTAAACCAGCAATCAAACTTAAACAACCAACTTTTGAGGAACCCTATCCAATTCAAAAATTGAAACTGTTTCCTCAGGCTTATCCAAGACAGAAAGAGAAGCAAAGACAGATTCCAAGTTTAGCCATATTTACCCCGACAAAGCAAACGATAAAACAAATTTTGGTTCCTGGCTTAGTTATACCAACTCCGACAAAACAGATACAGATACAAATTCCAAGTCTTTTAATACCGACGCCTCCACCTCCACTTAAAATACCAACACCTACAATTCCCCCAGCGTTTAGGCTTCCTCGTGGCGGCGAAGATTGGAGTCGCTTGGCTAAAGGTTTGTTTGGCAAATGGTTCAAACGTGAACACGCCATACCAACAGAACGCCAAATTATGCGTCAACTCGGATTTGGAACGAGAAAACGGAAAGGTGTAAAGAGACGCAGACGCTAAAACCTTACCCACCCACAAACGCCATCTACGTGATAGGCGTATGCTTCTTAGGCTTATTCCTATTCGCCTTTTTCTGGTTCGTCCTCTATGCGGGAATAACTCAAGTGGGAGCAGCAGTAACAACCATGATGCAACAGTATAGTGGAAGCACAAGCTACACAGCTTTTGAGTATGCTTCAACATTCATGGTTAACCTATGGAAATACCTATTAGCAATAGCAGTAATAGGTTTACTGTTGTGGGCAATGATTTACAGCCAACTTAAAGGAGAAGTGATGTACGGATGATAGTGTGGGATTGGCTTGGATTTGCCATCTTTTACTTAATCATGACTTCACTTGCTGGAATAAGCTACGTCATTTACAGACTGCTAAAAAGAGGTAAGACCCAATGAGAATAGTTTATGTTTGGCTTTCCGCATTCACCCTGCTCTTTATGATTAGTGTGGGATGGTGGGTTAGCTTGCCAGTCGTCATCGGAGTATCTCAAGGGCTAAGACCTCAAATTACTGATCCAAACGGTTTAAACATTGCAACGGCAGTGGAATACGTTGACTACATTTGGGGTCCACTATTCGATGGGTTCATAATATTATGGGCTTTACTCAACAGCCAAAGGAAGGATGTGGAAAGTGAAGTTTATGGCTACTAAGAAGTTGTGGGTGCTGGTTTTGCTGTTTGCATGTTTAAGCATGATATTGTCTTCAATGGAGATTAAAGAAGCTAAAGCTGTTATCCCAATCACAGTTACAAAAACATTCTCAAGCCTAAGCTACGATGGAATGCTTTACTATGAAGACGAAAATTATGCAACCGCATATAATAGTGATGTAGCTGAAGGAATCAAAAACACTACAACATCAGAGGGGATAGGACAATTTCCTAAACCAGTTGGACCAGGTCTTTATAACATTTACAGAACATTTCTATTTTTTGATACAAATATAATCCCTGACGATGCCACCCTTTTAAATGCTACTTTAAGCCTATATGTCACAAATAACTATTCTGATACTGATTTTAATGTAACTCTTCAGCATGGATGGTATATTCAAAACCCGAATCAGCCACCAAATATGTTAAATCCACACATTCCATTAATAGCTGAAGATTATTCAAGAACAAATTACTATAGCTTCTCATCCCATAGCTCCAAAAACACTTCGACAATAACTGGGTTGGGCTATTGGAACATTCCCATTACTGGTATAGATGTAATTAACATACTGACGGAAGGAATCACCAAACTATGTTTACGTTCCAATCGTGAAATAAACGGAATAGTTCCTACGGGCAATGAATATATTAAAATCTACTTTTGCGAGCAGGGTGTGGCTTATGCTCCTAAGTTGTATGTTACTTATGAAACTGAAGGTTACCGTTACGTTGTTCATGGACCTTACTATGAGAATGGTGCTGTGGCACCAACCATAGCAAACGTTACTTTGTATAGCAAAACGGAGAATCCATACTCATTCATTCTTAACGGAACAAGTGGCATGGCAGACAACGTAACGTTAGATGTGGAGCAAGCAGGATGGTATTTCCAATGGAACGCAACCGCAGGCCACACTCGCTCATATTATTTGAGTAGCGTAAGCTTCGACGAATTTTGGGTTTACGTTTGCAACCCAACTAAAACCTATGCAACCTACACCATTGCATTTCTTGATTTGGCTGGAGTTCTAAAGTCAATGCCCTACGTGAGCGTGGAACGTTACATTAACGGATCGAAAATCATTGAGAAACAGAAGACTGATGTGGAAAAGAAAGTAACATTCTATCTTGAAGCTTACACTGCTTACACACTTGTTCTTGGAGACACGAGTACAACTTACACTTTTGGAGACGTGATATTTGCTGACTCGCTATCTATTGCGTTAACCATTAAAGCAGTGGACTTTCCAAAGGCTACGCTATTCACCTACAAGTATGTTCGAGTTTACGGAGAAAGAGTTTTAGGCACTCCATACGGAAACATAACCATAACATACCAAGACATATTAAATATGACGAACAGTGTAGTAGTGGCCATAAACTACAAGAATGGAACAAACGTTTACAACACAACCTTAACCACAAACAGTTTCGTTCACACTTGGAGTTCAGCATTAAACAACACTGACTACGCAGTTGTCTTAACCATCAACCATCAACAATATGGAGTTTACTTGTGGAAACAGTATTTTCCAAGAGGCATGAGTGCAATGCCCTGGGGCATGGACTGGTTTGGACACTTGCCATTCAACACCGCATATTTGTTGCCAGCCCTCATAATCATTTTTGCTGGAGCCTGCTTCAGCGTAGTCAACGCTCCCATGGGAGCCTTCGTAATGGTTATCATGGCAATAATACTGAGCTATTTAGGGTGGCTTCCAATCCCCGCAAGCATTTTGGTAACAGCCTTCACGTTCACCATAATCATGGCGTTAATATACGCTAAAAGGAAGATTCAAACATGATGCCTTTCATGGGGTTTGTTTATTTCCTTCTCTTCACTATAGGTTCAACAATAATTGCTGAAGCATGCAGAATCTACTATGAAAAGGAGAAGAAGAAAGAGTGAAAATAAAGCAACTAGAGGAGAAGCCATAATATGCGATTGCAATTTCAAATCTTACTATTCATATTATGCCTCAACCTAGCCACTGGCTTAGTCATATCCCTAAGTCTTCCGGGAACAGAGTATGTGCAAGCCCAAAACCCAAGCAACGCTACGGACTATGAAAGCACATTCAACGCTACGGAAATTGGGGGAAGCTGGGGAGCCACACCATTCTATGGAATACCAGTCATCGGAGACATTTTCGCTGGCTTCCAATTCTTATTTACGCACATTCACTTTTTAATTGATGGTTTTCCAATGTTTTTGACTTGGATAAGCGACAGCTACCTCACGGATGCGGGGGGAAGAACAGCATTCAACATTATAGCTAACTCGTTGCGAGCAGTATACGCAGTTTTAATGTGCATGTGGTTCATCGAATATATTGGCGGGAGGTACTTTACGGAATGAGTGAAGTTCAAAACTTGTTGCAGTATCTTTGGTCAGGAGACTTTTTGGGTTTCATACAAGCAGTTTACACGCAAGCCTTCGGAAGCGCAGATGTCTTCTTTGGAGTTGCAATCATGCTAGTGATGATTCCCCTATACATAAGAACTAAATCGTTAATATTCATGAGCATACTATGGATATTGTTGGGAAGCCTATTTTTGGTTGCGATGCCATTAGTAAGCGGACTAGCAGTGCTACTACTCGTTTTAGGCATTGGTTCAATGTTGTATCAACTTTTCATGATGAGTCGGAGTGGCTAAAACAAGAGTATGTAAGCTAATGAAACCCCAAAATAACACACAAGGACAAAAATCGTGGCTAAAGCCCATTTTTGTTTCCTCTTCAAGGTTTTAATCTTGTTAACGTATGGACGTGCTGCATCATCTAAACTGTTTGGAACATCACTATTCAAATAGTTTAAAAGGATTTTTTTGGTAAGCGCATATTCTGACAGTTCAAATTCACTAGCCTTGTTGACTAAAGTTTTGTGTTGTTCTTCGTTTAAGGATATGGTTATATTCTTCATTATGTCTTATCCACATACTTGTATGCTTGACTATGCTTATATATTTTTCACCATATATGCTTATGTTAAAGGAGAACAAAAAATGGCTAAAGGACTCGGTGCTGGCGTAATCGGTATCCTAATCACATTGATGGTTATGATGATTATTGGCATCATAGTTGTTCAAGCGTTAGTCACTGCCACATGCACGACTGGCTGGAGTACGGCCGCCAAATCCACTTGGACTTCGTTGCAGAGCAACATTTGGGTAGCATTCACGTTGCTGGTCATCATACCAATAATAATTGGCGCAGTCGCCATCTTAGGATACCTGCGTTTCGGTGGGGGTTAGCTTGTGCTTCCCCGCTTTCTTTCTCCCCTTTTTTCTACTTTAGAAAAGTATGTTTTTGGCTTTCTCATTATTCTTTATCCAGTTGCGGTTTTAATCGAGAACAACTTAGGAAACATTATACTCTTCTTTGTCATACTGTGTTTAAGCGGTTTAGTCAACGTATTGACTCCAACTGGCCATGTTTACCTTTTAGATATGATAATAGTCTCCACGATTTATGCGGTTATGTTTTGTGGTTTCAAAATGGTCTTTGACAGCCACAAATATGTGGATAAGCCTAAGAAAGCGTGGAACATGATGGGGCTTGGTTTGATGGTGATGGTTTTAATGTGGCTTTGCCTTCAACTTTTAGCGGCTATTCAAGGGGTTGTAATATGAAGGCAAATCAAATCTTGAAAATTCGTAAGGTGTTTACTGTTTGTTTGTTGTTGTTGCTTGGTTTAGGCTTAGTTGGAACCTTTGTGCCACAAGCCGAAGCAAGAACAACATTGACGAAAACAAGTCAGTGGAATATCACCACAACAGAAAGTTATACCGACTATGATATTTACATGAATAATGCCTCAATTTTTATTGATGATATTGGAGTATTAAATCTTGTAAACTCCAATATTTATATGAATGCAACCGACAGTTTAAAATTCGTTCAAGTTAATGGTTTACTTAACTTAACACAGAATAGCAATATTCTAAATTATACAATTAATACTTATAGTGTATTTCTTAATGGTGGCACGTTCTACATGAGGAATGGAATCATAAGAGGATGCTTAGGCTCAAAAAACTATCTTCTAACAGGATACACGATTTTTACTGGAAAAATAGATTTTGATTATGTTAATTTCTATCAAGGGGGCGGAATCAGACTCTTATCAAATAATAACATCATTAAAGACTCGGTAATTCACAATTGCGAAATTGGTTTATCAATTGGACTTTCTGGAAGCACATCAAGTTATAACAGATTTACAAACCTTTCTATTTATGATGTTGAAGGTAGGGGACTCGCAGACGGCGTGTCTGATAACCACAACAATTATTTTTATAACTTAGTTGTCCACGACACAAATACCGTAGAATATACTTTTGGCGTCTTTATCGAAGGAGACAACTATTATTTTGAAAATGTACAAGTTTATAAAGCAAAGATGTATGGTCTTTACTTTGATGCAACAGCCAATAATGGAACAGTTAAAAACGGGGTATTCCATTCCAATTCGGCTGATGGATTCGTTACAGCCTCAAAAGGAGCAATTTACCTTTACAATATAACTAGCTATGATAATGGTGATGCAATCGGAATAGGAACTGGTACGAATAACTTACTTCTCGACGGTGGAAATTTTTATAACAATGGCTTTGCACCAAACCAAGATTTTGGCGGATTTTGCGTTTATGAAAACAACACTAATATCACGATTAAAAACCTCAATAGTCATAACAATCTCTATGGTTTAAGATTTAGAAAAGGCTCAGAACCTATTCACGGATATGTTAGTAACTTCAAAGTCTATAACTCAATTTTCAAAGACAACACGCAATATGATATTTACAGTTTAGACGACAATCTAACAAATGTAAATCTTTATGAAACCTATTTCAATACAATCAAAGTCGATTCTTGGTCTAATGGCAAAATAACAGCACGATGGAACGATACAAGTTGGAATGGTTACATTGAGATGAACTATACGCCATCAACGAATGTAAACGCTTCAGTAACATCATGGAGTTTTTCCAACAACCTTACGTTCACCGTTTCAGCTCCTTCTGGAAGTACAAGCACCACTAAAGTTTATGTTGGAGACAAAGGACAACCAACAAGCGTTTCTGGAGCAACAAACTGGAGCTATGATGAGGCAACCAAAATCTTAACCATAACAGTTGTTCATTCTAGCCCAGCAACCATTACCGTTGATTGGATTATACCCCCCGCGCTTATACAAACATTAAGAAACAACTACTACGCGGTGATGACGTTAATTTCAATCGCTCCAATCGCTTTAGTCGCTGCTTTACTGGTTGGTCTTGTCAAAGGAAAAGAAAGCTTAGACCCGAAAGCCATATTTGGAGTAATCACTTTGTCAACATTAATAATAATTGGATACATAATCCTAATCACAATTATGAATGCGCTTTTAGGCTAACATGAAAAATCTTAAATATGCTTCCACTACATACTGATATGGAATCAGTATGACTGCATTAATGGATCCCGTAATCCAATATGTCTTCTTAATCGGCATAACCCTTCTATTCTCAATCTTAGCAGTAAACCGAGACAGCATCACCTTCCACGCACTCGCAACTCTCTCATGGTTCGCCACCGCTTTGGGACACATGATGATTGGAGAACAGTCAAGCCCGTTAACAAGTGCATTAGCCTTTCTCTATTCGGGAATAGGCTTAATTTTTCTTATAAGCACAATGGACAAGACGTTAGCGTTTCTAAAAACAAAGCGTGAGAAGCTTGAACTGTAATGGTTAAACTTTTTGGAAGGGACAAAGAAGAGAAAAAGGCAGACGAAGAATTTCAAAAGGAACTAGCAGCAGGCGAACAGCATCCGCCGCCGGGAACAATGCTTCCTGAAGATTACGTTAACAGTCTTGGCAGAAGCGTCTATATGGTTATGGATCCAGATGTCATCGCAATTTTAGCGGAGTATCCGCAACTTAAAAGTTTCCGAATAGCCATAAGCCACCTTAATCGACTGACAAGGAAGGATAAGATGGCTATGCAGTTGGACACGTTAGATGCGGACTATCTAGTTTTAATTAACAAGATAAACTCGAATGAGGATGACTACGAAAACAGTTTATGGGGAATTTATGAGGCTCTCCGAATGTTTATGCGAAACGCAAACTGCGATAACATTGACGGTTTTAAAGCTAGGATAGTTACTGAACAAATAAAAATTGTTAAAGCTGAATTGGAGAAAAAACAGAGGAAGGTGCTACCGTTCTAATGAATGAATTTGATGTTTTATACATTATTTGGATGTGGGTTTTGCCGATGCTTGGAATAATGTTCACTATTCTAGTGCCAGTCGTCTGGGTTTTCATAATCCCGAAAATCAGCAAAAAACTCATGTGGGCACGATTCAAAAACTCAAACATCTTCGCACTTGCAGATGACAGTGGATGGGCCGAACTTGTTGTTAGCACTAAAACTTTGCCTGAAGGCATACATCAAACGAAGGATCATGGATGGCGGTTTATGTTGCGTCCACGATGGAAAAAGGAATTGAAAGACCCATCGAAAGAGCAGGAAAAGAAAGATGCAACGAAAGAGCAGATTGAGCAGTTGGCTTCAAGAAAATATATGTTGAAGGATTTGGGTAAGCCGTTTTGGTTTGGATACGTGGGAAAAGTGACGTTGTTTAATCCGCCTACTCTTGCAGCTTTGCAGCAAAGTAGTTCTCAAAGCGGAAACCCAGCAATGTATTTTGGGAAAATTGAAGAGTTTGTTAAACAGCAATGTCCAGAACATTTAGCTACTCCACTAACAAGTTTGGTTGAAGAATTGAAACAGAATTTGGAAAGCGAAGCACATAAGATAACGATTTTGGACCCTAAAATAATAAAGGAAGTTTTGCCCCAGATGAATACTCCAAGCCAAATTGACGCTTTAGCGGCTAACCGAGAAATGTATGGCATGTTGAAGAAGGGACATGAATATGGCAAGTTGATTTTGGGAGGGGCCATAATCATTGGTTTGATTATTTTGGCTATTGTTGCAATGAGCTTTGCTATGAAGTAGTGGGATGAAGGTAAACGAAAAACAAGAAATTGTTTGTTATTCTAACATTCTTTTTTTTCTGTTTAGTTTTGGCTTCGCTTCCACAATCTCCATTTTACATTCCAGAAGTTCATGCAGTTGCAAGTTATTCTTATGATGCAATAAATTTAATTGTAACTATTACTGGTTCTACCGCAACTTTTGCTGGATGGTATAGTGCTGACGTAGCTGGGGGATGGGGAACAATAGGTCGCACAAGCACATCTCAATATTATTTAGTTCCAGCTAAATTGGAGATTGTTTATTTTGGCGATGGTTCAACAACTACGGTTTTCAGCGATTCAAGAGTTCAAGTTGATGTTGTAGGCGTTGTTTCTTGGACTGTAAAGAATAATGCAACTTTACAACTAGGTAGATTAATAGATTTATCGAAAAAGGAGGTTGATAGAACCGTGCAGATAATAAATAATTATCAAATTTATGCACAGTCTGGTAGTACGCTATATCTATATGGTGTAAGCGTAAGGTTCGGGCAAGTTATAGCACAAGGGGCAAACCGAATTTGGGGTTGCCAATTTGACACAGTTACGTTGAGTCCGAAAAATACAGATATGTATAATTGCATATTAGGTACAACATATTTTAAAGGTTCGGAATATGAAGTTAGTGGAACAACCGACTTAACTAACGGATTTGCAGCATATCTTCTCTCGATAACACAAAACTATAATTTTTCGATTAGCAATGTAAACTTCAAGGGAAGTTCGGGGATTGTTTCAACTTTTAACAGTTATACGTGGACTGGACAAGCAAATTTAATCAATGTTATTTCGGATACTTGGGCTATTTCTTGGTTGGGAATCTCTGACAAAGGAAAAGTTTGGAGAAAATACACTTTCAGCCTAACCGTAACCTATCCAAATGGAACAGCAATACCCAACGCAAGTGTAACACTAACATATTCTGGACAAGGTGGAGGAACAGTTGGTTCGTGGCTAACAAATTCAACTGGGCAAATCTCAACTAAAACTTTGACGATGGGATTCTACAACCAAACAGGAGGAAACACAATCTATGATTACAACCCGTACAAACTTGAAATCACATCATCTTATGGCAACTACACGAAAGAATGGACTTTAAACGAGAAAACAAGTTGGGAAATAGCCGTGACAGTTTCAAACCCAGCAACCGAAGAAACATGGGGGTTGCCACTTACTCTTGCCTTCGTACTAATCGGTTGCATAGTTACAGGCGCATATTTTATTTCAACCAAAAAAGACTAACCGTTTTCACGGTAAAGTTTTAAATACGGTTGGCACATGCGTATTTTCGGCATAGTACAAAGCTTTAAATACCAAACTGTACACAACGTACACAACAACCAAAAAAAAGTGAAAACAAAAATGCCAAAAATAACAACAGCAAAAAAACGAATCCAATATGACGAGTTAAACGACTTAAAACGCAACCTAAAGAAGATGAGTAGAGAAGACATAGAAGCCTACATCGTAATAGGTGACTTACGAAAGGTTCTAGGTAAAAGATTTAGAGAAAAGGTGATTTGAAATGTTGAGTGAAATAGTTGTTCCAGCAATGTTGGCAATAGTTGGAGTCTGTCTCTTTCAAATTTGGCTATTAACAAGAGGTGAAGGTAATGCCGACTTGTAGACCAGAAATAAACGAGGAGTTAATTCGCAAAGTCAAGATTGCTTTTCCAAAAGAAACAGCTATGCTTGGTGTGGCTGAAACAGTTGAATGGGCTATGAAGAAAGCCTTAGAGAACATAGGATACTTGAGCATACCACAGTCCCAAAATGAAGATTCGAGGAGAAGCAAAAGGCATGACAGAATCTAACATTACGTCCACGAAGTTCGATTTAGTCGTAAGAGATGAGACGGTTATAGTTGAAAGCTTGATTTTTTCGCATCATCCAGACTTTTTCAAGAGGAAAGCGAAACCATGAAAGCAAAAATTGACTTTGAAGTAAATGGTGACAAATTACGGATTATTCGCCATTATGAAAAGGTTAGTCAAGCATTACCGATACCTCTTGCCGATTTGCCTGAAGTAATCAAAATTCTAGTTCGCTTTGTAAAGGAGGGTTCTATATGAGTGAAGAATCTTGTTGGGTTTGCCCAAACTGCCAAGCACAGGTTCCAAGCGACTGCGATACATGTCCCCGTTGTGGATACACAGAAAATAGTGAGGCTTAATTATGGTTAATTATAAACATACGGAAGAAAGAAAAAGAAAAATACGAGAATCAAAACTCGGAACTAAAAATCCCAATTATGGACATAACTATGGTCAATGTAGAAAATGTGGAATAACCCATATCCCTCCCATGTTAGGTAAGAGAGGAATTAGTCGCCCCTATAATCCAGCACATCTTTTTGGAAAACAAAATCCTTTCTACAAAAATGGCTTATACACAAAGGAAGTTCAAGACTTTAAGAAATCTCACAAAATATGTGTGCGATGCGGAAGTACAGAGAAGTTAGATATTCACCATCTTGATGGCAACCGAAAGAACAACGCTCTCAGTAACTTGACTGTTCTCTGTCGTAGATGCCACATGGATGTTGATGAAAGATTAAGAGAAATGGTTTCTCGCAATCAAAATGAAATTTTTAGACAGAAGGTTTCTGAAAGAATGTTACGCCGATGGAGAGGTGGATATTCGGAAGCAGTTGATGATTTGGAAGTGAAAGGTTAATGCGGACACTACAAGAAAAAGCCAAAACAACCGAGGAAATTTGGGTATTTCATAAATCACTTACCAATGTGGAGTGGGTTAGGCTTGAGGATGCACAAAAAGAAATAGACAAACTGAAACTATGGATTTTTGGTTTATATAAGAAAGCTGACCATTTAAGTCATGAAGACGAAAGACAAAGTTGCGCTTACATACTTCGTGACGTTTTTGGTGTTGAAACAGAAGAAGGCATGTTCGGAGAGGTTTTCCTAACTGAGAAAAGTCAAAAAGAACTTGAAGGGTTGTTGAAATAAAGGAAAAGGAGAGGATTTAGAATGGAAAAATATTTTGTGTTCGCCATCAAAGAAGATGGACAGATTGAACCTGTTATTTGGTTTGAAACTCTAAAAGAAGCACGAAAAGAAGCTAAGGATTGGAAGAAAAAGTATCCGAGTGATAAGCCAATTTACATTGGAAAACTTTTGTTTGAACCGAAAGAGGAGGCTTAAGGGTTTTGGCTAAACTTGAACCTGAAGACAAGCCTATTTTAGCTCATTTTCATGCATTCATTGATCCCGCAAACATAAAAGTTGAAGGACATGACGAAGAACAAAGCCATGAATTACGCTTTCAAATTGAGGATGAACTACGAATAAGCACAGGGTTTTATGATCCTTCGGAAGTGCTAATCGAATTTGACGGTGGTGCAATTTCTTTGTCTCGCAAGTTATTCTTGCAGTTATTAAACGAATATAACGCAAAATATGAAAAAGACATCCATCATTCTGCCATTGATGAGTTGCGTGAAGCCATTAAAGTTTTGCCAGAAAAAACTATGAAACGATTTGATCATGACCTACAATTTCTACGACAGCAGTTAGATCAAGTAAGAACAAAAAAGGAGACTTAAGCCTTTGACTAAACTTAAATCTAAACTTGAATCTGAATGTCACATTTGCTCACCACAAACATGTGAGAGATACATGCAATGTGATAGCAGATTCAAAAAGAAGGAGACTTCTTAATGAAAGAAAAATGTCGTAGATGCAAATACTTCTTAAAGTGTAGTGCGTGGATGAGTGACCGCATGGCTGATGAATGCGTCAATTTTGCTGAAGGCGACCCTTTAGAAGTCAAGGAGGTTTGTTAAACTTTGAGATGTGTTAATTGTCCTAAATTTGATAGGGCGACGCGTTACTGCAGTTTTTACAAGCGAATCATTGCCCTTGCGGATATTCATAAGCAAATCAGTTGTTCAGGCTTTCCGAACAGGGCTAGAGAAAAATGGTTGTTGAAGGCTGCATGCAAAGAACAGAATCCGTATTTTCAAGCAGAAATTCTCTATCAAATTTTAGGAGACAAAAAACAATGAAACACACTTTAAAAAACTTCCCAACAATATTCAAAAACTTCAAGGAACATTCTCATGATTGCATCGTTTGGAAAATTGAGTTTGAAAAAGAAGTAAAAGAATGGCTTGATTGTCTTGCTGAGTTTGAAAATCATTATGATGCTGGAAGAAAAGCGGTACTTAAGGAGATTCTGGGGGATTCTGAATGAGGTGGCGCCATCATGTATTTCCGTCAGGCGAAATGTGGGAACTCATCAATGGAAAATGGGTTAAGGTGAAATGGAAATGAATGAAGGCGAACTCAAAAAACGAATTAAGGAATTTTATGGTTATGAAACAGAAGTTTGCAAATATGTTGATGAAGCTAAAAAAGAATTTCCAACCTTTGAAGATTGTGTTACAAACGAGGAACATGACAAGCGAGTAGAAGAATGGTTCGTTAAGTGGTTTGGTGACAAGGATGAATGAAGCATATAATCTGCTTAAAGACGTTGTTGGTTTTCCAGAAAAACAGATTCCTGAAATGTTCACCTTTACCGAAGAAAACGGGGAATATGTAATTAAGGCTTACAGATATTTGGATGGGCCTACTTTCGGCAAAATCTTGCGGGCAATAATGGCTAAGGGCGGAAGTTATAGGAAGGATGAAACTACAAAGTTTGCCATCTTCACCTTGCCCAAACAACAAAAGGAAACATCTGTCGAA
>Ga0315282_10007148_pt1 | contig 18436 bp, 11 predicted proteins | sample YL17G07_20_MG_FD_203693 | JGI IMG/M metagenome (GOLD analysis project Ga0315282, IMG submission 203693) | Sediment microbial communities from Yellowstone Lake, YNP, Wyoming, USA - YL17G07_20 | ecosystem: Environmental > Aquatic > Freshwater > Lake > Sediment | place: USA: Wyoming | collected...
TCTGGCTCAACCTGAGCTGGCTGATAGAGTAGCAGCTCGTAATGTAGATGGCGTCGGTTTACTCCGAGCTGAATTCATGATTGCCCAGATTGGTGAGCACCCCCGCTATATGATTAGCCAGAGCCGAGGCAACGAGTTTGTAGATAAGCTCTACCAAGGTATTAATATTTTTGCTAAAGCCTTTAACCCACGCCCAGTAGTTTATCGAACTAATGACTTCAAGACCAATGAATATAGGGAACTCTCCGGTGGACAGGAATATGAAGAGGTTGAAGAGAATCCTATGCTCGGCTATAGAGGAGCCTCTCGATATATCACTGACATTGATGTGTTTAAACTGGAAATAGAAGCTATCAAGAGGGTGAGGCAGAATTACCGTAATCTATGGGTTATGATTCCTTTTGTGCGGACTGTTAACGAGCTGGCTCAAACGGTAAAGATTATGGAAGCCGAAGGGCTTAAGCGCTCTAAGGATTTCAAACTGTGGATGATGGTTGAGGTTCCATCTAACATTTTTCTTATGGAAAAATTCCTTGACGTCGGTATTGACGGCATATCCATTGGCTCAAATGACCTGACCCAGCTTATCCTGGGCATTGATAGGGATAGCCAAAGATTAGCCGAGACCTTTGATGAGCGAAACGAGGCAGTGCTTATTGCCCTAGAAAGGGCAATTAAGGTATCAAAGAGTATGGGAGTCACCTCCTCTATTTGCGGGCAGGCACCCTCAGTATACCCCGAGCTTACTGAAAAACTGGTGGAGTGGGGTATTACCTCAGTCTCGGTAAGCCCAGATATGATTGATAAAACCAGAGAGATAATTGCTAAGGCTGAAGAGAGATTGAAACTTAATGATTAGTCGGCTTAATATTCGCCAGATAGCTGAAAAGAAGGAAGAAAGCCTTTCCCCTTATGCGGTGAAAAGTAAGTTGTCACGGGGTAGACTCAAGTCGGAGGAGCCCTGCCCGGTACGTACTGCCTTCCAGCGTGACCGAGACCGCATTATCCACTGTAAGGCTTTCCGCCGTCTCAAGCACAAGACACAAGTCTTCATTGCTCCCTTGGGTGACCACTATGTAACCCGACTTACCCACACCCTGGAGGTGTCTCAAATAGCTCGAACTATAGCTCGAGCCCTGAACCTTAACGAAGATTTGACTGAGGCAATTAGCTTAGGTCACGACTTAGGTCATACCCCCTTCGGTCATATCGGTGAGGAGGTTCTAAATGAACTTTACCACCAGGGATTCAGGCATAATGAACAAAGCCTCAGAATCGTTGACCTTTTAGAAAATAATGGTCACGGGCTCAACCTTACCTGGGAGGTGAGAGACGGCATTGTAAATCACTCCAAGACGAGGGTAGATATCTTGGGACAGGGCTGGGGAAAAGTAAATACCTTGGAGGGCGAGGTGTGTAAGATTGCCGATACTGTTGCCTATATCAACCATGATATTGGTGATGCTATAAGAGCTGACATCATCACCGAAAACGATTTACCACTCTCAGCCGTTACTATATTAGGTCGTTTCCACTCACAACGCATCAATACTATGGTCTGTGATATTATTGATTACTCCTGGGCAGCAAGTGGCTATAATACTATAGACAAGCCTACTATAGGTATGAACCTTCAAGTTCTAGAGGCAACCAATATCCTCCACGATTTTCTCTTTGACCGGGTATATAATGTGCGCTCAGCCCTGGAGGAAGCAGAAAAGGCAAGAGAGGTAGTTCGCCTATTATATAAACACTTCGCTGAGCATGAAGATAAGCTGCCATCAGAGTATCGTTTTTACAGTGATGACATTGAGCAAAGAGTAGTTGACTATATCGCCGGTATGACCGACCAATATGCCCTTAGGCTGGCTGAAGAGCTGTCATTATCAAAGGGCAAGGCTAAATAGAGCTTGCTCATTAGGGTAGATTGAAGGGGCTTCGCCCCTTCAAAACCAATCCTCCCCCTTCCCCTTGATAAGGGGAAGGGGATAAAGGGGGTAGGGTTACAAAACAATAAAATGGGCGTTATAGACGAGGTAAAGCAGAGGATAGACATCGTAGAGGTTGTTAGCCAGTACACCACTTTAAAAAAAGCTGGGCGAACCTTCGGAGCGCTATGCCCGTTCCATAGTGAAAAGCACCCCTCCTTTTTCGTCTATCCTGAGCAGCAGAGCTGGCACTGCTTTGGTGCCTGTAATACCGGTGGTGATGTCTTTTCCTTCATTATGAAAAAAGAGGGTATTGACTTCGGCGAAGCACTGCGTCTTCTCGCCCAAAAGGCAGGGGTTACCATCCCATCAAGATTTGAATCAGAAGCCGGGAAAGATGAGAAGGAAAGGTTATATCAAGTTAACCAGGCAGCAGCCCAATATTTTCATAATTTACTCCTCAACTCTCCGGCTGGAGAAAGGGCGAAAGAGTATTTTGCCAGCCGAGGTTTCTCACTAAAAACCATTACCGATTTTCAACTGGGCTTTAGTCTGAATAGCTGGGATGCTCTAAAGCAATATCTAATGGAGAGAGGCTATACCGAGAGTGAACTGCTGACCGCCGGTTTAGTAATAGAGGCAGAGGCAGGAGGAAGCCATGACCGATTTCGCAATCGGTTGATGTTCCCCATACATGACATCAGAGGACGTATTGTCGGCTTTGGGGCAAGGGTGCTTGATGATTCGTTACCTAAATACCTCAACTCGCCACAGACGCCAATCTTTGATAAGAGTAACTGCCTATATGGCATAAATCTAGCTGCAGCAGCTATCAGGCAGCAAAACTCGGTGGTGATTGTAGAGGGCTATATGGATGTTATCACCGCTCACCAAAATAGTTTCAACAATGTAGTTGCCTCTATGGGAACCTCAGTTACCGAGAAGCAGGTGGGCAGGCTAAAGAGGCTAACCAAAAATATGGCTTTAGCCCTTGATGCCGATGCTGCCGGAGAGGAAGCTACCCTACGGGGGGTAGGCTATGAAAACACCCTTGATGCTGAGGTGAAGGTTATCATCCTGCCTAGGGATAAAGACCCTGATGATGTTATTAAAGAAGATGCCAAAATTTGGCAAAACTTGGTGGAAGAGGCTTTACCTATAGTCGATTACACCTTCAATATGGTTACCTCTGAGCTTGACCTTAATACAGCCAAGGGTAAGTCTTTAGCCGTAGATAAGCTTCTACCCATCATTGCTGAGATGAAGGACACGGTGCGCCAAGCTCATTACCTACAGAAACTGGCTCGCCTGGTCAAGGTCAGCGAGCGTAGCCTAGAAGCAGCTCTGAGCAGAATTAAACCTAGCCGGGGTAGAGGCTATGCTAAGGAGGCAAAACCAGAAGCCGTTGCCCAGGCTCTGCATCCGCTTTTGTCCAGCCCCATTGAGAAATATTGCCTTGCCCTGCTACTCCAGCACCCTGAGCTTAAAAATAGGAGCCAGTGTCTTTCACCTGAATACTTTGAGAGTAGCGAAAACCGTGAAATCTTTACTGCCTGGCAGCAAGCTAATGACCTATCATCACTTAAGGATGGGCTTGACTCTGCCATCTGGGAGCACCTTGATTCCCTAATAACCAAGAGCTTACCCGCCAACCAAATAGAGGAGAAATATGCTGACTGTGTTCTCCGCCTGCGGGAAAAATTTCTCCGAAGCTTGGAAACAAAAAGAGCCGAGGTATTAGCCTTAGAAGCTGAGTCAGGAGGTACTGCTGCTGAGCTGGCTAAGCTTGAGGAGCAGGGGATAGAAGTCAGCGTTCAACTGGAAGAAGTTTTTACTCAAAAAAGCCAGAGGAGGTCAGGAGCAAAGGAGGTGAGAAATGGGCTTAGAAAACAATGAGGATTCTAACCAGTTCCCGCACCAAGATGAGAGCGATGAGGAAGTGCTGCCAACTGAAGAGCTAAAAGCTGAGCTTGAAGCCCCCACAGTTTCCGAGTTAGAAACATCACTTGAACAACTGGAGGAGCAGGCGGTAGCAGATGACCCAGTTCGTATGTACCTTCATGAAATTGGTAGAGTGCATCTCCTCACCGCTGAGGGTGAAAAGGTCTTAGCCAAAAAGCTGGAGGAAGGTAAACGCATCAATGAGATTGAACAAGACTACCTAAAGAGATACGGAAAGCCCCCTTCAGCAACTGAGATAATACTGGCTATGCTCAAAAAGTTGGGGCAGGCTGCCACTACTATCCATCTCCTCCAAGAACAGCTTGGTTTAGTTCCTACCGCCAGCTTTATAGAGACTATCTCCAACGCTAAATTGCGAGCTAGCATTGATAATGAGATAGACCAGCAAATAGTCCAGGCTATTGCTAACCAGATGGATAAGTCCATACCTGAAACAGAACAGCTTCTTATCAATCTGTCACTAAATATTAACCTGTTGCCAAAGGAAGTCCTTAATGCTATCAGAGACGGTGTCTCTCTAGCTGATATAGAGAATCTGGCGGCAAGTAATACTTTCATTAATTCCATTCAGGTTTATGAAAAGCAATTCAAGGCTTACCTGAAGAACATTGAGCGTGAGGCTGAAAAATCAAAAAGGCATCTCACTGAAGCCAACCTGCGTTTGGTAGTCAGCGTAGCCAAGAAACATATTGGGCGAGGCATGCCTCTCCTCGACCTCATTCAGGAAGGGAATATCGGGTTAATCAGAGCCGTGGAGAAATTCGATTACCACAGGGGTTATAAATTCAGTACCTATGCCACTTGGTGGATTCGTCAGGCTATTACCCGAGCTATAGCCGACCAGGCTCGTACTATTCGCATCCCAGTTCACATGATTGAGACCATTAATAAACTGCTAAATGTAAGTCGCCAACTGGCCCAGAAATATGGGCGAGAGCCTACCCCCAAGGAAATCGGTGAAGAATTGGATATGCCTCCCGAAAAAATAAGAGGCATAATCAAGTTAGCCCAGCTGCCAATATCACTAGAATCACCAATAGGTGAGGAGGAAGACACCCACTTAGGCGATTTCATAGAGGACCGCAATGCTTTGCCACCCCCCGATGCCGCATCCAGGCAACTGTTAAAGGAGCAAATTGATGAGGTGTTATCCAGCCTCACCCCCCGTGAACAGCGAGTACTCCAACTCAGATTCGGTCTTGAGGACGGACGAAGCCGGACTCTGGAGGAGGTGGGGAAGGAGTTCAAAGTAACCAGAGAGCGAATTCGCCAAATCGAAGCCAAGGCACTTCGCAAGCTACGCCACCCCAGCCGAAGCCGAAAATTAAAGGACTACCTGGAGTAATAAAACTGGGGCAGCCCTCCCCCTTATTATCCCCCTCCCTTATTAAGGAAGGGGGAAGTTGTTATAAGAGAGGCTTCGCCTCTCTGTGACTCTCTTTACTCTCAGGTAGCAATAAGGGAGTTCTAGGGGCGTAGCCCCTCTTTTTAATATCCCCCCTCCTTCAAAGGGGGGGACAAAGGGGGTGAGGTAGATAATAAATAATCTTATAATTGTGCTAAAATAAGCTGTCATTCTGAATGCAACGAAGTGGAATGAAGAATCTCGGATTCTTCGCTGCGCTCAGAATGACAAGGGAGATAGATATTACTCCTATTACCAAAAAGTGTGTAAGTATACTATCTGAGGAGCTTGGTAAATGATTCCCATTAAGCTAAAGATGCACAATTTTATGTGCTACCGAGATAATGTGCCACCGCTCCTCTTTGATGGTATCCACACCGCCTGCATCTGTGGTGATAATGGCAACGGTAAGTCAGCTCTGATTGATGCTATGACCTGGGCACTATGGGGACGAACCAGAGCTAAAAGTGATGACGACCTCATCCATCTAACTCAGACTGAAATGGAGGTGGAGTTTGACTTTGCTGTAGGACAACAACCGTATCGCATCATACGCAAGCACTCCAAGCCCAAACGACGTGGGCGCTCGGGACAAACTATCCTAGAATTTCAAGTAGCTACCGGAGACAGCTTCAGGACAATCACAGGCAATAGTATAACCCAGACACAGCAGAAAATTATCGATATTCTACATATGGACTACCCCACATTCACCAACAGTGCCTTCCTACGGCAAGGTCGCGCTGATGAGTTCACCGTCAAGCGACCAGTTGAGCGTAAGCAAGTGCTGGCTGATATTCTGGGACTTTCCGTCTATGATGAGCTTGAGGAACAAGCTAAAGATGTGGCTAAGCAGCAGGAAGCGGAAAAGGGGCAACTTGAGAGCGCCATCAAAGACATAAATGATGAATTAGCCCGAAAGCCAGCCTATGAAGCTGAGTTTAAGGAAGCCCAGAGCGAACTCTCCCGAATAGAAAAGGTAGTAACTGAACAGGAATCCAGACTAAATGAGCTGCGACAGCAAAAGGAATCCCTAGAAAACAAGAAGCTGCAACTAATCCAACTTGAGGAGCACATAACAGACACTAAAAGAGACCTGGAGCGCTGGGATGACCAGGTTAAACAACATGGCTTCAGGCTCAAAGAGTATGAAGAGTTAATAGCCCAGCGGTCTACCATAGACGAAGGCTATGCTCAGTTTAGTTTAGCCAAGAAATTAAGCGACGAACTCGACCAAAAGTTTAGGCTAGTCGCCAGGCTAAACGAGCGCAAGCACCAGTTAGAGATGACTATTATCCAGGCCGGGGAAGCCCTAATCACTGAGCATGCCGTAGCTCAAAGCCGAATCAAAGAACTAGATGCTACCTGCCAAAAACTACCCCAGCTTAAAAATGAGCTTTCGTCACTCCAGGTTCAATTGCACCACTTAGCTGAGCTAGAAGAAACACTACATGGGAAAAGACAAAGCAGCCAGGAACTACGAACTCAGGTTCACTACCTGGAATCTAATAAAGCTCAACTAGAACAAGAAATAAAGGAGATAGAAGAAAAACTTGACCTCCTATCAGCCCAAACTGAGGCTAAATGCCCTTTATGTGAAAGAGAGCTTGAAGTAGAAGGTCTAAAGCTCATTGAGGCAAAATATACTGCCGATAGAGACAGCAAATCTGATTCTCTAGAGTCAAATCAAGCCGAGCTAGCTCACCAGAAGATAGAGCTAGAGTCACTAGAAAATGAAGTATCCCAGCTAGAAACAAAACTAAATCAAGATAGAGCAGCCACACAAAGTAAAGCCAGCATCCTTAGCCAATCAATTTCTGAAGCTGAAGAGGCTGGTAATAAGCTAAACGGGGAAAGGAAAAGGCTGGCTGACATTGAAGAGCACCTAGCCAAGAAGGATTTCGCTGCTATCGAGCAAGAGGCACTAGGGGAGCTTGAGAGAGAACTGGCTAAACTTGACTACGATTCACAGCAACACGAGGAGGTACGCCAGCGCTTGATTAACCTCCAGCAGTATGAAAGCTCTAAGCGAAAGCTGGAAGAAGCTGATAGGCTCATTAACCAAGAAAAGGAGGCTCTATCTCGTGCTGAGGAAGCTACCCAAGAACTGCGCCATAACTTAGAGGTTGATAATCAAAAAAGGCAAGAACTAAGCGAAGAACTTAATTTACTCCCCCAGCTAGCCAATGATTTAAAACAGGCTGAAACCGAACACCACGTGCTAGCCACACAGCAAAAGCAAGCCGAGGAGATAATGTGGAGAGTAAAAGAAAAGCTACAGCACTGTTCTGAACTGGAGGAGAAAAAGAGAGAGAAAGAAAGGCTACTGACTCAGGCTTCAAAGCAGGAGAAAATCTATAGAGACCTAGCTGAAGCTTTTGGCAAAAAGGGAATACAAGCCCTGCTCATTGAAATAGCACTCCCTGAAATTGAAGCTGAAGCCAATAGATTGCTGGGACGCATGACTGATAATAGAATGCATGTAAAAATTGAAACCCAGCGGCAAACAAAGAAAGGGACTGTTATGGAAACCATGGATATTAATATCTCTGATGAGCTGGGAACGCGAAATTATGAAATGTTCAGCGGTGGTGAAGCCTTCCGAATCAACTTTGCCATTCGTATCGCCCTATCCAAGCTACTAGCCAAGCGAGCCGGAGCCCCACTGCCCACCCTGGTCATTGATGAAGGCTTTGGCACTCAAGATAGTGCCGGCATAGAAAAACTTAAAGAGGCGATAAACTCTATTCAAGACGACTTTGACAAGATACTGGTCATCACTCATATGGAGGAGCTTAGAGATGCCTTCCCCACCCGCATTAGTGTTATCAAAACCGCCGAGGGCTCAACACTTGAGGTGAGCTAGCTAATTATAGTCCCAAATCAGCAGCAATTGTCTGCATTGCCACTAGCCCAACAATTTGAATTCATAATGGGTGCTTAGTGAGATTGCCGGCTTTGTGCTTGCTTATTGAGCTTCTTTATCACTATACCGGCGGCTATGCACGCCAGACCCGGCAGCAACATCACGAATACCCCCCAATACTTATATGGTTCATCAAGACCCATACAATAACCGTAGAATGATGAAATATAGGCAATTCCAACTACTATGGACCCTATCCAGAAGTATTTTGGTCTGGTGATGAACCCCCCGATAAGTGCCAGTAATGCACCGACAGCACCTGCGCACAATGTAATAAAATACCCAGCACCAGACCCCAATGTCCCCGTACTAACCCATGTCCAAGAAGATGAGAAGGATAGTGTTAATCCTAGTGCTATAAACAGCAATCCAAACCAGGCGATAATTATTGATGTCACTCTCATCTCACATCCGACTCTTTAGTGATATGTCTCAATACTAACATAATCCTCAAGAGCAGGCAACCGATGAACCCCACAAAAAGGCTCAACACTTGAGGTGAACTAGCTAACTTACAGACCCAAATCAGCAGCAATTGCCTGCATTGCCACTAGCCCCAGCTCGATAAAGTTATCAAACTCAATCCCGATTTCGCTGCACTGAGAGATTTGCTGCCTACTCACCCCAGCGGCAAAGCCCTTTTGCTTAAACTTTTTGATTACTGAGCTAGCTTCAAGACCAGCCAATTTCTTATCGGGACGAACCAAGGCAGCAGCAATGATTAAGCCGGTTAGCGGGTCAACACAAAATAGAGCTTTATCCAGCTTTGTCTCCCGAGGAATACCATGCCTCTCATTATGGCATAGAATGGCATGAACCATAGTCTCACTAGCTCCCAACTCCTTGGTCAGGTCAGCCCCCAGCTTACTATGAGTGTTCATATCTCCCCCGGTGAGTTCCATATCTATATCATGTAGCAGCCCAGTAAGTCCCCACTCCTCCTCATCCACACCAAGGCGCTTGGCTAGAGCCCGCATAATAGCCTCAGTAGCCAGCATGTGCTTAATTAAATTCTCATTCTCAATATTAGCCTTAACCGAGTTAAGGGCTTCTTCTCGAGTCATTTTTCACCCCCTTTATTAATGATTGGTCTTAAAAGAAAGCATAGTATGAGCCCTATAATACTGACCCCGGCAAAGATTAAGAAAGCTAGCTGGTAACTATGGGGTGTAGTTATATCAAATATATGACCAGCCAGAACTGAACCAATACCACCGCCTATGGCGCCGCTGAAGAGAACAATACCAAAGATTACACCATGTGAACCGGTTCCGAATAGCTCAGCTACCATTGGTGATATTAAGGCAAAAAAACCACCATGGGCAATGCCATATATAGCCACGAACAAGTATAGCATCCATAACTCTTTGGCGAATTGTAGCCAAAATAAAGCTACTACTAGTATAAGAAAGCAAATAATCATTGCCAGCTTATTACCAATTCTATCGCCAGCACTACCCAATACAAACCTACCGACAATACTTACTCCTCCAATAGCAGCTAGAACACTGGCAGCATTTGTCATTGAAATCCCAAGGTCCGTGGCGTGTGGGACAATGTGAACCATGATACCTTGAGTACAGAAGCGAAGGGCAAAGTATATGCCACAAATCACCCAAAATTGCCTGGTGTGAATTGCTTCCTGAAGAGAAAGCCCCGCGTCTGCCGAATTGAAACTGCCAGCGTTTGTTCCCTTCTCACCATTTGGTAACTGCCGCATTTGCCCCGGGTCGCGCCTAAGAAATTGGGCGGCTACTATAACAAATACTAGAGTTATGATACCTATAATAATATAGGAGGTACGCCAGCCACGGCTAGAGATGAGCCAAATTGCCACTATAGGCATAATCAACATGCCGACACCTGTGCCCACCTTCACAATGCCACTCATCATTCCCCTCTTCTTGACAAACCATCTAGCTACTGTGGATAGGAGTGAAACATCAATAGCACTTACGCCGATACCTATTACCACCCCATAGAATAAATATAATTGCCAAATAGTATTAATTTGCGACATTAAAAAATAGCCTAAACCTAAAAAGAAGCCACAGACTATCATAATCATCCTAGGACCAAACCTATCACTTAATCTCCCCATACCGATACCTAGCAAACCATATACCAGCCAAGAAAGTGAGTAGGCGCCTGAAGTCGTTGCCCTCGTCCAGCCAAACTCCATTGTCAATGGCTTGAAAAAGACACCATAGGTGCTGAACATACCCCAGGCTATCATTTGGATACAGAAGGCAGCCGAAACTATGATATAGCCATAGAAAAACTTAGAGTTCCTATTTTTAGCCAAGCCTGAATTTACTCCATTCAACATAAAAAACCTTTCTAGCTAAACCTAATCCACCGAGAAATAAAGGAGGGTCAACTATGTGTTTCGGTTGGATGCTGCTCGCAGGAATAGTCAATTGGTCAAAGCATACTCAATATCTCTATGTAATACCCTAGTTAAATACTGCCCAGTAGCTGAAGATTTCTCCCGGGCTATTTCCTCAGGTGTTCCTGTGGCTACAATATAGCCACCCCGGTCGCCGGCTCCCGGTCCTAGGTCAATTAAATAATCGGCATTCTTAATCACGTCCAGGTGATGCTCAATAACAATCACGGTATTACCGGCATCAACCAGACGCTGTAGTACTCGTAGTAGTGCTGCCACATCATCAAAGGAGAGACCGGTAGTCGGCTCATCAAGGATATATAATGTCCTACCAGTTGACCGCCGCGATAGCTCAGTAGCCAGCTTCACCCTCTGCGCCTCACCACCAGAAAGGGTAGGTGCTGGCTGACCGAGACGAATATAGCCCAGCCCCACGTCACGCAAGGTCTCCAATTTGCTCCTTACCCTGGGAAAATGCTCAAAGAAAGACAGGGCTTGCTCCACAGTCATATCTAATACCTCAGCTATGTTCTTACCCTTAAATCTAATCTCCAGAGCCTCACGGTTGTAACGCTTCCCTTTGCACACCTCACAGGGAACGGTTACATCAGGCAAAAACTGCATCTCAATCTGGATAAACCCCTCCCCACGACAGGCTTCACAGCGTCCACCCTTAACATTAAACGAAAACCGACCTGGAGCGTAGCCTCTCATCCGAGCCTCAGGGATAGTAGCAAAAAGCTCACGAATAAGGGTAAAGGTGCCGGTATAGGTAGCTGGATTACTGCGAGGGGTACGCCCAATAGGCGACTGGTCAATATTGACCACCTTGTCAATATGCTCCACACCGATGATAGCATCACAATTGCCTGCCCTCTCCCTCGACCTATAAAAGAGCTGCGCCAGCTTCTTATACATAATTTCATCGATAAGGGTGCTCTTACCACTACCTGAGACACCGGTGATACAAACAAACTTGCCCAAGGGGATATGGACATCTATGTTTTTCAGGTTGTTTTGCTTAGCCCCTTTTATTACTATCTCCTCGCCTGAGCCAGAGCGACGCTTCAGTGGCAAAGGAATCTGCTTGATACCACTAAGATACTGACCGGTTATTGACTCCTTGCAATTCATAATATCGGGTAGAGTCCCTGTGGTCACAATCCAGCCGCCATGCTCCCCAGCCCCAGGTCCCATATCAATAATATGGTCGGCAGCCCGCATCATGGCTTCATCATGCTCCACAACTAATATAGTATTACCTAAGTCCCTCAGCCTCTTCAGGGTCTCAATCAAGCGGAAGTCATCGGCTGCGTGTAAACCCACTGTCGGCTCATCACAAATATAAAGCACACCCATAAGCCCGCTGCCAATCTGGGTCGCCAGGCGAATGCGCTGTGCCTCACCACCACTCAGGGTAGCCGATGGGCGGTCAAGGGTGAGATAGTCCAGACCTACATCCTTGAGGAAGCCAAGGCGGGCTTGAATCTCCTTGAGAATTTGGCGGGCTATTACCTGCTCGCGCTCAGTAAGTATAGTCTTCCTACCATCACCAATAGTAGCTACCCAATCCAATGCTTGACTAACTGACATTGAGCTAACATCAACAATATTTTTATCACTTATGGTTACGGCTAAGGACTCGGGCTTAAGCCTCTTACCTTGACAAACGGGACACGGTGTGGACACCATATAGCGTTCAATCTCAACCCGGGTATGCTCTGACTGAGTATCCTGACTTAGACGCTCCAAGTAGGGAATCACCCCCTCATAGCCAGTAAAATGTTGCCTGACCCGACCATAACGATTCCGGTACCTTACCAGCTCTCCCTCCTCCCCATAGAGTATAAGTTTAAGGTGACGCTCACCTAGCTCCTTAACCGGGGTATGAAGAGAAAAGCCATAGCGTCTAGCTAGCATTTCTAGCTCATTAATATGCCAGGAGAGCCACCACCCGGGGTGAATTGCTCCTTGAGCTATAGACAGCTCCTTATTAGTGATAACTAGCTCAGGGTCTATCTCCAGCTTAACCCCTAAGCCACTACAGGCAGGACAGGCGCCATGAGGACTATTAAAGCTAAATGTTCTGGGAGCAATCTCACCCAGACTAATTCCACATTGCACACAGGCAAAGTGCTCCGAGAATAGTAATTCCTCACCATCAACAATAGATACCAGCACTACCCCCACCCCAAGTTTAAGAGCAGTTTCTACTGAATCAGCGATGCGGCTTTGGCTGCCGCTTTGCCCAACTACCAACCTATCCACTACCACCTCAATAGAGTGCTTCTTGTTTTTATCAAGTTGAAACTCCTCAGATAGGTCATAGATATGCCCATCAACCCGAACCCTGATATAGCCTGCCTTGCGCAAATCATCAAACACCACCTGATACTCACCCTTACGGTCTCTAATCAGTGGGGCTAGAACCATAATGCGGCTACTTTCAGGGATATTTTGAATAGCATCAACAATCTGCTGCACTGTCTGCATAGCAATCTCTCGTCCACACTTGGGACAATGGGGGTGACCAACCCGGGCAAAAAGCAAACGCAGGTAATCATAGGTCTCGGTTACAGTGCCTACTGTAGACCGTGGATTCCGACTCGGACCCTTCTGGTCAATAGAAATAGCCGGACTCAGCCCCTCAATGTAATCGACATCAGGCTTTTCCATCCTGCCCAGAAACTGGCGAGCATAGGCAGATAGAGATTCCATATAGCGGCGCTGCCCCTCAGCATAGATGGTATCAAATGCCAGTGAACTCTTACCTGAGCCAGAGACACCGGTAATAACTACCAGTTTATCCCGAGGGATAACTACATCTATATTCTTGAGATTATGCTCACGAGCCCCTTTGACAACTATGGCATCTAATGGCATGTTTTCCTCCGTGTTGGCAGTTTATTGTAGCACCAGGGCTGAAGCTAAAACAAGAACGGCAGTAAAAACACCCAGGGATATGCGAAACTTATTTTCGTGTGTACAAATATTTGACAAAGCTACTAAAAAGTGCTAATAATTAAATGATGAGAGATTTGTGGGAATACGCCTGGCGTGAAACAGCCCGTAGGAAGGGGCGTACATTAGCTAACGTTATTGGCTACCTGCTGGCGGTAGCCATAATGGTAGTGCTGATGTCCGTTCTCATGTTTTCACAGGGCGCGGCTGGTTCGGTGTTGACCGGTGTGGGGACGCATTTTATCGCCTTTGTCCCCTTCCATTACACCCCGTCAGCAGAGCTACCCGAGCATTGCTGTGGTACGCAGCCTGATCCGCAATGGGAAAATTTTTGGGCTAATGGGGCGCCATCCGTCCCCCTCTCTACTGAACTTATCGAAGAAGTAAGAAAGCTACCCACCGTGGCCGATGCCTCTCCATGCCTGTTATTCAAATTCGAGGACCCGGCGGGGGGTGCGTTTACTGTCGCTGGTCTTGACTTCAGCGATTACGCAGTTAGCACCACTAGCTGTGCAGTCACAGATATTGTACAGGGACGATTTCTTCAGCCTAGCGATACAGGGTTGGTCTTACTAGAGGAATCCTTTGCCGTATCAAAGCCCTTGCCCCTAGGGTCTTCAATCGCTATTGCCAATACTAATTTCAAAGTTGCCGGTATCGTCAATGCGGGAATTCGGCCGGCTAAAGCCGATGTCTATATGAACTTTAATGAGGCCCAACAGGTTATCAACAAACAGCTAGTACACCCAATCCACAACGCGATGAACATAGTCCTTGTGGAATCGGCAGGTGCTAAGGTCCACCCACAGGCAATGGAAGACGTGACGGCAACCCTTGGAGGGGATAGTCTGATTTCAACCTATGCGTGCTCTTTTCCAGCGGCTGAGGTGATGGGGATTAATGAGAAGGGGATATGGCTAATCACTCTTATCGTCGGTTTGAGCGTGGTGGCGCTGGCGTTGAAAACACAGTATTCATCCGTTATCGAGCGGCGACGTGATATTGGTACCCTAAAAGCGATTGGCTGGACCGACGGCAATGTCATCTCACAAATCCTAACCGAGTCCGTTCTTCAGGCAGCAATTGGTGGTATTCTTGGTTGCCTGATTGCTGTCATTGTCCTGTTGCTGATGCCTGCTGAGGTTTTGACTGGTATCAAGGCTGCGGAGGGTATTGCTATTTATCCACTGGTATTAGTTGCCGGTTTTGGACTGGCTTTACTGGGAGGAATAGTGGCTGGGATTTTTCCAGCGCTGGCAGCGGCTCACCTGCGTCCTGCCGACAGCCTACGCCGCGTATAAGGTGAGGAGAAGTTAGCATGAACGACACACTCCTGGAATGTCATAACCTGCGTAAGACTTTCATTGTCAGGGGTAAAGAGACTGCCGTTCTGAGAGGGGTAAATTTATCAGTGCGCTCAGGCGAGGTCGTGGCAATTACAGGGAAGAGCGGTGCCGGCAAGTCTGTTTTACTCTGGCTCCTAAGTGGTCTTGACCGCCCAACCTCCGGTGAGGTGCTATTCAAAGGCCGCTCGTTGATAAGTCTATCCGGTAGCGAATTAGCACGGGTGCGGCGTGATAAAATTGGTATCATATTCCAAGATTTCAACCTCGTTGCCTCGTGGACAGCTCTGGAAAATGTGGAGTCTGCCCTGCGTCATGGCGGGATGTCCCGGGCAGCACGGCGAGCCAAGGCCCTCAAGCTATTGGATGACCTCATGCTTGGTGACCGACTGGACAACTTCCCGTCGGAGCTGAGCATAGGTGAAGAACAGCGCATTGCCCTGGCTAGGACATTGGCTAACGACCCCGTCTTGGTCCTGGCTGATGAGCCAACCGGAGACATTGATCCAGAGACAGCGAAAGAAATTGTTAGTATGCTAGTCAAACCGGTCAAGGAAAAACGCGCCACTTTGATAGTCGCCACCCACGGAGCCTTCCCATTAAATGTCGCCGACAGGGTACTTTGCCTGCGGGATGGAGTACTTTTGCCAGGCGACACCTCCCCTGCTGCCTAGAGAACCTTGCCATGCGAAGATAACAACACGGCTTGCTTTTCACCTGTCACCACATCACTCCACAACGCTGTAACTACATTCCACACGCACACAGGTTTATGATATAGTAGAAGATGAATTATGCTAGCCAAAGTATTAAGCTGTGCTGTAGTCGGACTGGAAGGGGCTATTGTCGAGGTAGAGGTAGATATTTCGCCTGGTTTACCCTTATTTACTATTGTTGGATTACCTGACACCGCCGTCCAGGAAGCTAGGGAACGAGTGCGTGCTGCTATCCGAAACTCTGGCTGCACTTTCCCTATGAAACGTATTGTAGTTAATCTTGCCCCTGCCGACCTTAAAAAAGCCGGTCCGGCTTATGATTTGCCCATTGCCGTTGGTATCCTTCTCAGCTCAGAGCAGGTGTATGCCGATGTTTCTCAAACCATAATCCTCGGTGAGCTGTCGCTGGATGGCGGCTTACGCCATACCAACGGTATCTTACCTATGGTTGCCCTGGCTCATCAGCAAGGGCTGTCTAACATTATTGCCCCTGAGGCTGATGCCAAAGAGGCGTCCTTAATAGAGGGCACCAAAATCATCCCTATTACCTCACTATCCCAGTTAGTTAGCTATTTCCGGGGAGAAATATCAGCCCCTGAGTATAAGTTTGATGAAGCTCAGGAATACGTCCCACCTGCCTACTCAACTACTGACCTGGCTTACATTAAAGGGCAAGAGCATGTCAAGCGAGCCCTAGAGGTAGCCGCTGCTGGAGGACATAATGTAATAATGATGGGACCCCCTGGAAGTGGTAAAACATTACTGGCACGCACGCTGCCTTCCATTCTGCCGCCAATGACTACTGAGGAAGCCCTGGAGGTTACCAAGATATACAGCGTAAGCGGTCTTCTTCCGTCAGATACTCCTCTAATTAGATACCGACCCTTCCGTTCTCCTCACTACACCATCTCAAATGCCGGCTTGGTCGGTGGCGGACACTGGCCAAGACCTGGCGAAATAAGCCTCAGTCATCGTGGGGTTCTATTCCTTGATGAGCTGCCTGAATTTGGACATTCACTACTTGAAGTATTGCGCCAACCGCTGGAAGATAAGACAATCACTATCAGCCGGGCTCAAGGCAGTGTAACCTTCCCAGCCAACTTTATGCTGGTGGGAGCTATGAACCCGTGCCCCTGCGGCTACTATGGCGACCCGTTTAGACAATGCACCTGTCCTCTCAGTCTGGTTTCCCGCTATCAGAAACGCATCAGCGGACCATTCATTGACCGGGTTGATATATTTGTTGAGGTGCCTCATATTGACTATGAAAAGTTAGCTGACGACAGGCTGGGAGAAAAATCGGATAAAGTCCAAGCCAGGGTTGAAGCTGCCCGCTCCATACAGCGTAAACGCTTTGATGGAACCAAACTAGCCTGTAATGCTGAAATGACACCAACCGAAGTCAGGGAGTTTTGCCGGACAGAAGAATCAGCCCAGAGCCTACTCAAGGCGGCAATGAAGCAACTTTACCTCTCCGCCCGTGCCTTCCACCGCATCCTCAAACTAGCCCGCACCATCGCCGACCTAGAAAATGCCGATATAATTAAAGCCCACCATGTGGCTGAAGCTATCCAGTATAGACCAAGACGGATGGTGTAGTTATGCAGGCAGATTTGGAGTAAAATAAAGAAAAGATAGACGATGATAGAAGCAGTAGCAATTAAAACAGTAGAGCCTATCCGCCGAGCCTTCCTGCCACAGAAGTACCAGGCTTGGCACCGTATGATTCACCCCTACTATACCAAACAGCCGTCTAACGTAGTGGGTGAGTATACCCGCCACTTCTGCCCCGAGGGTGGGTTGGTGGTTGACCCCTTCTGTGGCAGTGGCGTTACTGCCATTGAAGCCTTAACTAACCGAAGACGAACAGTATGTATAGACCTCGACCCGCTAGCCGTTTTTATCACCAGAATGGCCTGCCTTGCCCCTGTTGACCTCAATGCCTACTGGGAAGCCTACCGCCAGATAGAGGAGGAGATATGGCCAATCGTTGAATTTGTGCGTAGTGCCAGCCAAAAAGAGTTAGAAGATTATGAGTTGAAGGAATGGTATCCCAAAGGTGTAAAGCTCCCATCCAATGCTGACAGGGGTTATGTGGAAGACCTCTTTACTAAGGCACAGCTAATAATCTTGGCTCACGTGCGTTCGGCTATTATAAAAATACCCAATCAACAAGTAAGGGAACTACTGCTCTTCGCCTTCTCAGGTGCTTTACCAAGAGCGAGCATCACTTACTGGATAGATACTAAGGAGGCAGGAGGTGGAAACAGTAGCATCTTTACCAAATACCGCTACTGGGTGCCGCCAAAGCCTAATTACCGTGATGTTTGGGATTTATTTTCTATTAGGGCAAGATTAGTAGCCAAAGCCAAAGGAGAAAGTAATAGGCTTTTTGGAGATTTTGTCCGTGAAGGCGAGACCTTTAATGTTTTCTGTGACTCAGCCGAAAACCTGCTCAAATATGTGGATAAAGACACGGTAGATTATATCTATACTGACCCGCCTTATGGTGCTCATATAGCTTATTTAGATTTGGGTACGATGTGGCACGCTTGGCTTGGGTTGGAGGCTACTGATGAGATGCGGCGAAGAGAAGCAATTGAGGGTGGGGAGCAGAAATTTGATGAAAAGCACTATCTGGATGTGCTACAGAAATCTTTTGAGCAGATGTTTTACGCCCTGAAGGACGAGGCATGGCTATCCCTCGTCTTCCACCACAAGGAAACCAACCTGTGGTATTCCATCAGGGATATGCTCCGTTACATTGGCTTTCAATATGTAAATACTGTAGCCCAGCCATTGGCTA
>Ga0315282_10007149_pt1 | contig 18435 bp, 16 predicted proteins | sample YL17G07_20_MG_FD_203693 | JGI IMG/M metagenome (GOLD analysis project Ga0315282, IMG submission 203693) | Sediment microbial communities from Yellowstone Lake, YNP, Wyoming, USA - YL17G07_20 | ecosystem: Environmental > Aquatic > Freshwater > Lake > Sediment | place: USA: Wyoming | collected...
CTGGCTTCTCCGCAGCCGCTCGAACCAGTCGGAGGCCGGCGAAGCCCAGGTAGGTATCGTAGTCGAGTTCGCGCGTGCCCGTAACATAGTCGGTGAAGAATCGATCAAGGTCACTGAACGCCGGCGCCACGCTGGAGATGATGGCCCCAAGATCGCTTGCGGCGAAGAACCGCCCGCGGCGAGCATAGTCCTCATTCAGACGCCGCATCACATCGTCCAGGCTATGAGTGTTGCCACTGGCGTGACGGATTCCGAGGTCGAGCATGAAGCCGAGGAGGGCGCCTTTGTTGTAGTAGGAGATGCTGCGCTCGGGCCGCAAGAAATCAGGATATTTCTCGAGCCATGCTTCCCGGCCGGCCTGCTGGACGCTCTGCTGGTGGCGCGCCGGACGTTCCTGGAGGCGTTGGATCTCTCCGGCGAGCCGTTCGTAGAAAGTCGCGCGGGAAATCAGGCCCGCCCGCAGCAGGGACAACTCTTCGTAAGTATTCGTAACCCCTTCCGCGAACCACAGGTCCCGCGTGTCATTGCCGTGAATGTAGTCCACGGGCTCCAGGCTCTGGGGCCGGATGCGTTTGACGTTCCAGAGATGAAAGAATTCATGCGCCAGCGTGGCTTCCAGTCCTCCCCAGTTGTTCCGCAGCTCAGCCGCCGAGAGGCTTACGGCCGTCCCGTTTCGATGCTCCATGCCTCCGCGCCCGCCCTGCGGCGGGAAATGCAGGATGAAGGTGTAGCGCGAGAACGGCACGTCGCGCATCAGAGCCGTTTCCACGGCCGTTATTTTCTGTAGCGACGCCAGCAGGCGCTCGGACGAGTAGTCACGGGGACTGGCGTGGACTACCACGCGATACGTGGCCCCTCCCTGCTCGTAGTGATACTCCTGGAATTCACCTGCCTCCGCCGGGCTGTCCACCAGGAGGTCATAGTTGGCGGCACTGGACTCGCCCGGTGTCGGTCCTTCCTCGAGCAAGGTGGCCAACTTCCAATTCCGCGGCAGAAGAAATCTGATCCGCACGGCGCGGTCGCGCTCACGCGGCAGATAGAAGAGCAGCAGGGCGAAGTTCAGGAAGCTGTGCTCCTGGTTCAACACGCTGGCGAAAACGCTCTCCTCGTTGGCATAGACGGCGTAGCGGATTTCCAGGCTCGAGCAGGCCCGGTCCCTGCTCTGCCATGAATGGAGATCCACACGTGCCAGACCCTGTGGCTGCCCGTCGCACTGGGCTTCGAGTTCCTGGACGTTTCGCACGAAATCCCGAATTTGATAGAGAGCGTTCCAGGCCGGAAATTGGATTTCGGTCCCCGCTGCCGCTTCGGGCACAGTCATGGTGACGCGGACCAGGTGTGACGCCGGCTCGCGCAGATCGAGAACATAGGTGATGGGCGGACCAGCCGCGAAAACACCGGCGGGCGCAGACGCCAAAACTAAGACGCACACCCAGACCCAGGCCAGGCGCGAGCGGCGCGTGCGCCTGTAATTCTGCCCTGTGCGTCTCGGCGGGAGATAAGCTGCGGTGAGCGGAATCAAAAAAAAACTCATCCGAAGAGGCCAGGCGTTTCGCTGGCAAGAGATATATCCAGCGCGTTCCTCAAGCGGTTTCTAATATAGCACTGCGTTAGTCAGCCTTCCAAAATACGCGAATGTACACTTCCAAGCCGGCGGCCATCGTCAGGAGGCCCAGGAGGGATTCCGTGGGTCGAAGGTAGAGCGTGTACGCCAGCATCCACAAGCTTGCCCCCACAAAGATTGTGGGAATCAGGGGATAGCACCAACTCACCGCCGGCAGGCGTTTCCACTGCGGCCGTCGGCGCAGGCGGAAAATCCCCGCCGAAGCCAGTGCCGCAAAGAGGATCAAGGCAAACCCGATGTAGTAAATCAGCCGCTCGAACGTCCCAGTGAGGACCATGGCGGCGGAAGCAACGGCCTGATACAGAACGGCCTGGGCGGGCGTTCGCCAACGGGGATGGACTCGGGCGGCGCCGGGGAAAAAGCAGCCGTCCTGCGCCATCGCGTAATAGACCCGCGGCCCTACGATCACCATGGCGCTGACGCAGGAAAGTACCGCGGCCGCCATGATGCCGCTGAAGAGGCCGCCAATCTTGCTCCCAAACAGCGCGCTGGCGGCTGCGGCTCCGACGCGAACGATCCCTTTCAGCGATTCGAGGGGCAAGGCGTAAATGAACGCCACATTGAGCGCCAGATAGAACGAAGCTACGAGACCGGTGCCGAGGAGCATGGCCGCCGGCAGAGTGCGCTCCGGTGTTCTCATTTCTTCCGCGACGTAGGTGGCCGCGTTCCAGCCGCTGTAAGCAAACATCACGAATATCAGCGAAAGAGCAAATTGCGCGCTCACACTGTGAGGAGAAGTCCGCGGGGCGGCTAGCGTAAAGTTTGACCAATTGCCATGCCCCACCGTGAAGGCGAGCGCCAAGAAGACCCCCAGGATGCCCAGCTTGAGGGCCGTCAGAACATTCTGCAGCCTGGCCGCAAGCTTCAGCCCCAGGATATTCACCACCGTGAAAGCTGCAATCACTCCCAAAGCCACGAACTGCCCATTGCCGAAGTGCAACCAGCCGAAGGCCGCGCTCCTCGCATGGGCCTGGGTCCCGACCGAGAGTGACGGAAAGAGGTGACCCAGGTACTCGGAAAACGCCAAAGCACCGGCGGCCACAGGTGCAGCAAAGCCGGCAAAAAAGGAAATCCAGCCGCTCAGAAACCCCCAGGCCGGACCCCAGGCTTCGCGCAGATAAACATACTCGCCGCCGGAGCGCGGGAAATTGATGCCCAGTTCTGCGTAGGCCAGGCAACCGGCGACCGCCACCAACGCGCCCACCAGCCACACGGCGAGAACGAGCGATGGCCGTCCAAGATCGCCTGCCAGAAACCCCGTGGTGGTGAAAATGCCCGTGCCGATCATGTTTGAGATTACGAGCGCGGTGGCACTCACCAGCGTAAGTTCGCGGCGAAGCCGTGTACCGTCGGGCGCGGGGTCGGGTGATGGCGGCATGAAATCCCTTTCTATACGGAGGCGAAAGTGCCTGGGCTGCTGCTTGTCATCTGACGCTGGGGTACTTACCATCGAAATCGCCCGACGTCAAACGACGCATCCTGCACCGGGGGACCAGCCGGGTGGTTGGGCTCGACAAGGCAGCCCGGCATCGCTAAAATCGTGTCGGTTCTTCGAAACTGGCGGAGACAAACTCATGGTGATTCCCAGCGGTCAGCTCGGGCGACGGCTCTCACTGACAGGGGCTGTTTCTCTGGTCTTCGTTTCCGTTTTCTGCCTCGCGGGTTGGGCGCAAGAAGCAGCGCCGCGCAAGCTGGGAGAACTGAGTGACCGGCTTGCGCCCTTTGTCCCCACGCCCATGTCCGTGGTGGAAGAAATGCTGAAACTGGCGGAAGTGGACAAATACGACAGGGTCTATGATCTTGGCTCCGGGGACGGGCGCATTGTAATCATGGCGGCACAGAAGTTCGGCGCCGAGGCCGTGGGCGTGGAGTTGGATGACGACCTTTTCAAAGAATCGTCGGCGCGCATCGTAGCCCTGGGACTGGAGAAACGCGCCCAGATTCTGCACGAGAACATGTACGAGGTGAGCCTGCGTCCCGCTACCGTAGTGACGCTTTACTTGCTGACCAGCGTCAACGAGCGATTGAGGCCCATCCTCGAACGCGATCTTCGCCCGGGGGCGCGCGTCGTCACCCACGACTTCAAGGTTCCGGGCTGGGAGCCGAAGCAGAGCATCGCGGTCACCTCGGAAGCCGGAATTTCCCATACGCTCTACTTGTACGTCCGCCCTTGAGCGGGCCATCCGGCAGAGGTGGAGGCCGGCGTGAAAGCAAACCTTCTGTGCGAAAGACGAATACTCCTTCCTTTGCTCGGCATTCTGCTGCTCGAGTGCACTTCGTCCCGGAATGAGTTTCTGAGTCCCGCCACAGTTGCCGCGCAGACCGCGGCGGATTCCGAGGGGCAACGCCAGGCGCGGCAGCGCATGGTGGAGGAGCAGATTGTGGCGCGGGGCGTGCGCGACGCGCGCGTGCTGGCGGCCATGCGAAAGATCCCACGCCACCTGTTCGTGCCACCGCAGATGCTGCCTTATGCCTACGCCGACGAGCCGTTGCCCATCGGCCACGGTCAGACGATTTCCCAACCTTATATTGTGGCGTTCATGTCGGAGGCGCTGGAACTCAAACCGCAGGATCGTGTCCTGGAAATCGGCACCGGCTCCGGCTACCAGGCTGCCGTGCTGGCGGAGCTAACGGGCGAAGTCTATTCCATCGAGATCGTCGAGCCCTTGGGGAAGGAAGCTGCCGAGCGCCTGAAACGGCTCGGTTACACCAACGTAAAGGTGCGGATTGGCGATGGCTACCGGGGCTGGCCGGAGGCGGCTCCCTTCGATGCCATCATGGTTACGGCGGCGCCCGACCGTGTCCCACCGGCGCTCATCGAGCAGCTTCGCGAGGGCGGGCGACTGGTGCTCCCGGTGGGTCGCTTCTTCCAGGATCTGGTCCGCATCCGGCGCACGCCGAAAGGTACGCAGCAAGAAACGCTCCTTCCCGTGCGCTTCGTACCCATGGTGGGCGAAGCCGAGAAGGCCCGCCCCTAATCAGGCAGCGCGAGATCCGTCCTTTGGTCTTGCAGCTTTCCCCGTCAGGAGAACGGGCGATCAGTCACCCGCGATAGTGGTAGATGCCCCGCGCGATTAGCTCGACGGGACCGGTGAGGGTGACCTCTCCCCTGGCCGGCCAAGTCACCTCGAGAAGTCCGGCGGGAGTTTGGACGCGCACCTTGCGTCTGGTGCGGCGATTTAAGATGCACGCCACGGCGGCGGCACAAGATCCGGTGCCGGAGGACATCGTCTCACCCACGCCGCGCTCCCAAAAACGTATTTCGATCTCCTTCGTGGAAAGGACTTTCACAAATTCCACGTTGGTGCGGTGGGGAAACAGGGGGTTCAGTTCGATCTCGCGGCCCAGGCGCAGCCAGTCCACCGCGCCGAAGTCGGTGACCAAGACCGTGCAATGAGGATTGCCCATGGAGGTGACGGTGATAGGCAAAGGTCCACAACTGGTCTCGAGAGGCAATCCCACGACGGGCGAGGTGGACTGGCTGCCCGTGAAAGGTATCTTCGCGGGCTTCAGGATCGGGCGCCCCATCGCGACGCGAAACGTCCACTTCCCTCTCTCCGACCCGACGAGGTGGAGCGATTTCACACCCGCTGCCGTTTCAATGCGCAGTATGCCTTTCGTCGCGGTGCGAGCTACCAGAAAGGCTGCAACGCAGCGGACCCCGTTGCCGGACATCTCGGCTTCGCTCCCGTCCGCGTTGAAGAAGCGAACCCTTGCCTGGTACTTCTTATTGTGCGGTGGCAGCACGACGAGGAATCCGTCGGCGCCCACGCCCGTGTGCCGTTCGCAGATCGAGCGGGCAAGCTGCGCCAGACTGCGCGGAAGGCCGCGGGCTTCGGCGACAACAAAATCATTGGCCAGTCCGTGAAACTTGCTGAAAGGGATTTCGATGTGATTAGCCATTTTCCATGCTCGCTCGATTGGCGCAAAACAATCTTGACGGAAAACACGCGGCGGTCAAGGGAAATTCAGTGCTGCCGGCGACGGTAGATCCACACAGACCCTTCGCTTGGCAACTCCTCCTGGTAGATTAGGTCGAAGCTGGCAAAGGCCTGCGGATAGGCGCGCAGGAGCGAGTCCACGGGGTCGTGGTCGCTGCGGACGACCCATTCCACCCATTTCTCGGGCGCGGAGCGCATCTTGATCCAATATTTGCGGTTCGCTTCACTCAACGTGTTGCGGAAGGGAATCCCCAGGGTTGGCATCACGCAGGGCCAGTTCCCTGCTGCCATCAGCAGAGTCTGACCGTCGTAATTCTCGCGCAGAAAGCGGATGACTGCTTGCTGTTTTGGGGAGCGGCAGGGGGTATTCAGCACACCTTCCTTGGCCACGACGAGTTCGCTCGCTCCAGGCGAGGCCGTCGAAAGCGTTTGCCCCAGGACGGCGCCGAGCAGAACCACGAGCAGCACGGACCGCATCCTCCCAGACAGGCTCGGCGATAGCAGGAAGGAAGCCAGAAGCGCCACCCCAGGCAGCATCTCCACACCCAAACGCAGGTTGTAGTAGGTATAGGGGAAAAGCGTCGGCACGTAGAGGGGAACCGCCGCATGTGCCAGCCCCTGAACATAGAACGGGAAAGGCACAAGGAGCAGCAGCGCGGCGGCGCGGCGCCGCCGCTCGCGGTAGTCCGCCGCCCAGACTATCAGGCCCAACAATGCGAGCACCAGCGGCCAGACTCCAATCACGAGCTTTAGATCCATCAGGTAGTAGCGCGCCGCAAGCAACAGACTTCCATCGGCGGGGTAGCGGAACGCCGTGGTGGCAATCTGATGGGCGTACTGGCCTTTCGAGGAAGAGGGACCGAGATAGAACTCCCACGCGTTGCCGTAGCGGTATGCGTTGTGCAGCAGCCACAAAACCGGACCGGCGCCGGCGATAAGCGCGAACAGGAGCGCATGGCGAAGGCGGACCTGCCAATGGTCGCGCCGGGCCAGCAGCACAAACAGCGCCGCAAAGGGCAGCAGGAACCATCCGTCGTAGCGTGTGAGCGTGCCCAAGAAAGCCGCGCTGGCGGCCCCGAGCAGCGCGCGAAGCCGCCCTCCTTCCCGGAAGCGAAACAAGGCGTAAGCGACCACCACTGCCCACAGGACAGCAACGGGCTCCGTCAGAGGCGTGCTGGCAAGGTAGAGCATGTTGGGACAAAGCAAAAAAACCGCGAGCGCCAGCAAGGCTGCCGCCTGGTTGCGGTTCATCTCCAGCGCCAGACGAAACAGGAACCAAGCCGCCAGGGCAAAAGCAGCGGTCGAAACCAGACCGCCCGCCAATCCACTGCGCCAGAGAAAATCATTGATGGCGAGAGGCGAAGCCAGGAGATGGCAGAGGGGCAGCCAGACCGTCCCGATTTCGCCATACCCCGGCGTGCGGGAGTCGAAGATGCGCCGCGCGCCTTCCATGTGCGCCATCGCATCTCCGTAGAGATTGTTCAGGCCTCGGAAATAGAAGAAGCAGAGGCTGGCCGCCGCCACCGCGACGATGATCGCCCAAACCACGAGAGTCGTTCGAGGCGACAGGCGCGGCACTGTGCCGGTGGACTCGCTCGCGTCGGGCGTGTGCTCAGACATCAAAATGGGTGAGATTCTTGAATTCCCGGAAGCGGGCTTCAATTTCCTGCGGTTTCAGCCGCAGCAGCCGGCCGAGACCGAATTCCTCCACCGCAAAGCTGGCCGTGACGGAACCGTAGATAACCGCGCGCCGGAGATTGGGTTCAGAAACGTCACCGCTGCGCGCCAGGTGTCCCATGAAACCGCCGGCGAAAGTGTCACCGGCGCCGGTGGGGTCTCGAACTTCATCCAGAGGATATCCGGGGGCAGAGAAGACTGAGCCTTCGGTGAAAAGGCTCACCCCGTGCTCACCGCGCTTGATGACCACGGCGCGCGGTCCAAGCTTCCGGATCTCCGCGGCGGCCTTCTTCAAGTTCGGGTGCCCCGAGAGCAGGCGCGCTTCACCCTCGTTCACCAGCAGGATGTCCACGGCGGCCAACGTCTTTTTCAGGTCGTCCAGCTTACCTTTGATCCAGTAGTTCATGGAGTCGAGCGCCACCAGCCGGGCATGAGGTAGCTGCTGGCGAACGTGAAGCTGCAAGACGGGATCGATGTTGCCCAGAAAGACGTACTCGCTTTTGAGGTAGGGCGCCGGGATTTTGGGGGCGAACTGCTCGAACACGTTAAGCTGGGTTTCCAGGGTCCGAGCCTCATTCATGTCGCCTACGTATTCGCCGCGCCAGCGGAACGTCTTGCCGGCGGCTCGCTCCAAACCTGTCGTGTCAATGGCTCGACTGGTGAAGACGCTGAGATGCTGTTCGCCGAAATCTTCGCCCACCACGGCTACCACCCTGACCGGAGTAAAACAACTGGCGGCGAGGGAAAAGTAAGTCGCCGCCCCGCCCAGAATATCGTCCACCTGGCCGTGAGGGGTTCGAATGGAATCAAAAGCTACGGAGCCGACCACCAACAAAGACATCCTGGTTGTTCTCCCCGGTTGAGATGGGTTGGGACAGCCACACGGATTACCGCAAGTATTTCCCCACCAATAGCACCAGTCTCTTCTTGGTTTTCGGCGGGACCTTCTTCGGATCGGTCAGGATAGCGTGGGCCAGCGCCGACCCGCATTTGCAGTGTCGTTCTTTGGGCATTTGGCGCACGGCTGTCCGGATAATCTTCTGGGCGTTTTGCGCATTCCGATTCAGGAAATCGATGATCTGCTCAACTGTGACGGCATCGTGGTCCGGGTGCCAGCAGTCGTAGTCGGTGACCATGGCCAGGGTGGCGTAGCAGATTTCGGCCTCGCGGGCGAGCTTGGCCTCCTGCAAGTTAGTCATGCCGATAACGTCCATCCCCCAGGCGCGGTAGGCATTGGACTCCGCCTGCGTGGAAAAGGCCGGACCCTGCATGCACACATAAGTGCCGCCCCGATGGCAGTTCACACTGCTAGAGGCACAGGACTTCGCCAGCACATCCGCCACCACGGGACAGACGGGGTCGGCAAAACTGATATGCGCCACCAGGCCGTTGCCGAAAAAGGTCGAAACGCGGTCATGGGTACGATCAAAGAACTGTGACGGTAAAACCACATCCAGTGGTCGCATGTCCTCGCGCAGCGACCCTACGGCGCTCACGGAAATGATGCGCGTGACGCCCAGCTTCTTCAGGCCATAAAGGTTGGCGCGGAAGTTAATCTCAGAAGGCATAAACACGTGGCCGCGCCCGTGGCGGGCGAGGAAAGCCACTTCGCGCCCTTCCAGCACGCCCAGGACATAGGCATCCGAGGGCTTGCCGAAAGGCGTGGCCACCCGCACTTCGCGCCCGCGTTCCAGGCCCGCCATGCTGTACAGGCCGCTTCCCCCGATGATTCCAATCTCCGCTTTAGCCATGGTGCGTTGTCCTTTTTCCGTCGTCCGCAATCCGCAATCGTTGCTACCGTGAATCCACCGCCCACGCCACGATCCGACCGTCCTGTTCAGCCAGCTTCGCCCACGGCACTTCCAGATCGTGCGGGAAGATCACCAGCGTTTCCTGCTCGACCAGTTGCGGCAGCAGGCGCTGCTTGTTGGCCAGCGTTTCCAAAGGGTAGAGGTCGAAACTCGTGATCCACGCGCGGGGCAGGTGCGCCCGTGTGGGAATAAGGTCCGAGACAAAGCAGGCTTGCTGCCCTTCGGACTCAATCCACACACATTGCAGGTCACGCGTATGCCCCGGGAAGACCTCGACGCGGACCCCGGGGATGATTTCCTCATTGCCCTCCAGGAGTTCCGTCTGTGTTTCCGCCGGCCGAAAAAACTCGCTCACGTAACTAGCCCGATCGCGCTCGGTGGGATGGGAGGCGTGCTCCCACTCGCCGGCCTGAACAAAGTATCGGGCGCGCGGGAACGTGGGAATCACCTTGCCGCCCTCGCGCCGGGTGTTCCAGCCGCAGTGGTCGAAATGCAGGTGCGTGTTGATGACGATGTCGATATCCTCCGGCCGCAGGCCAGCCTTTTTCAAATCCGCCGGAAGCGTGGTGGACTTCTCGATGTCGTAGATGTCCACAAACTTGTGGTCAAACTTGTTGCCGATGCCGGTTTCGATCAGGATGTTGTGCTTGCCGGTTCCGACCAGCAAGCACGTCAAGGCCAGCCGCACCCGATTGCGGGCATCGGCGGGGAGCTTCTTCTCCCAAAGCGGCTTCGGCACCACGCCGAACATCTGGCCGCCGTCGAGGGCGAACGTGCCGTCGGAAAGCACCGTGAGTTCGAAATCCCCCAGTTTCATTTCTCTTCGACCAATTCGATTAGAACGCCTGCGGTGCTCGCCGGGTGCAAGAAGGCGATGCGTTCCTTCCCTGCCCCGGCGCGCGGCGCACGGTCAATCAAACGCACGCCAGCACGTTCGAGTTGGGCCAGCACTCCGGGGAGGTTCTCGACCTCGAGCGCCACGTGGTGCACCCCCTGCCCACGCTGGCTAAGGAAGCGCGCCACGGGTGACTCAGGCGACGTGGCTTCCAGTAATTCGATGCGGCTCTCACCCAAACGAAACACCGCGACGCGCACTTTCTGGTTTTCGACCACCTCTTCCGAGTCTGGCGGACGCCCGAGCAGTCTCTCGAAAGCCGGGGCCGCCGCGCGGAGCGATTCTACCGCAATGCCTATGTGGTGAATCTTCATGGCGTGCGCTTTGACCCTGGGCCCTGGACCCGGCGGAAATCTCCGCTGAGCTCTTCGACCACCGAATGTGGGTCACGCCGGCGCACAAGGAGATCCTGCACCCGAGCTTCAAGGATGCCGTCCGGCAACGCGCCGAGGGCATTTTCGAACAAGCTCTGGCGCAGCAATTCCAAAAGCTGCGCGCGCCACTGCTCCCGTTGCCGCGCGCCGCGCAGGGCGTGCTGCTCGCCGAAAACGCGGAATTGCTCCAGGGCGTCGCGCAGGGGAGCGAGGCCTTCGCCTGTCGTGGCCACTGTCTTCAGCACCGGCGGCTGCCAGCCGTCCCGCCGCGGCGCCATAGAGAGCATCGCCGTCACCTCTTGTTCCGCGCGCTCGGCTCCGGGCCGGTCCCCTTTGTTGACGACGTAGAGGTCCGCAATCTCCATCACCCCGGCCTTAAAGGTTTGGACATCATCGCCCATCCCGGGAACCAGCAGCAGGACTGTCACGTCAGCGTGACGGGCGATCTCGACCTCATCCTGTCCCACCCCCACGGTTTCGATCAGCACCACCTGGCAACCCGCGGCGTCCAGGATGGTGACCACGTCGTCGGTGGCGGACGCCAACCCGCCCAGGTGCCCGCGGGTGGCCATGCTGCGGATGTAAATCCCGTCATCGGTGGAGAGCGCTTGCATGCGGATGCGGTCACCCAGGATTGCTCCGCCGGAAAACGGGCTGGTAGGATCCACAGCGATGATGCCCACGCGCCAGCCGCTGCGGCGATATTCCGCCGCCAGTTTCTCCACCAGCGTGCTCTTACCGGCACCCGGTGAGCCTGTCACGCCAATCACGTAGGCGCTTCCTGACTTGGGGAAGAGGTGCTTCAGCAGCTCGATCCCGGCTATTTCGCCGCTCTCCACTGCCGAGATGGCGCGGGCGACGGCCCGCCGGTCACCGGCCAGTATCTTCTCGGCCCACTCCTGTGTAACAGACTCCAGCACGTCTCGCGTGATCCCTTCTCCTTGCTCAGCTAGTCTGAAGCCCAGAAGCCGCCTCGGAAGTTGTTTCCTATCTCGGTGCGACACAGGAAAACTTAGGCTATAACACAAGCCACACAGCGTCAAGGAACAGGCTCCGAGGGGCGCAGCACCGTGCCGTGATATCATCAAATCTGATGAGCATCACCAGCAATTGTATCTTCCCTGTCGGCGGCCTTGCGGCGATGCTCGCCGTGACCGCGGCCTGTCCTCCGGGTGCCTTCGCGGGGCGCGAGCGAGGACCGCTGTCGGCGCGGGTAGTAATTCACACGGCCCGCCAAGGTTGCGCCGCAGACCTCGATTCAGCCCCTGCGGGAGCAACGGACTCGAAAGGAGACCTTGTTCTTGCTGCGGTCGAGGCTGGCGACCACTACGTTCACATCGGCTGTCCGAGCGAGCGCGGGAAGTCGTACTTTATCTCGCCACGCGTAGGGGAGGAGGTGGAGATCCGCCACGGAATGGGAAGTGCGCCCGCTGGCGAGTCTGCCTCTGCCCACCTCGAGCCTGCCGAGGTCAAGGTCCAACTGCGCCGGCATATTCAGGAAGCAGTTCAACTCCGGGCCCGGGGGCACATCGAGGAGGCAATCGCGCATCTTCGCAACGCGTTCCGACTGGACCCTGAGAATTCGGACCTGCACCGCGAGATGGGAATCACTTTCCTCCTGGCCAAGGAGTGGAAACGCGCGCGGGTGGAAATGCTGGAGGCCGTTCACTACGATCCCACCGATGCCGACGCCCACAATGGTCTGGGTTACGCCCTCGAGAAACGCGGCGACCTGGAAGGTGCCCTCAAGGAATATCGCACCGCTGCCCGCCTGGAACCGGATGACCCCATCTACCGGCGACACTACCTCGAGGCTCTCGTAAAGCTCGCCGCCAAAGAAGCGGAACAGAAGAAGTAGGCGCGGCTCAAGACCTGCTTGATGCGGAAACTGCCTGCGTTGTTGGTGACTGCCCCGCGGGTTCAGCCGGCGGCGGATTTCTGGCGATTATGCAGCACCTCGCCGAGAACCCGAAGTGCGCGCTCGCAGCCGGCGCGCTCCACATCGTAGTGCGTCACCAGGCGCATGGTCTGCGGGGTCACGCCGTTGGCCAGGACGCCCTGCGCCGCCAGCCGCTTCGAGATTTCGAACGAACTCAGTCCCGTACCGGAGACGTCCAGGAATAGAATATTGCTGACGACCTTGGTGGGGTCAATCTTGATTCCTGGGATTTCTGCCAGCCCCTGAGCAAGGAACTTGGCGTTCTCGTGGTCGACGTGAAGCCGCTGGGGGCTCTCTTCGAGGGCCACCAGGCCGGCCGCCGCCAGAACCCCGACTTGGCGCATGCCGCCGCCTAACATCTTCCGCACCAAGCGCGCCTCCTCGAAAAACTCCTTGCTGCCAACCAGCATGGAGCCGACAGGCGCACCCAGGCCCTTGGAGAGGCAGAACATCACGGAATCGAACTTGGGCGTCAGTTCCGCGACAGAGCGGCCCAACGCCACGCTAGCGTTGAAGATGCGCGCGCCGTCCAGGTGCACGGGCAAGCCTGCCGCGTGGGCGTGGTCGCAGATGTCGTCGGCTATCTCCAGGGGATAGACTGAGCCACCGGCAAGGTTAGAGGTGTTCTCGAGCGAGATGAGTCCGGTCCGCGCGCGATGGTCGCTGCGGCCGCGGACGTGAGGCGCGATTAAATCCCACGTCAAGATGCCGTCCTCGGCCCAAATCGGCCGCGCCAGGCAACCGGAGAAGGCGGCGGTCATGGCCATCTCGAAGTTGAAAATGTGGGCTCGCTGCTCGCAGATCACTTCCTGGCCGTGGCGCGTATGGACCTTGATGGCCGTCTGGTTTCCCATCGTCCCCGAAGGCACAAACAGCGCTGCCTCGCGCTCGAAGATCTCGGCGGCGCGCTCCTGGAGGCGGTTGACGGTGGGGTCTTCGCGGTAAACATCGTCACCGACTTCGGCCTTGTACATCGCGCGCCGCATGGCGGGAGTGGGCTTCGTTACCGTGTCACTACGCAAATCGATGATCGCGTTCATGGGATTTGGTCAACTCCCTTCAACTTGACTGTCTGTTGTCCGTGGTCCGTTGTCAGTTGCAGCCACGAATGCTGTGGCTATCACAATGGATGACTGGCAGCGGACAACGGACCGAGACAACCCACGGGGTCGTCTCTACGTCACGAATTCCTGAAAGACCTCGTTCGAGATCAGATAAGCCTGTTCGGTCAACCGGGCTTGGTTCGCGCGGCGTTCGAGCCAGCCTTTTTGAGCCAGCGCGGAGAGGGTCGGTTCCCAGCGCGCGACTCTCGTGGCTCCCCACCGGCGGCGGGCAAGCCCCAAATTAACACCCGCGCTCTGGCGCAGGCCGACAAAGAAAAACTCCTCCAGTTGTTCTTCGGGAGAAAGCATACGCATCTCCGCGATGGGCGTCTCGCCGCGCGCGAGCTTTTGCGCATAGGCTTCCGGCGAGGTCTCGTTCGCCCAGCGGCACTCGCCGTCGAAGGAGTGGGCCCCAGCACCCAAGCCGAGGTAAGGTTCGAGCTTCCAATACTTTTGATTATGTCGGGACTCATAGCCGGGCAGCGCGAAATTCGAGATTTCGTACTGGACGTATCCTTCCTTGCGGAGAAAGGCCCGCGCCGTTTCGTAGGCTTCCGCCATGAAACTCTCGTCGGGAACTGCACCGGCGTGATAGCCGGTGCCGTGGTGGAGAACCTCGCTTCCCAGGCGGCTCTTCTCGTCTACCTCGAAAAGATAGACGGAGACATGTTCAGGCTTGACTTCGGCAGTAGCGCAAAGGTTTTCCCGCCACGAGGTGCCGGTCTGGTAGGGCATGCCGGCGATGAGGTCCAGGCTGAGGTTGGCGAAGCCAGCGCGCCGAGCTTGCAGAATGAGCTCGCCGGTCTCGGCGGCCGAATGCAGCCGGCCCACCGAGCGAAGTTCCTGGTCATTGAACGATTGCGCGCCAATGCTCAGGCGATTCACCTCTGCTGCCCGGGCCCACGCGAGAAAGTCCGCGTCGGCCGAGCCGGGAGTGACCTCGAGGGTGAATTCGAGAACTGCGTTGAGGCGGAAGCGCTCGCGGACCGCCCTCAGAACTCTCGCCAGCCGCTCCCTGCCAACGATAGTGGGAGTTCCACCGCCCACATAAAGGGTATTGACCGGAAGATCCAGCAGCCCCTGGCCAATCCCCGGCGCGGTGTACAGCTCGGGCAAGCGCTCGATTTCTTCTTCCACAGCGCGGCAGTAAGCATCAAAAGCGCTGGCGCGGGCGACTTGAGTGCTGAAATTGCAGTAGCTGCACTTCGAGGCGCAGAACGGGATCTGAACATATAGCCCAAGCGTTTCCATGAAACAGTCGTGCTCTCCCCCCAAGCGAAGGAAGTCAATGACGCAATGAATCAATGATTCAATGGGTCAATCCGAAACGATCTTGACGCGCAGTTCGCGCCGCCGGGGGCCGTCGAACTCGCAGAAGTAAACACCCTGCCATCGGCCGAGCACCAGCCGCCCGTCCTCAATCAACAGGGACTTAGTGCAGCCGATGACGGCGGCTTTCAGGTGTGCGTCGCAATTGCCGTCGTCGTGACAATAGTCCTGGTCACGCGGAGCCAACTGCTTGAGGAAGTTGTCCAGGTCCCTTTGCAGTCCCGGGTCGGCATTTTCATTGATGAGAACGGCCGCCGTGGTGTGGGGCACAAAAACATGGCAGGTGCCGCTTTGCACGCCTGAGGCGGCGACGAATTTCTGGATCGTGCCCGTGACGTCTTTGAACTCGATGCGAGCCCGGGTCTCGACCTGTACCGCATGCGCCGGCGTCACGGGCTTCCCTGCCGTCGCATGCTCACCGCTATCGAACGCCATGACAAGCTCCCCCCTGGGTTGGCGTGTTCCCCGTCTCCCCAGCTCTTCAGCAACCACCCTACGGTTGGTTGCTCTCCACGATTATAGCAGACTCACGGCATACCCCCGGGTGGCGGGGCAGGTAGAAGCCTCCAGGCGGACAGAGGATCGCGGTGACTGTGGGCGGCGACTCAAAAAGGCCTAGTAGACGAGCGTCTGGTGAGCGGATGAATCGGTTTGGATTCGGCCGAGGATGCGGTCGAGTAGCTCGTACCCCGCGCGACCGAGAAAGTAAACGCCGCTCACCTGGCGCTCCTGCAGATTCTTCGCCGGCAGCAAGAACCGCAGGAGCAACTGCTGGTGCCGGGCGAGGAAGTCGAAGCGCTCGAGAGCGGCGCGGCTCACCTTCCCGCGCAGGCGTTCCATCTGGTACTTCATTTTCTCTTCCACGTTCTTGAGAGTGTCGAGCAGGGTTGGGTCGAGGGTTTCGAGATCCTGGCGCAGCCGCCCGAGCAACGGCGCGAGTTCCTGTTCACTCTGGTCAAAACGCTCCGTCCAGCCCTCCGCGGGACCTGCCGCCGCCACCTTGTGGCGAACGTTTTCCTCGCCCTGCCACACGTCTTCCACACTCAATTTGTATTTTTCGAGCAGACGCTGGATTCTCCGATCCAGCAAGGTGAAACCTGCGCGGGGAAAGACAACCGGCATAGGCCGGCCGAAGGCGGAATAGAGCGCGTGGGCTTGGGCAAGGTAGGTAAGCTCTGACGGACCTGCCACGTACGCCAGCGTCGGCAGGAGCAGATCTTGCACCACGGGCCGCAGCAAAACGTTGGAGGAAAGGCTGAGGTGGGACCTGCCAGGGTCGGTCGTCAGCTCCTCGAGCGATATCTTCTCGATGTCGTCAAGAAAGAATTTCCCCTCGCGTTGACGAAGTGGCAGGCGGTTCCCTTCCCGTGTCACAAATACCAGCGTGGAATCTTCCGCCACATGTACCTGCGCGTGGTAGCCCGCCCGAACCAGCTCCTGCGAGCGCGCGAGCAGCCGGCCGCGTAAGTTCGCAGCCTGAGCGAGCGCCTGCTGATAGGCCGGGGCGCTCAGGCGGCGCACGGCGTCATCGAGCGGGTCGAGCAAGACTACGCCCCAGCGCCCGAAAAGCCGTGACATCAAACGGCCAAATGCTTCTGCCCAAGTGGCGCCGGGCTGGTAGCAGGCGCGTAGGTCACCGAGCAGCACGTCGCGAGGCTCGCCGGGTGGCAATGCTTCCTCGAGGCGATCCAACGCTTGGCTGATCTTTGGTGAGAGCTTCACCACGCCCACCGGCGAACGCGGCGCCGGCCGCTCGCCCGGGTCGGCCAGCGAGATCAGGGCGTATTCTTCGTCGAACGTCGCAGCCTGCGCAACTTCTTCCAGGTCGTGATCCTCAGTTGCCAGCCAGAACACAGGAACCGAAGGCAAGCCTTGCTCGGCAAGCGCCTGAGCCAGGTGCACCGCGGTGAGCGCTTTGTAAAGAGTAAACGCCGGCCCGGAAAGCAGTCCTACCTGCTGGCCCGTCACCACGGCGAATGTCCCCGGCTCGCTCAGGCGCTGGATGTTGGCGAAAGTAGACTCCGCACTCCCGAAAGCCTGGTTCTGTCGTTTCAGGATTGCCACCAACGCGCGCCGGTCCTGATAGGAGAATTTGAGCTTGTTGGCCAGGTCTTGGTAGCTGGCGGGGTTGAACGGTGAGCCAGTATAGAACGCGGCGACCTGCTCGAATCGGTAGAGATAGTCAAGCAGGAGCTGACTCGAGTTTGGCACACGCGTATATGGGATGCTGAGGCCATCCATGAAATTGGTCATCCTACACTGCCCCGTCAGTCACGCCAACGCCCCCGGGATGAATTGTGGGAATTGTTGCCCCTCGCACGTTAGATGTCAGGAGTGGCCCAGCGACTCAGAATTCCAAACCGGCCCGCGCCTCGCGGAGGGCGGCAGCGACGGCGCGTCGCCCGCGAGCGTCGAGGGGAACAAGCGGATCCCGTGGCGGACCGCCCGCGTAGCCGCACAAATCCAGCGCGGCCTTGATCCCTGCGACGCCGTACGGGGTGCCGATCTTCTGCGCGAGCAGCGTCAGCCTTTGCTGGAGCGCGCGCGCCGTTTTCATCTGGCGTTTCTGGAACGCCTCGTAGATGCCGACGCAGATCTCCGGCGCAAAGTCTGCCAGGCCCAGTACGGCGCCGGCAGCGCCGGCGCGTAACGCGTCGAGCAGGATGTCCGGTGCGCCCACCACGACGCGGAACCCGGAACGGACCTTCCTCAGGATAGCGCGCGCATAAGCTAGGTCGCCGGAACTCTCCTTGAGCGCGAAGATGTTGGGGTGGCGCGAGAGCGCGCTGATGGTCTCCGGACTCATGCGCAGGCCGGTGAACTGCGGAATGTTGTAGAGGATGACGGGCCGGCGAAGCGCCTCAGCAACCGTGCAAAAGTGCCGGCGGAGAGCGGCGGAATCCATGCGCGCCTTGAAATAGCAGGGCGTCAGGAGCAGCACCGCGTCCGCGCCGCGCGCCACGGCCTCCCGGCTAAGCGCTAGGGTCGCGTTGGTACTCTCCAGCCCGGTGCCCGCGAGCAGGAGTTCCGGCGGACGCACCAGGTCCCGCGCCACTTCCAGCAGGCGTAGGCGCTCACGCTCCGTAAGGTAAGGCGCCTCTCCCGTCGAGCCTGCCACCAGGACACCCGCCAATCCGATTCCCACGTACCGCCGAACGTTCTCCCGAAAAAGCCCGATGTCTATGTCACCGCGGCGATTGAAGGGCGTAACCAGGGGAGGGAGAATTCCTTTGAAGTTGGAGATGATTTCTTCGCGAGTCATGGCACGGTAGCATCCAGCGGTCAGTTATCAGCATTCAGGGAGACGGCTTGCTGATAGCTGAGGGCTGAAGGCTGACATCCTCCTTCTCATGCAATTCCTGCAGGCTTGCCACCCGTATTCCCTTCTCGCGTTGCGCGCGGATTCCATTCACGGCGGCGGCGGCGGCCGAAAGCGTGGTGATGCACGTAACACTACCCTGCACGCCGGCGCGCCGAATGGCCTTCTCGTCAAAACGCGAAGCACGCCCTAGCGGCGTGTTGATGATGAGGTCGAGCTTGCCGCTCTTGATGAAGTCAACGACGTTGGGGCGGCCTTCATTGACTTTGTAGACCCTGTCAACCTTGAGGCCCGCGCCGCGCAAGGTCTGCGCGGTGCCGCGCGTGGCCACCAGTTTGAAGCCCAGCGCCGCGAGGTCGCGGGCTATAGGAACAACGCGGGGCTTGTCCTGGTCGTTCACGGAGAGGAACACGCGTCCGCTGG
>Ga0315282_10007150_pt1 | contig 18431 bp, 19 predicted proteins | sample YL17G07_20_MG_FD_203693 | JGI IMG/M metagenome (GOLD analysis project Ga0315282, IMG submission 203693) | Sediment microbial communities from Yellowstone Lake, YNP, Wyoming, USA - YL17G07_20 | ecosystem: Environmental > Aquatic > Freshwater > Lake > Sediment | place: USA: Wyoming | collected...
TCGTGAAGAACCAGGGTTTTCGCCTCGGAGTTATTCAGGATGAATCTTATCTCTCTGGGTGTGTAAATCGTATTGATCGGAACAACAATGCCCCCAGCTTTGATGATAGAATAATAACTTAGAAGTGTCTGAGGACTATTCGGGTGAAGAACAGCAATACGGCCACCTGGTACCACGCCCAATTTTTCCAGACCATAAGCGAGGCGGTCCGTGATTTCATCAAACGCCCGGTAGCTGATCGAAGCCTCTTCACCGAATAGGAATGGCTTTTCACCGTATTTTTCTGCTCTGATCTTAAGAAAACGTACTAAGTCCATCGTCATTTCGTGCTCCCATCAGAGAACGGTTCTTCCACCATCCACACAAATGGTCTGGCCGGTAATATAATTGGAGGCTTCTGAGGCTAAGAAAACTACTGCACCCATGATATCTTCGGGCCCACCGACCCTTTTCAAAGGGGTCGATTCAACAATGCTTCTTGAAGCCTCAGGGTCTTTTAGCCTGTCAGCGACCAAGGGAGTCGCAAAATATCCGGGAGCCACTGCATTGACATTGATATGATACTGGGCCCACTCTTCCGCTAAAGCTTTGGTGAGCATCACGATTCCAGCTTTCGTCATCGCATACACCGAGTTAGGTATTCCTGCCCTGACGAGAAAAGCGGCGGCGGATGCGATATTGATAATTTTCCCTCTTTTTTGGGGTATCATGAGTCGGGCAGCTGCCTGGCTACAAAAATAAACGCCCTTTGAATTTACCCTGACGATCCGATCAAAATCCTCCGGGGTCATACCCAGGGCCTTCTTGTGGATGTTGATCCCCGCATTGTTGACGAGGATGTCCAGACTTCCTAATTCTCTTCGAGCCATCTCCATCATTCTAACCGCAGCCTCTGGATCCCCGACGTCTACCTCTGCGAAAATGGACTTTCTTCCCATCTTTTCGATTTCTTGAGCGGTTTGACTCGCATTCTCTGCCACCAAATCAGCCACTAAGATGTTGGCTCCACCCTCGGCCAAACCCAAAGCAATCCATTTGCCCAAACCCTGACCGGAACCCGTAACGACAGCAACCCTGCCCTTTAAGTCATAGCTCGGAAAGTGGTATGATTTTTCTTTTTCCTTCATGCAAGCCTCTCTTCTAAGATTCTTGAAAAATGATGTATGTAGGATTGCGTACAATTTTCAAAAAACTTTGTCAAGAAAAAAGCGCAGATTTCGCAAACTCTCAGTTCTGAAGGATATAACGGTCTTCTACTTCGTAACTCAGGGCTTTAGCCGTTCGGCTGAGCTCAAGTCGAGGCCCTGTAAATTAGCCCTGAGGGGCTGGGTCGCGGGAAGCCCTCGAAACCTAAGGAGAGAGGTTTGATTCTATTTGGAGGTTAGTTTATAGTAAATTCAAAATGGTAAAAGGAGGACTGTGAGAATGAACCTACTTTCTGAAGACTCTTGGAAGCAATTTAAAGATATTCTTGGACTAAGAGAATCACCTCTGGGGATCTATTACACCAACGATAAACCTGAAGGAGTGACCCCCAAAGAAGGTATCTCAGGCTGCATGATTGGACTGCTGCAGAATGCAAGGAAGAAAGGAAAGACTGTTTACTTTGATAAGGCCCATTTCGGATGCCCCGGAGGGGCATACTACATGGGATTTTTTGAATCTCCGAGGCCCAATATCGAATATTTTCTCTCCTGTGGGATTCCGGGTGAAATGGAGGGAGAACGATATATCAAGACTCCAGAACGGGCCAGAGAATATTTTGCCAGGATGATACCGAGACGAGCACCTGCCACCTATTGTGTCTTTAAGCCCATTGAGCAATTTCACGGTGGGATAGAACCGGAGGTCGTTGCTTTCTTCGCTCCGCCGGATATCATCTCCGGGCTCTTCACTTTAACGAACTATGCCCTGGAGCGCACTGATGCTGTTTCCGCTCCATTTGGTTCCGGGTGTGGAACTATTCTCACCTATCCTTTGAAGGAAGCAGGGAAGGAACAACCCCACGCCACTCTCGGGATGTTCGATGTTTCTGCAAGGCCGATGGTTGAAAAGGACACTCTCACCATCTCCATGCCTTACTCCGTATTTTCGAGACTTTTGGAAAATGTCTCCGGCAGTTTCCTCCAGACGGAGAGTTGGAAGAAAGTTCTTCATCGGATTGATAAAACCCAAGCCTAACTGAGTAAACTTAGAAATGAAGGTGGATATGATATGATTTACTCGGAGAATATTTCCTTCAGTACAAAAGGTTTTAGCGATATCCTGGATATCACTCATCACGTTGATGCAGTGCTCCTCCGCTCGAAGATTGAAAACGGGCTGGTCACTGTATTCTGTCCAGGATCTACGGGTGCGGTCACAACGATCGAATATGAGCCGGGTGTGCTGAAAGATTTACAGAAGGCAATTGAAAAGATCGTTCCACCCAATATCCCTTATGAACATGACAAACGGTGGGGTGACGGCAATGGCTTTTCGCATGTCAGGGCAGCTCTGATGAAACCTTCCCTCACCGTCCCCTTAATCAAGAAGAGATTGGCTCTGGGAACATGGCAGCAGATCGTCTTCATCGATTTCGATAACCGAAGGAGGGACAGAAATATTCTTGTTCAAGTGATGGGCGAACCCCGTTAGAAATCTCAGTCGTTGCGACTCGAAACCGAGCGGGGCATCAAACCCAGCCGGAATTATTCTTGGGCATATCCCCGCCAAAAACCAGGGAAGCATCATTTCTAACGGGGCGAATGAATTAAAAGAAAGGCTCTCAGATTTAGTCACTCAATAAGTCCTTTAAGAGCAAGCGGGTAGTCTCCGATATTTCGGCCTCAAGCTCCTTAACCGCTACAGCCTTCTCTTTACAAACCTCGACGCAGCTTCCGCAGCCAAGGCAGTCTTTGGCGTTTACAGGAGTCGATTTGCCCTCCTGCATTTCAAACACCTTTGCAGCACAAATCTCTATACATTCTTCGCAGCCCCCACATTTTTCCCTGTCGACAATCACCTCAAAAGCCATTTCCAAGAAACCTCCATTTTTGGAAAGGAATTGCAAAATTGTATCCAATTTATTTTATTTTTCATTCAATAGAAATCGGCTATTTTCTTTAGATAACCGTGCTTAAAAGGCCGATAACTTGCAACACATTGTAATTTAATATAAATATTCTGTCAAATAGCTCTTGACATTGTAAAAGGAATATTATAAAAATTTTTGCATCGATAGTAGAAAAATAAATTTGTATCCAATTCAAATCGATATTGGCTCTAAGGAGAGGTTTTATGAAGGCAGATCAAGACAAATGCATAGCCTGCAAGAGATGTTTTCCTTACTGCCCTATGGGGAGAATCCATACATTTAAGCGGCATGACAGAATCCCTGGAAGAGTTTTTGTGGAAATCGATCAGGATGCCTGCACGGACTGCGGAATGTGCCTCCGGGCCAACATCTGTCCGGTGAATGCGCTCTACCAGCCACAGGACCCCTGGCCTCGTGAGGTCAGAAGGATTCTGAGCAACCCCTTTATCGAATTCGCAGGGTCTCAGGTGCCGGGTCGTGGAACCGAGGAAATGAAGACGAACGACGTAAAGGGGACCTTCCTTCCTGGAGAGGTCGGCATTGGTATCGAATTAGGGAGACCCGGTGTCGGAGCCTATTTCAGGGATGTCGAGATCGTCGCCACGGCTTTGATGGGAGCAAATATCGGTTATCAGTTAGCTGCGGAAAATCCGGTCACCCATTTCATGTCCGATAAGACCACGGGAAAGCTCCGGGACGATGTGCTCGATGAAAAGGCAACTTCTGCCATCATTGAGGGAAAGTGTAAACTGGAAAAGCTCCCCGAAGCCCTTGAGGTCCTTAAAGAGGCTGCAAAAAAAGTGGACACGGTTTTTTCGGTGGAGGTAATCACAAAAGTCCCACGCGACGGAGAGATCCCCATCAAGCCCGTCCTCGAAAGATTGGGATTCTGGTATTCAATCAACAGCAAGAACAATATGGGCTTAGGGTTGCCGGCATTCAAGTTCTATAACGATGAAAAATAATGGAGGGAAATCATGACACATAGCTTACACCGGCGAGGCGACCTCGAGAGCTTGAAAGATGACTTTGTGGTACTGGGTTGCCCGGCAACGGGGGTCAATAAGAAAGGGTCTGCGCCTAAGACCCAGAAGTTCCTGAGCATCTGCTATAAACATGGTCCCATCAATCTGGGCGATATGAAGACGGGAAATATCTACAATACGACGATGGACGATATCCTGAGTCGAGTGACAGATGGAACCATTGTTCAATGCACCTTCGATAATCGGGAGAAGATTGTCGCCTTGCTGAAGGATTTGAAGGAAAATAGGCCCGGGATCTCGGTGATCATCTCGGGAGTAACCGATATTGTTCAGCAGTGCATGGAAGAGGCAGGACTTGGCCGGATTCACTCTCTTGAATATTCCCTCGGAACGTGGGGAAAAACCGAAAGGCTACCCGATTTTCAGATACTTGAAACGGTGACGATGTGCGGCCATGCAATGATCAGTTCAGATCTGGTCCGCAAAATGGTCAGGGATGTCAAACGCGGCCGTAGGACGGTTGAGGATGCATGCCTGGAGTTAGCAAAATGCTGTACCTGCGGCAACTATAACCTTACGCGAGGAATGAAGTTATTCAAGGGATTGCTCTCGAAATATATGGTTCATAGTCTTTACTAATCATTGCCACGCATGGCGCATAGAGCATAGCGCAAAGCGTAACTCAGCCCTTTAGGGCTGATACTCAGAGTTAAAGCCCTGAGTTCCTGCTATGCGACCAGCGCTCTGCGCTTTGCGCATTGGAAGGAGAAAATCATGCGATATGTCATCATCGGGGGAAGCGCTGCTGCGATCAGTGCGATAGAAGCGATTCGTTCGATAGAACGTGAATCTCAAATCGACTTGTTCAGTGATGAGGCGACTCCCCTCTTCTCAAGAGTTCTTCTCCCTTACTACGTCGCAGAGGAACTCTCAAAACCCCTCTTAAATTTCAGAGCGGCAGATTTCTTTGAACAGAACAAAGTCACCGCGCACATCGGCGTGAGAGTCGATGCAATCTCTTCCAAAACAATCCGGAAAGAGGCCGGGGATCCATTTCCATTTGATAAGCTTCTCTTGGCCACGGGAGGAAAGCCGATCGTTCCTCCCATCCCGGGCATCGAGAAAGAAGGGATTTCAACCCTGAAGACCATGGCCGATGCTGAGAGGATCTATCACTTCAAAGGACCCAAAGCTGTTGTGATCGGAGCAGGAAGTGTGGGCGTCGAAACCAGCATCAGTTTGAAACGAAGAGGCATGGAAGTGACCTTGCTCGAGCAATTGGGACACGTCCTTCCAACGGTATTCGACGAGGAGGCGGCTTCCATCGTTAGAAAGAGGATCGAGGACCTGGGAATCAAAACAATAACTGGAGAAAAGGCTGTTCAATTTACTGGAAATGGTCATGTGAAGAGCGTGGTCACTGACTCAAGAGAGATCGAGTGTGATATGGTTGTCTTAGCCGTTGGCGTCAAACCAGCCATTGAGCTTGCCAAAAAAGCTGGAATAGAAATTGGTTCCCTGGCAGGGATCAAGGTCAATGATGAAATGATGACGAATGTGCCGGATGTTTTTGCCGCCGGGGATGTCGCTGAAACTTATGATATCTCACGAGACGCGAACTGGATTAATGCCATCTGGCCTTGTGCGGTGGAACAAGGTCGGATAGCGGGTCTGAACATGGCGGGTCGGAAGACCTCCTACGAAGGATCTTTTAGAAGAAATTCCATCGGGAATTTTATCGGAGTCCCTGCGGTCTCGATGGGCCTCACCCATGCGGACACCTGTTCAAGTTGCGAAAGTGGAGAGGAGTTTCAAGAGATCAGCAGGAGGACGAAGGATACCTACAAAAAAATTATCCTGAAGAATGGTCGTCTCGTCGGAGCGATTCTGGTAGGTCAGACTCAAAAGGCTGGATTGTTCAGCATACTCCTGAAAAGGAAGATCGATATCACTGATTACATCCCTGTCCTGATGAGTAGAAGCCTCAATTTCATGGATCTGTTGCCATTGATCAGACGGAACGCGGACCAATTCAAGGAAGCCGAATATAAGGAAATTATGGACACAGGACTCTAAAAACAAGCTGGAGGTCGGAGGATCGCTTCGCTAAGAGTCTTAGAGAATTGCTCCGCTTGAGGAGCACTTCGTTTGAGGTTTGAGGCGAAAGATTTAGCTTCTGTCCTCAAGTCCCGCGAAGCGGGACGGTCCTGTACCCTCAAACAATTCTTAATTGGGAGGGACAAAGTGAAAGTTTTGATCGTCGATAAGAATAAGTGCACCGGGTGCCATCAATGTGAACTCTGGTGCGGGACCGAAATCGCCTCGGTGTCCAAGGAACTTTATCGGGCCATCCACGAGGAGCCTCATCCTGTTCCTCGTGTGTATGTAGAGGGGAAAAATTTCGCCCTCCAGTGTCGTCACTGTGAGGAAGCCCCTTGTATCGAAGCGTGCCCCAATGGAACCATGCGAAGGGATTCTGAAACAGGACTGGTCTATGTGTATGAACCGACCTGCATTGCCTGCTGGATGTGCGTCATGGCCTGTCCCTTTGGAATTATCAATCCCTCCCCTTCAGTAAAAGTAGCCGTCAAGTGCGACCGTTGCCGGAATATGGGTTATCCCATCTGTGCAGAGGTTTGCCCGACTCAGGCTCTCAGGTTGGAAGACAGAAAAGACTATCGGAAAAAGGCATTCTAGTGAAACAATTTTGGAATATTGGAATGCTGGAATGACGGAATGTGGGGTTTTATTCCAATGAGATAGGAGAGAAAGGAGTTAGAGATGGAGTTCATTCAAAAGAAGACCGCAGATGGTACGGTAGAGCGTTTCCTGGCTAAAGCAGCGGAGGGTGAAGTCTCTTTAGTCTGGGATCGTTACGAAGGTCAGCTTCCCGAGTGCGGTTTCTGCGAAGCGGGTTTAAGCTGTCGGGATTGTCTCCAGGGTCCCTGTATCAGCCATCCTTTCCGGGATTCAAATAAATTAGGGGTATGCGGGAAAGATAAAGACATCCTGGCAATTCAATCTTTATTGAGACTCGTTCTGAAAGGGACGATGGTCTACCTCAATCAATTAAGCGACCTGGTTGAGGGTGTTCAGTCAGTCGAGGTCAAACCTAAAAACAAGGGAAAAACAGACCAAACTCTCAAAGAGGTTCAAAGCCTCCTGATGGATGGAGGAGTTCAGATCAGGAAAGAATTACCAAAATCCTTCATTCGCTCCTGGAAAGAGACTGGAATCCTTCCGGAAGGGATGGCGAGGGATCTGTTCAAAGCCTCCCAGAAATTGGAGGGAGGGGTGACGGATGTAGAAGAGACCTTGCTCTGGGCGTTTAAGTCGTCTCTCTTCGGATGGATGGCCTCTTGGCTGCAGGGAGATCTGAAAAGGTCGGTCTTCGGGGAACATCCTCCCGCAAAGATTGAAGTGAATCTCGGTGTCTTGAGAAAGGAAATCCCAAACCTCCTTCTTTACGGCTACTTCTCTCCTATCCTTAAGCGCAAGATTGCCGAAGAAGCGAAAAAGAAAAGTGTTCATGTCACCGGGGTTTGCACCGATCCTTTCATTCCGCCATTCTCTTTTCCTCAGGTGACCAGTTATGGCTCACAAGAGATCCCGCTCATGACCGGAGCGGTCGACTTGATTCTTGCGGGAGATCAGTTTGTCAATCCGTCGATAGCAAAGATTGCCAGAGAGTGGGAAGTCCCCGTTATCTCAGCAGAGGTTTTGAAGAAGGAGCGAGATATCGGCCGTTTCGCAAGACAGATCGTGGAGAATGCCAAGAAATCCTTTGATTTCCGTCAGAACATTCCAAGGGATATTCCGGAGACCAAGGAATATGCCATGATGGGTTTTTCTCATGAAAATGTAGACGCGAGAAAAGTTGTGACGGCCCTGAGCAAAGGACAACTCAAGGGGATAGCCATCCTATCTGGAAGCAACAATGTCAAGTATACCCAGGATCAAGAGCTTCTGACCATGGCGCAGGAATTCTTGAAGAATGACATTCTCTGTATCTCCAAAGGTGGAGCAAGTGTCACCTTAGCTAAGTACGGACTTCTCAATCCTGTCTGGAGAGAAAAAAATTGCAGCAAGCCTCTTGCTGATCTTCTCTCATCTCTCGGAAAGGAGATTCCCTCCATCCTCGACTTCGGAGAAGGAGGTATTAACGACTTTCTCCTCAACGTAGCCAAATCCGGGAAAAAGGATTTGAAGGATTACCCGATCGCAGCGTGCTTTCCGGAAGCGAACCGGACTTCCGAAGTAACCGAGGCCATGTGGACCGTGGCCATGGGAATTCAAACTTACTTCTGGCCCGCACTGCCCGTGACGGGCAGTGTGAAAGCGATGGAAGCGTTAACCAAGTTCTGCGAAGAGAAGTTCGGCTCAAAGCTAAATGTCATCACTGAAAAGAAGATAGACGCCCGGACCAAGGCAGACATGGTATTGAAGGCTTTTCGAGGTGAAAAAGGCTTTGGTCTCAGCGGCAAGCCATGGAAATAAGAATTACAGATCCCGCGTAGAACCAACGGTGCCATTCAATGGCGTACCAGAGTGGTAGACATTTTCTTCAAATTCCAGGACCGACCAATGTGCCAGACCGAGTACTCAGGGCTATGGCAGAGCCAACCATTGATCATCGCGGACCTGAATTCGCAAAACTTACGCACGAATTGCTCAATGGCCTCAAGCAAATTTTCAAGACGCCAGGGACAGTAGTGATCTACCCTTCCTCAGGGACCGGCGCGTGGGAAGCGTCCTTGGTCAATACCCTCTCGCCAGGAGATAAAGTTTTGATGTTTGAGACGGGATATTTTGCAACTCTCTGGCGAAACGTGGCGGTGAAGTTAGGGCTCGATGTGGATTTTGTTCCTGGGGATTGGCGGCAAGGTGTGGACCCTGCAATGGTCGAGGAAAAGCTGATCGAAGATAAGAAACAGAATATTAAGGCAGTAATGATTGTCCATAACGAAACCTCCACGGGTGTGACCAGCCGTGTGAACGAAGTACGCAAAGCAATGGACCGGGCTGGACACCCGGCTTTATTAATGGTCGATACGATCTCATCACTGGGATCAATCGACTACCGGCACGATGAATGGAGGGTTGACGTCACCATTGGCTGCTCTCAGAAGGGATTGATGCTTCCTCCGGGCCTCGGGCTCAATGCGATCAGCGATAAAGCTTTGAAGGCATCGAAATCGGCACGCCTTCCAAAGTCCTATTGGGATTGGGAGCCAATGATCTATGATAATAAGTCCGGCTTCTTCCCGTACACACCTTCGACAAATCTTCTTTACGGCCTACGGGAGTCTCTTTCTATGTTGTTTGAAGAAGGTCTTGAAAACGTTTTTGCCCGCCACCTTCGCTTGGCTGAGGCCACGCGGCGGGCTGTCAAGGCATGGGGTCTCGAAATACTCTGCCTGAATCCGGAAGAGTATAGCAGTTCCCTCACCGCTGTTCTGATGCCCAGTGGTCATAATGCGGATGGGCTCCGGAATCTCATCCTGAAAAAATTCAACATGTCCCTCGGCACTGGCCTGGGGAAACTGAAAGGAAAAATATTCCGTATCGGACACCTGGGGGACTTCAATGAACTGATGCTTGCCGGAACCTTAAGCGGAATCGAGATGGGGCTCGCCCTTGCCGATGTGCCCTTTTCGAAAGGGGGTGTAACCGAAGCACTTGATTATCTTTCAGCACATCAGTGATCAGCTAACGCTCCATCCTGATCAATCCGCTTCTCCTGACAACAGTTTAATCCGGTGACCTGGATAGTGGTTCCTATTCCTAATCTAAATAGTCAAATATCCCAAAAGCTCAGGCATTCACCTATGCCTTGGGATGCCCCACGCTCTTCCATGCCCATCGGAGGACGGGGGTGAGGTAAGCCAGGATAGCAGCAATTATAAAAAGGAGAGAGATAGGTCGGTTGAAGAAGATCGAAAAACTTCCTCCTGAAATAAGAAGGGCCTGACGAAGAGAGTTCTCTGATAAATTCCCAAGCACCAGACCCAAGACCAGAGGGACGATGGGATATTGGAGTTTTCTCATTAAGTAGCCTAACACAGCGAAGCCGAGCATCATCCAGACATCGAAGAAGTTGTTGTTAACACTGTAGGCACCCACGGAAGCAAAAATGACAATGAACCCCATGATGATGGTATACGGAAGGCGAAGCAGTGCCACAAAGGCGGGGATCAAAAAGATGTTAATCAGCAATAGCAGGAAATTGCCGATATACATGCTTGAAATGAGACCCCACACCAGGTCGGGATTGGTTTTGAAAAGCATGGGGCCTGGTCGAATCCCCCACATCATAAAACCTGCCAACATCACCGCGGTCGTAGGAGACCCTGGAATTCCCAGTGCCAGAAGTGGAGCGAAGCCGCTGATCGAGGCCGAATTATTAGCCGATTCAGGTGCGGCAACCCCTTCGATGGCTCCTTTCCCAAACCGTTCAGGATGTTTGGAGAAGCGCTTCTCACCAAGGTAAGCAAGAAAAGAGGCGGTTGTGATGCCTCCCGCTGGGATCATCCCAACGATGAATCCGATGACCCCTCCCCGTAGGATCGCCCACCGAGAGGCAATCCACTCCTCCCAGGTCAGGAAGAGATCGCGCAGGTGCATCTTCTGTTTGATGATTTCCCCCTCTTCGGGTTCCTCAATACTGCTGAAGACTTCTGCAACCCCAAACATACCACAGATGATGACGATGAAGTCGATCCCTCCGAGGAGTTGAGGGACGCCAAAGGCAAATCGTGGCATGCCACTCACGACGTCGAGTCCGATGGTTGCAATTAAAAGACCAAACATGGTGGAGATAATGGTTTTGATGGGCTGCTCCCCTCCAAAGACAGTAAGCAGTCCAAAAGCCATCGCTGTCAAGGCAAAGTATTCCGGTGGACCAAATCGCAAGGCAAAGTTCGCCAGCGCGGGGGCGAAAGCCATTAGGATGATAATGGAGATCGTCCCTGCTAAAAATGAACCAATGGCTGCCACGGATAATGCTGCCCCGGCCCGGCCCTTCTGGGCCATCTGATACCCATCGATGCAAGTCATTACCGTGGAGGATTCACCCGGTACATTGATGAGGACAGAGGTGATCGTGCCCCCATACGCGACGCCATAATAAATGCCGGCAAACATGATAAGCGCAGAGGTGGGGTTAACCTTATACGTAAGGGGAAGCAGCAGGGCAATGGCAGTGGGCGCACCGATTCCTGGAAGGACTCCCACGATCTGGCCAAAGAGAACCCCGACGAGACAATAGACGATATTATTAAGAGTGAGAGCAATAGAAAATCCGGTATATAGATTGTTTAAAAGTTCCAAATTTGTTTTCTTTCTACCTTACCAACCTATCAACCCTCGTGGTAAGGGGATGGTCAGCCAAGAGATGAAGATGAAGTGAATACCGATGGCTGTGATAATGGCCGTAAGCGCACACGGGGCCCAACGATGTTTTCCCATCATGCGCATGGTAACACCGATAAAAAAAGCAAGTCCAATGGCGAAACCGAGTAAAGGCAACAGTAGGAAGGTGATGATGATGGTAATGAATATTTGGAGACCCAGTCTCGTTCGTGGTTTGAAGAACTCCTCTTTCCCGCCCTGCTTTCTGAGGAGATCTATAACAACATAAATGGCACAGGCAGAAATAATGATCCCTACCCACAGAGGTAAGAAACCCGGGCCCGGGCCAAATTCAGAGTAATAGGTAAGCTGCAGAGAAAAAAAGACCACAGCCAATCCAAGGATCAACACGAACACCCCACCTATAAGGTTAGCAAGGCGCATTTTTTTCTCTCAGGATTTCTTCCCTCTCCGCATTGGGGAATCCGACATCTTCGAATAATAAAAAATGGTCAATGATTGTTGGGCAACGGTTAGGAAACCAGTTTAGCCCATGGCTAAAGGGGTGGGACTAAAGAGATAAAGACCCATAACCCAATCCATAGAAGAAACTCGTATCCTAACCCTGTGACAAAAGAATTTTCCAACTCGTCTATTTAAGGAGCCCCAGATCCTTCAGAATTTCCTTCGATTCTTGTTCATTCTGGGCCACGACCTTGGCGAACTCTTTGATCCCCATCCAGGCAGGGCTGAGCATGTACTTCTTCAGATATTTCTCCTTCCATGCCGATGATTCCGCCATTCGCTTAAACATATTCTCGTAGAAGACAGCTGCTTCGACCGGAATGTTCGGCGCAGCGGCGATCCCTCGATAGAAAAAGTAGGTCACATCATGTCCTATTTCTTTTAACGTCGGGACGTCCGGAAACTCTTTCATGCGGGTGGCCCGAGCAACAGCCACAGGCCTTACCATTTTGGCCTCCCATTGCGGGACGAATTCAGGCGGATTCGCCCAGATCATATTCACATGTCCGCCTAAAAGCGCCGTGATGCATTCCCCACCACTTTTAAAGGGGACATAACGAAGCCGTATTCCTGCAGACCGCTCGAAGAGGCGCTGGCATATTTGGTCATCCTGGCCTGCGCCCGTTCCTCCCACCGTCAATTCTCCAGGACGCTTTTTTGCCTCAGCGATGATGTCACGAATCGTTTTGAAGGGCGAATCGGTCTTTACGACAATCAACTGCTCATCAAGGGCAAGGTTGCAGATCAAGGTGAGGTCACGAAAGGTGGGAGCTCCCTTCCCTGCTACCAATGCCGCTTGCGCTTGACCGGGGATGTAGGTCAGAAGGACATGAGGGTCACCCCTCTGCTGAGCAACCGCTGTTGTTCCGACGAGGCCACTACCACCCGATTTGTTAGAAACGAGCAGAGGTACCGGGCATAGTTTCTCTCCCTCAATGATGCTGGCAATGGACCGGGCCAAGACGTCGCTTCCGCCTCCTGGAGCAAAGGGAGCTACGAACTCGATGGGTTTGGTGGGCTTCCACTCGGCAGCTCGAGCCACACCGAAAGGAAACAAAATAACCAGCACCAGGATCACGATTGTTCGTAATGAACTCCCGATAAAACTTGTTCTCATCTCTCTACCTCCTTATCCTCTGTATTCAAAAAATGATCGGCTCTTGGCTAAGATGGTTAGGTATTAAAACTTTTTGTATGATATGTCAACAACTTTTTGTATCCAAAAATATCACCTTTTAGAAAAAAATAAATATCAGGCGAGGGCGGCCCTCTCCTGCTTCTCCCTGAATAACCTATTGTTATTCCGCAAAAAAGATTGTCTTGACAAGATTTATCATGATGTTTTACTTTACGAACGGAGTCATTATTAATTCAGTATTGGATACAAATTGCGTAAATTTAAAACCTCTACAAAAAACGGCTTGCCGGTTAGAGAAAAGGTTTACCAGTATCTGAAATCCGCCGTTCTTGCCGGCCATTTCGATCCCGGGGAGAGACTGACCGAGGAGAATTTAGCAAAAAAACTGAAAGTCAGTCGAACGCCTGTGAGGGAAGCCCTTCATAAGTTGGAATCAGAAGGTCTGATCAAGCCCCGCAAGAAGCGAGGCTTTATTGCCTCCCGGGACTCCAAAGAAGAAGTGGAAGAATTGCTCGAACTCAGGGCGGTTTTGGAGGGATATACGCTCAGACTGATTTCCGAAAGGATTTCTGAAGAGACTCTGGAACAGCTTCACGGACTCGTCGAAAAAGCGGAAGATGCCTTAAGAAGAAATAGGATTGACGAAGTTTTCAGATGGAATACCCAATTTCATGATAGGCTTCACGAATTGGTCTGGGACAGGCACCGGCTTCACGACCTGATCGTAAACATGAGAAAATATGTATTGAGATACCGGAAGGATACCCTTCAATATCCGGACGGGGGAAAGAGAGCCGTCGAGGGACATCGAAAAATCCTCCTGGCATTAAAATTGCGCGATCCAGATCTTTGCGAACGAATCATGCGTGACCATATCAGAGAGGCCAAAGAGGATGCCCTTCAAACTCTCTTCGGGAAACTACAGGAATAGAAATGGAGATTGACAAGAAGAAATGTGTGGGATGCGGTAACTGTCACGCGGTCTGTACCATGGGGGTCATCTATCTGGATGAGGATGGAAAGTCCGTCGTCAATCAAGACGAGTGTGTTGAATGCAATACCTGCTATCGAGTATGCAGAAACGAGGGATATTGGCCCTGGTTTGTTCGAGGAATACGGAAGGTTCTCTCCTTGTTCCATTTGGGGTATCTCGCAGAAGTGGATGTCTGCCCAACCGGCGCGTTAACTCCTGGCCAATCGGAGTGGCCGAGGAGCGTCCGAGCCTTATTCAGCGATCCTACCACGATACACCCGGGCACGGGCGTCCCCGGCCGGGGAACAGATGAAATAAAGACGAATGATGTGACCGGAAGGCTCCGAAAGGGAGAAGCCGGCCTGGTGATTGAGATCGGCCGGCCGGGAACCGGCGCCTTCTTTCGGGATATCGAAAGAGTGGCCATGGCCCTTGCCGAACTCAACCCCCACTTTGAGAAAGAAAATCCTGTCACGCAGCTCATGGCGAATCCCGAAACCGGAAAGATCAAAGACGACATCCTGAATGAAAAGGTCCTCTCCGCGATCATTGAGATGAAAATCACGTTAGAGAGGATTCCGGAATTCCTCCATACCTTAGAGAAGATTCAGAAGGAAGTTGATACGGTCATCAGCGTTGGGGTTGCCTCCAAGTGCCTTGCCGACGGGACGATCCCTCATGAAAGGTGGGTCAGAGAGGCAGGCTATGCGTTGTCTCCTAATGGGAAAACGAATATCGGATTGGGAAGACCTCTCTTCCGGGAGGATTAATTCATGACCAATACCCTCCATCGTCAGGGAACGTCAGAAAGTTTGAAGAACGACTACGTCATTTTTGCCCATACCGCAAAAGGGATTACCCGCGAGAGGTCCGCTCCTAAGCTCCAGGAGTTCATGAGGATTTGCTTGACATATGATCCGGTGAACATTGGCAATGGCAAACAGGGGAACATCCATCAAGATGATATCGATATTCAGAAATTAATTGCGAACCAGAAGGACGGTGCGGGAGCAGCGGCTGTCTTCACAGATCTGGACACCCTCCAGAAAGTGATTGAGGAGTTGATCCGAGCCGACCTAGGGATCAGTATCAATATTAGCGGACTCCTCGACGGGGTTCAACAATGCTGCCGCAAGACGGGAATTGAAAGGCATAGCGTTGAGCATTCTGTTGGCTTCTGGGGCGCGAAGGATCGCTTGCCAGAGAAGGAAATTTTAGAATTCAATACGATGTGCGGCCATGGCATGGTCTCCTTCAACCTTATTCGAAAGATGATTGAATATGTAAAACTTAGGAAATTAACACCCAAGAAGGCAGCCAAAATCATGGCCAAATGCTGCGAATGCGGCGTCTTCAATCCTCTTCGAGCCGAGATGCTTTTAGAAAAGATCAAGACGGGTCAGAGATAGAAAAATCACTTCGCAAGCATGTAAATGGAGAGAGAAATAATAAAGAGGGCAAACAAGATCCTTAGACGGTATGGATGAGTCCGAAAGGAAACATAGGCTCCAGCCTTTGCCAAGAATAATGTGCCAATGGTAAGCGCGATCCCCCGTTGTAGGTCCACAAAACCTAAACTCCAATCCGGCAGATCGGCATGACCCCTCCCGCTAAAGATATAACCCACCATCGAAAAAAAGGCGGTAATGACGACCGTGGCGCCTGACGTCCCGATGGTCAATTTAAAAGGTATTCGCAAAAAATAATACATCATCGGTATGGTGATGACTCCTCCCCCAACGCCCGCCAGAGCCGAGACAACGCCACAGGCAAGCCCAATACCGATAAGACTGAGGGTGTTCGGCTTCGATAAGAATTCCAGTTTTTTTTGAGATTCTGCTTCGCTTTCGGTGAGCATTCGAATTCCTGTCGTGATAACGATAAGAGCAAAAACAATTCGAAGGTACCGACCGCTTAGGCCAGCAGCCAATCTGGCTGTACCCAAGGCTGTCAGGGCGCTCGGAAGGCCGATCGCAAAGACAGCAGGCCAGTAAATGTTGCGCTGCTTCTTTTGCTGAAAAGTACTCATTAGCGACGTGAAGATGATGATAAAGAGGCTGGTGCCAATCGCCAAGTGGGTCTGCACGGAGGAGGAGATTCCAGAATAATGGTAACTAAAGATGAGGAGGGGAACGATCAGTAACCCACCGCCAATCCCGAAAAAACCAGCAAGGAAACCGACGCCGCACCCGAACAGAATGAAGATTAGAAAATCGAAAAGTCCCATGCCCGGAAATCCCCATGATTCTCAGACGATCAGGAAGTCGCTAAACCGGGAAACAACAGAAATCCGATACCATTTTTGGGCATGGGGGGTCAAGATGACGAACGGGAATCATTCTTTTGGTAAGACAGTCGTGTCTCTTTTTCTGCTTCCGCACCCTTTCAAAGAGGTCTGAAATCCGCCTGAAAAATCTTCTTGACAAAAATTGAAAGATATCTTATTGGTCTGATCATTATACAAATTCTGAACCACTTAGCATGAGGATTTATCTCCAAACTTCCTCTTTGTAAATGAGGTTCATCTGGATGGTATTCGATGTAACCTTTGCTGCCGTTAGTCACTCTCTTGTCGTAACTCTGCTCGGTAGTCCCCTTCATCTACGGGATGATGCCGAATCCCTCACGAACAGAAATGATGTTCAACAAATCCACAGCGAATCAAAGATTGTTATAGAAAAATCGGAAGAAAGGGAGGTCAGATCATGAAAAAGGCATTCTCACTATCCAGAATGGTTTTGGTTTCCGTCTGTTCCCTGTCATTGGTTTTGCTCTCTGCTGCAATGGCAAACGCCTGGCAACCAAACAAACCTGTCGAGTTCGTCGTTCCTGCTGGATCTGGAGGAGGTGCTGACCAGATGGCTCGGTTCATTTCTCCCCTCATCTCAAAATATAACCTTTCGCCAAAACCCTGGATTGTCATTAACAAATCCGGCGGCGCAGGGGCGGAAGGGTTTATGTATGTCAAGGGGAAAAAGGGTGACCCCAATACGGTGATCATCACCCTATCCAATCTCTTTACAACACCTCTGGCGACAGGCGTCCCTTTCAGCTGGAAGGATCTCACGCCCGTCGCTCGCCTTGCCCTCGACTACTTTGTCCTGTGGGTCAATGCAGAAGCCCCCTACAAAACGGCCAAAGAGTACTTCGATGCTGTTAAAAAGGAGCCGGGGAAATTCATGATGGGTGGCACCGGAACAGCCCAGGAGGACCAGATCATCACCATCATGATGGAGCAGGCCTTCGGGCTGAAGTTTACCTATGTCCCCTTCAAAGGGGGCGGAGATGTGGCGGTCGAACTTGTCGGAAAACATGTCAACTCAACGGTCAACAATCCAGCAGAAGCTGTAAGCCACTGGAAGGCAGGAAGACTGAAACCGTTAGCCACCATTGACCACGCGCGGATTGCCCTTCCGGATTGGGACAAGATTCCGACCATGAAAGAAACTACCGGCGTGGATATGAGCTACCTGATGCTTCGTGGCATCTTCGCAGCCCCTGGAATCACCAAGGAACAGCAGGATTATTATGTCGATTGTTTGAAGAAGGCAACCGAAACCCCGGAGTGGAAAAAATATATATCTGACATGGGTCTTAAGGGAGCGTTTCTCTCCGGGCCTGATTATGCAAAATGGGTCGGAGAACAGGAAGCCATTCATAAAGACCTCATGACCAAGGGAGGATTGATCAAGTAATAAGGAAGAACAGGCTTGACGGGAGGACGCGACATGGACTGATCCCTCCTCCCGTCAGGCTTCTATGTGAGGAACTTGCCATCAAGGAGGAGAGATGCGAAAGGCCGACATTGTCGTGGCGTTGGGTTTAATGGTGGTTGGGCTTCTGGCGCTTGGAGATGCCGTAAGACTGGGCTTTGGATGGGGAATGAGCGGTCCCGAATCGGGATTTTTCCCGTTCTATATGGGTTTGGGGATCGTCATCAGCACCTTCTTTATCCTGCTGAAGGCTATAAAAATTTATAAGAAAGAAGGATCTGGAAAACCCCTGGTCCCGGAGGGAGGTACCGCTCAGATTCTCTGGGTATTGCTTCCCGCCATCGGGGTAGTTCTATTGACAGAACTGCTCGGGCTCCATTTGGCCACGGTCCTCTATCTTGCATTTTATATGGGAGTTGTGGGGAAGATACATTGGGGCAAAGTGATTGTTTTGAGTATTCTGGTCCCTCTGGCCGTCTATGTCTTATTTGACAGAATATTCTTAATCCCCCTACCCGAAGGTTTGTGGGGGAAAAATATTATGGCTCTTATACCCTAATTTAATCTGTTCAACGGAAGGAGGAGCGCGACCTTGGATATCTTTTCTAATTGGATCATGGGTTTGAGCGTTGCCTTGCAACCCTATAATCTTATGATCGCTGTGGTCGGT
>Ga0315282_10007151_pt1 | contig 18430 bp, 12 predicted proteins | sample YL17G07_20_MG_FD_203693 | JGI IMG/M metagenome (GOLD analysis project Ga0315282, IMG submission 203693) | Sediment microbial communities from Yellowstone Lake, YNP, Wyoming, USA - YL17G07_20 | ecosystem: Environmental > Aquatic > Freshwater > Lake > Sediment | place: USA: Wyoming | collected...
CGCTCTGTGGACATGCGCCTCCCGTGACGAGTGCGATACGCAGAACTATTCATCGGTGGACGCCGGGTCACGGACGTTTGGGCGACTCCCCTTCCGTGCTCCCGCCCGGCATCTCCCTCAGCAGCGACTCCGCCTTGTGGTAGAGATAGGCCGAACCCACCATCAGCACGCCCAGGACGAAGAAGGAGACGACGCGGTAGATCTGCTGGATGTGGGCGAGGTCGACGAACACGAGTTTGAGCGCGGTGAGCCCGAAGAGGCCGAGTCCCGTCAGACGGAGCGAGCGGTCACGTCGCCAGAAGCCGACGGACAGGAGAACCGAGGCGTAGGTTCCGAAGACGAGGCTGAGCGACATCTGGGCGAGCCAGTGTGCCCGCTTCGGCTCGGTCACCGTGCGGATGCACCAGAGGTAAGGCTCCACGCTCAGGAGCAGCAGGAGAAGCGCGATCGACGTCCAGTGGAGGAACCGGCGGAGTGCGAGCTCGCTTTCGCCGAGACGCTCCCGGTCGCTGTAGAGACACCACGTGAGGGCGAAGGACGCCGCCGCGACCAGGAGCCCGGCGAGGAACCGCGCGTTGACGAAGACGCCGAGCTCGCAGGCGAACGCCGCCGGGGCCGCCGGCACCTCCATGAAGTAGGCACGGACGACGCAGGTGAACGCCACCGCCAGAGGCAGGAGCGCCGCCCAGTAGGCTTCCCTCGCCCGCCGCGTTTTCCCGGCGAGGAGGAAGGCGGCACAGCCGAGCGTCCAGAGGACGGCGACGACCCACGTCGTGACGAATCCCTCGTCGGCCTTCAGAAGACGCGCCTCGTGTTCGAGCCATCGCCATATCTCCACATGGAGCAGGAGGAGCGCGGCGTAGCCGGCCGAGACGAGCCCGAGGACCTTCGCGTCGCGCGCCTCCCAGGCGCAGGCGTAGGCGGCGCCGGCGGCGAGGACGACGAACGAGGCGAGGAACCGGGCGTTGAGGAATATCCCGTAGCTCTCTTCCCGTCGGATGACGTAGAGTGCGACCACGAGGAAGATCGCGACGACGAGGGGGACCAGTCCCGCCCCGCGTGCTTCGTTCGACTTGGAGCGCCTGGCGGCGGCGAGATAGGCGACCGCCCCGAGCGCCCAGAGGACCGCCAGGACCCACCGCCGCAGGAAAACGCCGTCGATCCCCCAGGAGGGAGACATCCGTCCGATCCACTGGAAGATTTCGACGTGGAGGAGCGTCAGGGTCGCGTAGCCGGCGAGGATGAGGCCGAAGACGCGGACGGGACGGTCGCGGGCGGTCCAGGCGTAGGCGGCGAGAACGGCGCACGCGGCGAGCGAGGCGAGGAACCGGACGTTGAGCACGATCCGGTAGTCGTGTCGGAAGGGCGTGACATAGAGCGCCGCGGCGAAGACGAACCCGACCAGGAGCGCCGCGAGTCCCGACCAGCCGGTGGGCTGGGAGCGTCGGAGCCTCCCGACGGCCAGGTAGGCCGCGGCCCCCGCCGTCCACAGAAGCGCCAGGGACCATCCCCTCTCGTAGGCGAGGTCGATTTTGGTGGAGAGCGCGAGGCGGCCGATCCACCGGAAGATCTCCGCGTGCAGGAGGAGCAGCGTCACGTACCCGGAGACGATGAGCCCGGCCAGCTTGACCTCGCGCTGGTGGGACGCGAACGCGTAGCCGTAGATGACCGCACAGACGAGCGCCGCCGCCGTGAACCGCCCGTTGAGCGCGAGCCAGTAATCGTGAAACACCGGGGTGAAGTAAAGCTGGGTCCCGAAGACGATCGCGACGAGGAGCGGGAGGAGTCCCGCCGAGAGGACGGGGGAGAATCGGCCGCGCCAGCCGCCGGTGAGGAACCCCGCCGCCCCCAGTCCCCACATGGCGGCCAGTCCGCAGAGTCGGAGGTAGTCCGGGTCGATCCCGGCGGCGCTCGCCCGCAGCACGAGCCACTGCTCCAGCTCCACGTGGAGGAAGAGGAGGAAGAGGAGACCGGCGCCGATGGTGCAGACGGTCTTGAGGGCGTGGTCGAGCGAGGTGGCGGCGCGACGGAAGACCTGGTGGATGATGGAGGAGACCGCGGCGCCGAGCGGTGCGCACATGAGGATGAGAAACGCCCGGTTGAGGACGAGGTCGAAGGGGGCTTTGCCGTGGTTCGCCAGGGGCCAGTGCACCGCGAAGACCCGCTCGACGACGAGGAGCAGCACCAGGAACGCCGCGACGCGCACCGGACGATACCGGAACTGCCAGCCGAGGAAAAGCAGGGCACACGCCTCCGCCGTCCACGACAGGGTGATGCCGTTCATCTTGAAATAGACGGGGACCGCGATCGTGAGAAACGCCACCGAAAGGGCGAGGAAGCCGAAGACCGACTTCGCGTCCCCGACGATCCGTCGACGCGTCAGTACGCCCAGTGCCAGGTACGCCGCCGACATCCCCAGCGTAATGCACGCCAGCACCGTCGTGTGCTCCGTCTTCAGCATCCACCAGCCGTAGCCGAAGGCGAACGTGGCGTTCGCCATCGCCAGCACGAACCGCTCGATGGTGATCGGCGTGGCGTAGTGCAGGTAATGGACGAAGGCCAGGCTGAGGAAGACGACGTAGAACGCGCCGAGCCAGAGCGTCGTCGGCCAGAGTGCGGTCGCGGCGTATTCGGGGTGGCCGAGGTAGAACTCGTGGAACCACGCGACGAAGAGCGCCACGGTCCCCACGAAGGCGAGGACGTCGAGTGCGCGCCACCGCTTGTAGAACGCGGCCGCCAGCACGCCCACGTCCAGAAGCAGGACATAGGCGAAGAGTCCGTCCCGCTGGTTGACGCCGGTCGAGACGAGGACCGGCGTCAGGAAGCCGCCGAGAATGGCGAGAAAACTGATGGGCAGCGCGTCGTGCAGGATTGCCAGAAATATCCCCGCCGCCGTCACCACGCACATCAGACCGAACACGACCTTCGGACTCTCGATGGGAGGATTCGCGTAGACCGAGGGGGAATAGGCGCAGAAGAGGGCGACGTAGAGGACCATGAGTCCGCCGCCGACCAGTCCCTGGCCGAGCGCCCGCATCCCCTTGCGAAGGAAATGGATCCCGAGACCGGCCATGACGATCCCGGCGAGGACGGCGAGGAGGATCTGCGTCCCCGGACCGATCCACTTGTTGTCGAATGCATACTTGAGGAAGAACCCGGCGGCGAGGAAGAGGACGAGAACCCCGGCCCACGTCATCCAGCGCTTGCCGACGGCCTCCTCGAACTTCTCCCAGGCGACGCGTCGGCTTTCGAGGGCGGCGCGACGGGCCTCGTCGACCCACGCCGGACGTGCAATCGGCGGAGGGACGGGTGGAGCGGGCTTCGTGACGGGAATCGCCGGCCTCACTTCGGGAAGCGGACGTGCGGGCGGCACCGGTGGAACTTCCCCGAGCGGAATCCCCGCCTCCTTCCGCGGAAGAGACGGGATAGGCGGAACCCGGGGCCGCGCGGCCGCCGCGGGTGCGACGGGCGTGACCCCCGGTGCCGCGGGCGCCGGCGGAGCGACGCCGACCGCGGCGGGTTTCTCTTCCGTGACGGGTCCGGGCGGTCCCGCCGGGGCCGACGGACGCGACTCCATCCGCCGCTCCAGCTGATCCACCCTTCCCAACAGTCCCCGCAGGCTTTCCCCGAACGCCTTGAGCTGTCGCTGCTTGAGGTCCTCCGCCGTCGCGCCGGCCCTCCCGGCGTTGAGCAGGGCAATGACGGCGACCACGAGCGCAGCAATGCCTAGGATGATTCCCATGTTCGCTCCCCCCGTGTGCCAGGCACGTTTATCACCGGCGTCTCGAACATCCGAAATATGATAACGGGTCCGACCCGATGGCGCAACAACGGATTTTCCGCCCGGTCGATACCCCCTCCGCCCGCCGACAGGCGGGAGTGCGCCCAGAGGTAAAGTTGACAAGGTTGTGCCTGGACAGATGCTACGCCGCAGAAACCCGCCCTCTCAAGGTATTTCCGATTGACGCGGCAAGTCCGCCGGTGTAGGCTCCGACGACATTCAGGGAGTATTTCACAACCAGTGTGTCACAGGGACCAAGGGGAAGAAGTCGAGATGTCGAGGACGAAACTGCAGGTCACGAGCTTCCAGCAGCGGGTGTATGACGCGACGCGAGGGATCCCGCGGGGGAAGGTGACGACGTATAAGCTCCTGGGGGCGGCGATCGGGTGCGGATCGAGCCGCGCGGTCGGCCAGGCACTCCGCCGCAACCCCTTCGCACCCGTCGTCCCGTGTCACCGGGTCATCCGGAGCGACCTGACGCTCGGCGGGTTCGGCGGAAAAACGAGTGGGCCGAAACTCCGGCGAAAGATAGCGCTCCTCGCCAAAGAGGGCGTTCACTTCACCGAGGGTCGGCTCTCGGAGCCGAACCGGGTGCACACCTTTTCGCGATAGGGGGAAAGCCCCGACGACATGGAAAGTGTGGCAGGGGCAGCTCGTCTGCCCCTGTTTTCACGGCACTCCCGGCGGATCGCAGGGGCAGGCAAGCTGCCCCCGGCACATACGGAGCTTTTTCAACCGCCCTGGACGGTCGGGATTTTCCTCTGGAAGCACGTCGGGCGGTTGGGCATGATGGTGGGCAAATAAGTTGCCAAAGAAGCCTTCAGGTGTCATTCTGAGTCTCGATTCGTTCGGGACGAAGAATCTTGGTCGCCATACGGATTGGTGAGTTTGCCCCGGAGGCGGGAAGAAGTTTTGCCACCCTTGGGGGCCAGATTCTTCGTCCTCCCGTCCCGATTTCCTCGGGACGGGACTCCTCAGAATGACATCGGGCGGGACCTTTTTGTCAGCCGACTGGAAGGGGAGGATCATGGGGCCTCGGAAGTTGAAGAGATGGGCGGAGCGCGCGGTCGAACTCGGGGCGAAGGCCGCGCGGATCGTCCCGGCCTCGAGCGTCAAGACCGCCGAGTGGGTCCGTATGAAGTGCCGCTACGGGTGCGGGGGCTGGAACGGGTGTCTCACCTGCCCGCCCCATTCGCCGACGCCTGAGACAACCGCGCGCATGCTCAAGGACTACCGCTGGGCGGTGCTCTTCGAGCGGGGACGGCAGGCCGGGCGCGAACTCGCGGCGAAACTCGAACGCGAGATCTTCCTCGACGGACACTACAAGGCGTTCGGGATGACCTCGGGTCCGTGTCACCTGTGCGAGAGCTGCGATTTCGAGAATGGCTGCCGACACCCGCATGAGGCGCGCCCGGCGATGGAGGCGTGCGGGATCGACGTCTTCACGACCGTCCGGCGGAACGGCTTCGAGATCGAGGTGCTCACGTCGGAATCACAGAAGGGACATTTCTTCGGAATAGTGCTGATTGAGTAAGGAATTACGTCCCGAAAAACGCTGTAGGGGCGAGGCATGCCTCGCCCCTACGAAAGGGAGAGGCGGAACGCGCCGACACGTCGGATGAGAGAGGAAACGGATCGATGGGAAACGACAGGAAGGTCGCGTATTTTTCGATGGAGATTGCGATTCAGCAGGGGATCCCGACCTATAGCGGCGGACTCGGGGTCCTGGCGGGGGACATGATCCGCTCGGCGGCCGACGCCAAGGTGCCGATGGTCGCCGTGACGCTCCTCCACCGGAAAGGCTATTTCTACCAGAGACTGGACGCATCGGGTCAGCAGACGGAGGAGCCGTCGTCCTGGGTCGTCGAGGATTTCCTCCAGAAGCAGGACGCGACGATCACGCTGGAGATTGAGGGACGGACCGTCCGCGTCGGGGCCTGGAAATACGACGTCACCGGTCTCGGCGGCTTCGCCGTCCCCGTCCTCTTCCTCGACACGGACCTCCCCGAGAATTCCGCATGGGACCGGACGCTGACGGATTATCTCTACGGCGGCGACGACCACTACCGTCTCTGCCAGGAGGTGATCCTGGGGATCGGGGGTGCGAGGATGCTCCAGGCGCTGGGCCACAAGAGCATCGAGCGGTTCCACATGAACGAGGGACATGCGGCGCTCCTAGCGCTGGAACTCCTGGACGAGCAGCTGGAGAAGGTCGGGCGGACGTCGATCACGCCCGAGGACGTGGAGGCGGTGAAGGAGAGGTGCGTGTTCACGACGCACACGCCGGTGGTGGCGGGTCACGACCAGTTCCCGATGGACATGGTGCGGAAGGTCATCAGCCACGAGGCACTGGAGATCGAGGGACTTTCCTGCTGCGGGGGTCTCGTGAACCTGACCTACCTTGCGCTCAACCTGAGCCGCTACGTGAACGGGGTCGCCAAGCGTCACGGGGAGGTCTCCCGGCTGATGTTCGCCCCCTACACCATCGACTCCATCACGAACGGGGTGCACGGACCGACGTGGGTCTCTCCGTCCTTCCAGGCGCTCTTCGACCGGCACATCCCCGGCTGGCGTGAGGACAACTTCAGCCTGCGGTACGCCCTGAGCATCCCCAAGGAAGAAATCTGGGCGGCCCACCTCGAAGCGAAACGAGAGCTCGTCCAGTACGTGAACCGGGAGACGAACGCCGGGATGCACGTGGACGCGCTGACGCTGGGGTTCGCCCGGCGCGCCGCGGTCTATAAGCGCGGCGACCTCCTCTTTCAGGACCCGGCGAGACTCCGCGCGATCGTCGCCAAGGCGGGACCGCTCCAGGTGGTCTACGCCGGGAAGGCACACCCCATGGACCAGAGCGGAAAAGACCTCATCCGGCGGATCTTCGAGGCGGCCGGCGCACTCAAGAACGACGTCAAGGTCGCCTACCTCGCCAACTACGACATGGCCATGGGGAAGCTCATCACCGCCGGCGCCGACGTCTGGCTCAATACCCCGGAGCCGCCGCAGGAAGCCTCCGGCACCTCCGGCATGAAGTCCGCTCTCAACGGCGTCCCCTCCCTCAGCATCCTCGACGGGTGGTGGATCGAAGGGTGCATCGAAGGCGTCACCGGGTGGGCGATCGGCGAGCGGGTCTTGACCGGCGCCCCGCACGCCGACCGTGCCGCCGACGCCGCCGCGCTCTACGACAAGCTCGAGAACGTCGTCCTTCCCGCTTTCTACCGCGACCGTGACCGCTTCCTCAACGTCATGCTCCACTCCATCGCACTCAACGGGTCGTTCTTCAACACCCAGAGGATGATCGAGCAGTACTGTCTGAGGGCGTATTTTCTGTGAGCGAGTCTCCCTGTCGCTCGGCTTGGCGGGGGAGAGGGTCGCACGTGAGGGGCGGTATTTTCCACGAGCCCGAAGGAAGACGGCCGGAGGCAACAGGTCGCCTTCTGCCTGTCGTTCATTCGACGGATGGCTTACCAGGATGGGGTGAGATCGCAGCATTCTCGCCGGCTGCATGCTTCTTTTCGGCTGGCGTTTGAGATTGGCTCTCTGTCCTTCCCGGGCCCTCGCCGGGGGCCTTTTCCTCTTGACCGACAGGCACTTATGACGATATTGTACAGTCAAGGCCGCATGAGGAAGACCGACCGAGTGCCGGGCTTCCCTCGACCTTAGACCTTGGACCTTGCTGTTCGGGAGTCCGGGCATGAAACTCGTCATCCAGATCCCGTGTCTCAACGAGGAGAAGGTGCTGGGCGAGACCCTGCGCGACCTCCCGAAGCGCATCGACGGGATCGACGAGATCGAAGTGCTGGTCATCGACGACGGCTCGACCGACCGGACGGTGGAGGTGGCGCGCACGAGCGGGGTGAAGCACATCGTGAGCTTCACGGCGAACCAGGGGTTGGCGCGGGCGTTTGCGGCGGGACTGGACGAGGCGCTGAAGCTTGGGGCGGACGTCATCGTCAGCACGGACGCCGACAACCAGTATCGTGGGGAGTGCATCGCGGCGCTCATCCGGCCCATTCTCGACGGACGCGCCGAGATCGTCATCGGCGACCGGCAGACCGACACCATCGAGCATTTCTCCTGGGTCAAGAAGCGTCTCCAGAAGCTCGGGAGCTGGGTGGTGAGACGACTTTCGGGGACCGAGATCCCGGACGCGACCAGCGGCTTCCGGGCCTACAGCCGTGAGGCCGCACTCCGGATCAACATCGTCTCGCCCTTCAGCTACACCATCGAGACGATCATCCAGGCGGGGAAGAAAGGGATCGCGACGACGCACGTCCCCATCCGCACCAACCCGCAGACGCGCGAGTCGAGACTCTTCCGTTCGTCGTGGGACTTCGTCAAGCGCCAGTCGGCCACCATCCTCCGGATGTACGTGATGTACGAGCCCCTGAAGACCTTCGCGTACCTCAGTGCGGCGCCCTTCCTCGTCGCGATGCTCCTGGGACTGCGGTTCCTCTGGTACTACTTCACCGTCGGCGCGACGGGGAAGGTCCAGTCCTTGATCGTGATGGCCGTCCTCTTCACGCTGAGCTTCCTGCTGATGGTGCTCGGGATCCTCGCGGACCTCATCCACGGCAGCCGGCTCCTGGTGGAAGACGCCCTCTACCGGACGCGCCTCCAGGAACTCCGCGAATACGATCGCCGCAGGTCGAAGTAGAGAAAATGGGGACAGGAGCCATTTTTTACACTTGCTGTGTAAGGACAGCCCGCTGAAGCAAACTGTAAAAAATGGCTCCTGTCCCCATTGTTCCAGAGGGGGCCGGGGTGAGGGTCTGAGGGGACTTGCGGGAGCCGGGCGATGAGAATCACCATGGTGGGGACGTTTCCACCGATCAAGGGGATCAGCGAGTATTGCGTGCCGCTTGCGTGTGCATTGGGCCGGCTCATCGACGTGGACTTTGTCAGCTTTTCGCACATCTATCCCGAGGCGCTCTATCCCGGCGGCACGAAGGAGCGGAACGACACGCTGCCGATTCCCTCGGCGCCGAACCTCGTCGTCCGGCGCGTGCTCGACTGGTTCAACCCGCTCGGGTGGCTCTGGACGGGACTGGCGGCGCCCGGGGCGGTCCTTCATGTCCAGTGGTGGACATATTTCCTTTCGCCTGTGGTGCTCTCGCTCGTCGCTCCGGCGAAACTGCGCGGGACGCCCGTGGTGATGACGGTCCACAACGTCCTGGCCCACGAGACGAACGTGCTCGACCGGGCGCTGACGCGTCTCGCCTTCTCCTTCGCGGACAGGTTTCTCGTCCACACCGAGGAAAACCGGAGACAGCTCGTGGAACTCTTCGGGGTCCCGGCCGGGCGGATCGCGGTCATCCCCTACGGGGCGCTGGGATTCTACGCGGACCAGGAACTCTCGCGGGACGAGGCCCGGCGCAAACTCGAACTCGATCCGGCCGGCCGCGTGCTCCTCTACTTCGGCATCATCCGCGACTATAAGGGTCTGGAGGTGCTCCTCCGCGCGCTCCCCACGGTGGTCGGGGCGGTCGAGAACGTCACGCTGGTCGTCGCCGGGACGTGCTGGAGCGGGTGGGAAAGGTACCAGCGCATCATCGACGAGCTGAAGCTCGCCGGACACCTCCGGCTCCACGTCGGGTACGTCCCGAGTTCGATGGTCAAGGTGTATTTCCGCGCGGCGGACCTCGTGGTGCTGCCGTATCTCCACTTCGAGGGTCAGAGCGGGCCGGGGAATATCGCGTTAGCGTTCGGGGTGCCTCTGGTGGTGACGCGGACGGGGGGACTGCCGAAACTCGTCCGCGACAGTTCCGCCGTCGTGCCTCCCGGCGACGAGGGGGCACTTGCCCGGGCACTCATCGCGTGCCTCAGCTCCCCCGAGAGACTCGCGCGCCTCGCCGCCGACTCAGGCGTTCTCGCGAAGGCATACTCCTGGGAGCACATCGCCGAGCAGACCGTCCAGCTCTACCGGGAGCTCTGAACGATGCGTCAGGAATTCTCATCCGGGACCCGGGTCCTTCACGTGGGGAAGTTCTATCCCCCCGTGCGCGGGGGAATGGAAAAGCACCTCTACCACCTGGTGAAGCGGCTGAAGAACCACGTGGACGTCCGGGTGCTCGTCAGCAACACGAACGCGAGCCGGGTCGAGGAGACTCTCGAAGGAGTGCCGATCGTGCGACTGCCGCTCGTCGCGACAATCGCCGGGATGCCGGTCTCGCCCGGACTCGTGTCGGAGCTTCGCCGAGTCCGCGCGGACATCATCCACTTCCACGTCCCGAATCCCGCAGGCGAGCTCGCGTGTCTCGTCTCGCGTCCGAGGGCGAAACTGGTCTCGATGTATCAGCACGACGTGAGGGAGCGGATCTTGCTCACGCGGGCGTACCGCGTGGTGGAGCGGGCGTTCTTCCGGCGTCAGGCGCGGATCATCGCGGCCGCCCCGGAAAACATCGAATACAGTCCCGTGCTCCGGGATTTCAAGGACCGTGCGCGGGTGATCCCGCTGGGAATCGACCCGGACGATTTCCGAGGGACTCCCGAGCGCGACGGACGAGTGAAGGAGCTGCGCACACGGTTCGGCCCGCGCATGGTCTTCTTCGTCGGCCGACACGTCCGCTCCAAGGGCGTCGACTGCCTCATCCGGGCGATGAAGGACGTGAACGCGCAGCTCGTCATCGGCTCCCACGGCCCCGCGACCGAGGACCTGCAACGGCTCGCGCGTGAGATCGGCCTGGAGTCGCGCGTCACGTTCGTCGGCGACATCCCCGACGAGGAACTTGCCTCGTACTACCAGGCGGCGGACGTCTTCTGCCTCCCGTCGGTCAGCCGTCTGGAGGCCTTCGGAATCGTGCAGCTCGAGGCGATGGCCTCGGGCGTGCCGGTGGTCAGCACGCGTCTGACGACGGGCGTGGTGTACGTGAACAGGGACGGGGAGACGGGACTCCTGGTCCCGCCGAACGACGCCGGGGCGCTGGCCGCGGCGCTGAAGCGGCTCCTCGGCGACGAGCCGCTGCGCAGGAAGCTCGGCCAGCAGGCGCGCGAGCGAGTGCTCCGCGAGTTCACCCACGACGTGTGCGCACGCCGGACGCTCGAACTCTACCGGGAGGTGCTCGCGGAATGAAGCTGGTGATCCTAGCGGGGAAACACGTCTACGGGGGCGCCGAGCACCTGGCCAGGATGCTCGCGCGGGCACTCGACACCCGCCACCAGGTGCATCTCATCACCACCGGTCCGTGCGACCAGGAGCTCGTCGAAGGGAACCACCGCCGGATCATGCTCAGACTGCCGTCGAGGCCGTACTTCTGGCACAACTATTGGAACGGTTCGGTGGTGCGGAGACTCCGGCGACACCTCGAGCACATCGGCCCCGAGCTCGTGCACTTTCACAACGTGCACAACCGCACCCTGTCCGCCTGGTCGCTTCTCCTCTCGAACCGGTATCCGACGGTCTGGACGCTGCACGACCTCTGGAGCCAGTGCGTCTGGAGCTGGCACCGGCCGCGGCCGCTGGTCTGCCGATACTCGGCCTACGGGTGCGTCGGGTGCAGGAATATGCCGGTGCTGTCGATGGTGGACCGGAAGATCAAGGAGGCGGTGTTCCGCCGGTCGCCGCTCCACCTCGTCGTCCCGTGCGAGTGGCTGAGACAGCGGATCGCGTCCGGTCCCCTGGCCGGAAAGCCCGTCGAAGTGATCCATAACGGGGTGGATCCAGGACCGTTCGAGGCGGCGGACGGCGGCGCGGTGAGAAAGAAGTTCGGCATCCCCCAGGTTGCCCGCGTCGTCCTCTTCGCCGGACACATGCTCACCAACGTCAAGGGGCACGAGGACCTGCTCGGGATTTCGCCGCGCGTCCTCGCGACGGAGCGCGACGTGTGGTTCCTCTTCGCGGGACCACACGGGGAAAAACGCACGCCGCATCCGCAGGTGCTTTTTGCGGGCCGCGTGGAGGCATCCGAGATGCCTGGTTACTATGCGGCGGCGGACGTCTTCGCCTATCCGACGCATGCCGACATCTTTCCACTGGTGGTGGCGGAGGCGATGGCGTCGGGGCTCCCGGTGGTGACGCACCGACTCGCCGGGATACCCGAGATCGTCGAGGACGGCGTGAGCGGGTTCGTGGTCGACGAGGGGGGACGGAGATTCGTTCGAAGAAAAGCTGAGACTGCTCCTTGGGGACGCGCGGCTGGCGCGGCGCATGGGGGAGGCGGGCCGCGAACGCGTCCGCCGTCTCTTCACCGCCCGAGAGCACGTCCGGAAAACCGAGGGACTGTATGAGCGCGTGCTTTCCGAGCGGACGCCGGGACGAGCGAAAAACGAGGACTGACCCGCGGGGCAAGTCGACGACGCTGCGGCCCGTCGTGTTCAGAAGGGAACAGGAATGAGCCTGCGTGACACGTTCAACCGTCTCGCGGCTGCGGTGCGTTTGAACTGGAGCCATTTGAGGAGCCTGACACGTCTATTGGGTGCGAAGGAAGCAGCGGTCTTTCTTGTCCAGTGGGTTCTGAAGAAGAGACTCATCCAGACGCGTGTTCCGGGGATTGCGACGAAGCTTCTGGTGCGGCGCAACGAGGCCGACATCCGCGTGCTGTGGCAGATCTTCGGGAATCGGGAGTGCGACGTGCCCCTGCCGGAGCCGCCGGAATTCATCATCGATGGGGGAGCCTACGTCGGCTATTCGGCCGTCTTCTACGCGAACAAGTATCCGAACGCGAGAATCCTCGCCGTGGAGCCGGAGGGCGAGAATTGCAGACTGCTTCGCGAGAACTGCCGCAACTATCCCACGATTTCGATCGTTCAGGGCGGGCTCTGGAGCTCGAACCGTTATCTCAAGATCGAGAACCCCGACGTCAAGAGTTGTGCATTCCAGTTGTGCGAAGCTCCCGCCGCGGAACCGGATGTGGTCGAGGGGATCACCATCCCCGAACTGCTTCGGCGGTCCGGCGCCCACCGGATCGACCTCCTCAAACTCGACATCGAGGGGGCCGAGAAGGAGATTTTCGCGCCGGGTGAGTGCGACTGGATGGACCACGTCCGCGCAATGGTGGTCGAGACTCACGGAAAGGAATGTGAAGAGGCCGTCTTCCGCGCCACGTCAGGAGGGAATTTCGCGGTCACGCGGCAGGGCGAGAAACTGGTTTTCATCAGGAAGGCCGGGGTGACGAAACCCAATGACGGTTGAACGTGCGGCGAAAAACATCGGGTGGGTCTTCGGGGCGTACGTCGTCCGCCGGCTCGTGCGGCTGGGATACATGGCGACCTTCGCCCAGGTGCTCAAGCCGTACGGGTTCGGCAGTTACATCTTCCTCCTTTCGCTCGTCGAGACCGTCGCCAGCACCTGTGCACTGGGACTGAACCTGTTCCTCATGAGACGCCTCAACCGCGACCGGGCGGACGCCGCCTCTTTCGTCAGCCGAGTCTTCTCGCTCAACCTCGCCTCCGCCGCGCTCTTCACCGTGGGACTTCTCGTCCTTGCGCCCTTCACCCGATACGGCGGCGACGTGAAGACGGCCATGCTGGTTATGGGACTGACCATCGTGCCGGTGGCAATCGTCGCCATCCTGCATTCCACGAGTGCGGCATACGAAAGGCTGTGGATCTTTGCGGTGCTCGAGAACACCACGCCCCTGGTCGAGGCGGCGGTGGGACTCGTCCTTCTGAGGACGGGTTTCGGCCTGGTGAGTCTCTGCACGCTTCACCTCGTGCTGTGGTGGCTCTACGCACTCCTCTTCTTTGTGCTGGTGCGCAGGCGCATCCTGAGGTTCGGCGTCGTGTTCGACTGGCGGGCCTGGATGACGTACCTCCGCCAGTCGTGGCAGATCTGGGCCTTCACGGCACAGGCGATCCTCTACGTGAACTTCGGCGTCATCATCCTCTCGGTGCTCACCGGCAACGACAACGTGGGGTACTTCGGGGTCGCGGCGATCTTCGTGGAAGTCGTCCGCTATGCCGCAATGTCATTCAGCTGGGCCGCATTCCCCTATATGGTTCGGGCGTGGCACCGCGAGGCGGAGGAACTCCGCCGTTTCCACGAAAGCTGCGTGCGACTTGTCGCCGCCGCCGCCGTCCCCGTCGGCATCCTCGGCCTTCTCCTGACCGCTCCCATGCTCCGACTGCTCTTCGGCGTCCAGTACCTCGCCAGCATCCGCGTCCTCCAGGTCCTCTCCTGGATGGTCTTCCCGCTGATGTTCGACCAGATCCTGCCGCAGGTGTGTTTCGCGGCCGGCCACTCGCTCCTTCCCGTGCTGGGTCACGGGATCATGAACACACTGAGGATCGTGCTGAGCGTGGTGCTGGTGATCTGGTTCGGTGAGCGTGCCCCCGAGGGACTGGCCTGGGCACAGCTCCTGACCGGACTAGCCTGTTTCGTCGTTTACACGACGCTCATCCGGCGGTATATTTACCGTTTTCGGGCGGCGGAGGCGCTGGCACGGGTGGCGCTGGCGGCGGGCGTGCCTGTCCTGCTGCTTCTCGTCCTTCGGGACCGGATGAACGTCCTGCTGCTCGCCGCTCTTACCTTGGCAGCGTTCGCCGCCGGGGTTTACCTGTTCCGCGTGTTTACGGCCAGAGAAGTCGAGATCATCCGTCGGGCGATCCTTTCCTTCCGAAGGCGCACCCCCGACGTCGTCCAAGCCGAGGTAGAGGACAGGTACGATCCGGAGTGATAGAGCATCTGACGGAACGACTTCATGGAGGCCCCGAAAGGGGTGACAGATTGTCGCGAGGAGTCTAGGGAGCGAGGAGGTCAAGACCTTGTCGGAAAGAGTACGGAAAGACATCACGCATGGCCGGAAGGTGATCCGGCACGAGATCCGGGCGCTGAAGAAGCTGGTCGAGCGGCTGGGGCGGGAGTTTTCGCACGCGGTCGAGGCCGTCGCCGCCTGCAAGGGACGCGTGGTGGTCACGGGGATGGGGAAAGCGGGGATCGTGGGACAGAAGGTGTCGGCGACCCTAGCGAGCACGGGGACGCCCTCGCACTTCCTCCACCCGGCGGAGGCGGTGCACGGGGACCTCGGACGCATCGTCGGGGAGGACCTGGTGCTGGCGTTCTCGAACTCCGGGGAGACGGAAGAGATCGTGCGCCTCTTGCCGAGTCTGAGGAAGATCGGGGCGAAGCTGATCAGCGTGACGGCGGAGCGCCAATCGACGCTCGCGCGGCACAGCGACGTCGCAATCCCGATCGGGCCGGTGACCGAGGCGTGTCCGCTGGGACTAGCCCCCTCGGCGAGCACCACGGCGATGCTCGCACTCGGCGACGCCCTCGCCCTTACCGTGCTCCAGCGTCGGAGTTTCAACAAGGAGAAGTTCGCGTTCTACCATCCCGCCGGGGACCTCGGGAGACGACTGCTCAAGGTGGAAGAGATCATGAGGCCGCTGGAGGAGGTGGCGGTGGTCCAGACGACCGCGACGGCTCGGGACGCCGTGCATGCCATCTGCGCGGGAAAGGTCCACCGCACCGGGGCCGCCTGCGTCCTCGGCCGCGCCGGCACGCTCCGGGGCATCATCACCGACGGCGACATCCGCCGTCGGCTCGCCCGGGACGCCGCGTTCCTCGAGAAGCCGGTCAGAGAGGTCATGACGAAGACGCCGATCACGGTGGCTAGAGGGTCGCTTGCCGCCGACGCGTTCCAGGTTCTCAAGTCGAGGCGCATCGACGAGCTGCCCGTCGTCGACCGCCGCGGCCGACTCGTCGGCATCGTCGACGTCCAGGACCTCCTCGATACCGTCATGATCTGACACGAGACACGAGTGCTTCCTGACATTTGACATTGTGGGTGCTGATGTAGTGCGCCTCCCTTGCCGCCTCGACCCCGACGGGGTCTTCCCTCGGACCCCGAGTCCGTCGGGACGAGAGGCGGGGTCCCGGAGGGGTGGGGCGCTCTCTTCAGCATTCGGGCCGGCCCACCAGGGTGCCGGACTACATGGGCCTGGGGCCGCTCACCCACAATTACAATTGTCATGAACCAGGGGCACCGGGAAGAGACAACCCGAAGTCTATCCTGCGGCGGAAGATCGGGGAGACGGCACGGGATGATCGCATCGATCGCGCTGTTCGCCATTGTCATCTACATGATGGGTCTAGCGACGGTGCAGCTCGCCACCGGACGCTACCGGCTGGACCTCGAGACGCACGTGATGTGCACGGGGGTGGGGCTGGCGACGTTCGGCGTGACGGCGGTGCTCCTCAACACGTTCGGCTTCCGGCTGACGTGGTGGAGTGTTCTGCTGGCGTCGTGCGGCCTGTTCATCCTCGGGGCCTTGCGCGACATCCTCGCCAAAAGCCTGCCGAAACACGTCCGGGCCAGGGAGCCCTTCTGGACGCGGGAGTCGTGGTGCCTCCTCGCCGCTAGCGCGTTTGCCTTCGTCATGTTCCTTGTCTTCCTGAACGGGGCGTTCGCCGCGCCCTGGCTCGAGGACAACGAACCGTGGGAGCATGCCCTCTCCGCCAAGTACGTCGCCGCCCAACAGACGTATTCGGTCGCCCCCGACGTCCGCCGCGACAGCGCCTGCTATCTCGAACCCTATCCGCCGGCTTACCCGGCCCTCATGGGGGTGCTCCACCAGTTGAGCGGGTCCCTGGTCTGGACGCTCAAGTTCTTCAACGTCCTGTTGGTGTCGCTCGGCGTCGTCTACTTCTACCTGATGGTGAAGCAGTGGACGAAGCGTCCGGTCGGGGCGCTCTGGATGACCGGGGTGCTCTGGATTCTCCCCTGCTTCCTGAGTCACTTCATCTGGGCCCAGAGCATGTCGCTGGTGATGTTCTTCCCGGCGTTCTGGGCGCTGGAGCGGTCCCGGGGCGAGCCGCGGTGGAGCATCGTCGCCGCTTTGCTGACGGCCGGGATCTGCCTGAGCGAGCCTTTTTCGCCGATCCTTTTCCTGCTGATGGCGCTCGTCTACGTCCTGGTCAATCTCGTGTTCGCCGTCCGGGGAAGTGCGGACGGCCACACGGTCCGCGAGGTGATCTACGGAACTCTGGCCGTGGCGGCGGGGGTGCTGCTCTCGCTGGTCTATTATGTCCCGGCGTATCGCGCGTTCGGGTACGAGGAGTTCGTCCGCGCCGTCACGGGCATGTCGCCGCAGGAGATCGGTCTTGCGGTGCCCGGCGTGGGCGGCCTGACGGAGTACAGCCTCCTGGATCTCCTCTGGGCGCCCGCTGGTCCCCGGACGCTCGGCCAGCCTACCGGCGTCGGGATCGTCCTTTTCCTCGTCCTGTGTGCGGGAGTCGGGCTCTTCGTCCTGGAGTGGCACCAGACGAAGCGAAGTCGGTGGAGGGTCACGGCGCTCGCGTGGCTCACGCTCGCGCTCGTGGGGGTGCTGGCGGGATATCTCCCGGTACCCTTTTTTCCGCTTCGCTTCTGGGCGGTGCTTGCGATACCCGTGGCGATGATCGCGGGCGAGTTCCTGTGGTTTTTCGCCTCGGGTCTGGGTGCGAGGGACACGGTGCTGGCTCTGGTGCTCGGGACGGCGCTGGGCGCGGCACTAGCGCTCTTCGGGCTGGGGGACGCGCTCTACCGGATGAGCCACGCGCCGCTCGAGGGCGGACGGCTCGTCGCCGCTGTCCTTGCCGGACTGACCTTCTTCGCGGCTCTCGTTCTCGGACTCTACATCCTCATCCAGGAATCGGCGCCGCCGGCACGCTGCGCGGTGTTTGCCGCACTCGCCCTCGTCACCGCGGGCATCGTGCTCACGAGCGGATTCGCCAAGACGTACTTCGAGGGCTTCGCGGTCTGGGACTGCGGCGCACGGTTCTACCGACGCATCGTCCCGGGGCAGGACGGCCGCGCGGTCCTCGTCCAGAACGACCTCCTCGGCTACGTGACCGTCCACCGAAGCCTCCTCCTGGCCAACACCCCGGTCATGGGTCTGACCTGCTCGGAGGAGCGAATCGTCGGGTTCGACATGTTCACGCCCCCGCTCGACGAGGACCTCCGACTGCTCCGCAAACAGGTGGAAGAACTCCAGGTCGAGCAGATCGACAACGAGACCGTCCGGCGCATCCACCTCCGCGTCAGCGCCCGGAAGTTCGCCTTCGTCACCGTGGACCATTACGGGGCGTCCTTGGCGATGCTCGCCGGCTTCGACGCCTCGCGAGCCGTCAGGGATCTCATGCTCCACAGCGGGATCGACGGCGCACGCCTCAAGGAACTGATCGAGGGCAGGATGCAGCCTGCGCCCCTCGAGGAAAGCTTCGTCAAGGGCCTGAAGGAGGCGGTGGAGCGCCAGCAGGCGGCGGCCGCTCAAGAGGAAGAACAGGTGCGGAAGGTGGCGCGTCTCAAGGAGTTCCTCGAAACGTCGCCGCTCTTCAAGAAGGAGTATGACTCGGGACCGTTCGGCATGACGCTCTTCCGGGTGAACTATCCCGAGGAAACGTCCAAGCCGGAGTCTTGAAGCTCCGATGCGCCGCCTGACGTGGCCTCGCACCCGCACACCCCGAGTCGGTCCCCGGCCCGTTCGCCGATTGACTCGGAATGGGAAGTCGCGTAGAATACACGGTGGAATTCCGCTCAGACCGCGTACCGCCCAGAGCTTGAGGAAAGGAACGCCATGGTCATCATTGAGCCTCACATCCACATGTACTCGCGCACGACCGACGATTACCAGGCGATGTACAAGGCGGGGATCCGTGCGTGCGTCGAGCCGTCGTTCTGGCTCGGCTCCGACCGTCGCTACGCCGGGACGTTCTTCGACTATTTCCGGCTGATC
>Ga0315282_10007152_pt1 | contig 18429 bp, 19 predicted proteins | sample YL17G07_20_MG_FD_203693 | JGI IMG/M metagenome (GOLD analysis project Ga0315282, IMG submission 203693) | Sediment microbial communities from Yellowstone Lake, YNP, Wyoming, USA - YL17G07_20 | ecosystem: Environmental > Aquatic > Freshwater > Lake > Sediment | place: USA: Wyoming | collected...
CCAAGGGCACGGTGATGATCGAAAAAGAGCCCAACATCTTAAGTTTTGAAGACATTTTCCAGATTGAAACTTTTCGCGACGATTACTTCCAGACTCAGTACAAGCTGCTTCAGAGCCGCAGCCTGGCCGATAGAACTATCGAAAAATTGAAACTCTGGGAAAAAGAAGATTTTACCAGCAAGCGGCAGGTTACCCCAGAAGAACTGAAAAACCAGGTTTTCAGACGGAAGATGGTTGACCGGTTTCTTGACCGGCTGGAAATTAAGCCCGTCAGGATGACCAGACTGGTGGAAGTGGCTTTTAAGGCTCATGACCCGAAGCTGGCCAGCGATTGCGTCAACGGTCTTTTCGATTCTTTTGTCGATATGAACATTGAAAACAAGTCTGAAGCCACAGAACAGGCTACCGAATTCCTCACCCAGCAGATCGCTGACCTGAAAAAGGAAATCAGCCAGAAAGAGCAGGAATTACAGAATTACGGTCAGGAAAAGAATATAATCATCCTCAGCGATAAGGAGACCACTATTCTTGATAAGTTGAGCGAGCTGAATAAAGCCTTGACTGAAGCTCAGATTGATCGGGTGCGGAAAGAAGCTTATTACACTGAGATTAAAAATGCTTCTCCTGATTACATTCCGGAAGCTTTGAGCAATCCTTTAATCCAGCGATTGAGAGAAGATTACCTCAAACTGAGCCGTGAATATTCCAAGATGCAGGAACAATTCCAGCCCGGGTATCCGGAAATGCAGCGGCTGAAGGTCGAACTGGAAAGTGCCCGGGATTTGCTAAAAAATGAAACCGAAAATTTAATCAAAGCAGCTTATTCTGAATATCAGGCTGCCCTGAAAAGGGAGAAATCACTTCAGGACCTTTTTGACCGGCAGAAAGAGGAAGCTTTTCGCCTTAATTCTAACGCTATTCTTTATAACAGCCTGAAGATTGAGATCGAGAATAAGAAGAATCTTATGGAATCATTGCTCAAAAGACAGAGCGAGACCGGAGTTTCTGCCAGATTGAAAGGTTTGCGAACTTCGAATATCAGAATAGTTGATCGGGCGGATATACCTATTTCCCCCTCCAGCCCCAAAAAATTCAGAAATCTTCTGCTGGCCCTCTTCCTGGGGCTTTTTGGCGGAGTGGGGCTGGCTTTCGTCATGGAATATCTGGACAATTCGGTTAAGTCAGTCGAAGATATCGAGCGTTATTCAGGTTTACCCACTCTGGGAGTGGTTCCAGCCTTTGGTGAAAACTCCAGGGCCTACGGATATTATTACGCTTATCGCTCTGGAGAAGATGGCCATAAGAAAAAAATGTCAGAAAAGAAGGATGAAAGGAAACCTGAGCACCAACCCAAAAGCATAGAACTGATCACTCATTTTGCCCCGGAATCGGTTTTTGCTGAAAGCTATCGTTCGCTTCGGACTGCTCTGTTGCTGTCGGGACCTCAGAGCAACCTGAGGAGTATGATTGTCACCAGCGCTCTGCCTACTGAAGGAAAATCGGCTACAATTTCCAACCTGGCAGTAAGCTTAGCTCAGATGGGGAAAAAGGTATTGCTGATTGATGCTGATTTGCGCCGGCCCAAACAGCACCGGATTTTTAATATGAAAAATCATGATGGCCTGACCAATTATCTGGCTATGGATTTAGAGCTGGAGAAACTGATAAAAACGACTCTGGTGCCTGGTGTTTGTCTGATTAATTCCGGCCCCATTCCTCCCAACCCGGCTGAACTATTAAGTTCGGAGAAAATGTCTGAACTGTTGAAAAAAGTCAGAGAGCAGTTTGACTTTGTTCTGTTGGATACTCCGCCACTCTTGGCGGTTACCGATGCTCAGATCCTGGCGAAAATGGTGGATGGGCTGGTGTTGGTGGTTAGAGCGGAAAAGACTCCTCGAGAGGCTCTTAGGCAGACTCGTGAGCTCATTGACCTGCTAAAACTCAAAACATTTGGAGTGGTAATAAATCATCTTAGCCTTGACGGACAGGGCTACTATTACCGGCGTTATTATCGCAACTATTATAAAGAGTACAGAGGATAAACGGATGATTGATCTACATAGCCATTTTTTGCCAGATTGGGATGATGGTCCAGAAACCTGGGAAGAAACCGAAAAAATGGTCGAAATAGCCATCGCCGATGGAATAAAAAAAATCTGTATTACGCCCCACTTTTTCCGCTTTTCCCGTTATAACAATGACCCCGGAATTCTGGAAAACAAAATCAGAGAGTTTTTTGATAGATATCGTTCAGACAGCAGGATTGAATTTTACCGGGGAGCGGAAATATTTATCTATCCAAATTTGATTAGCCAGATTCAAGAAAAAAATTTGACCATTAATCAGGGTGAATATTTTTTCATTGAGTTTCCATCTGATCAAGTTCCCCCTGGCACCAAAGAACTATTTTATCAGCTGATGTTAGCCGGCTATACGCCAATTATCAGCCATCCGGAAAGAAATAGTGTTTTTGGCAGCCAGCCAGAGCTTCTTTATGATCTGGTAAACCGGGGAAGCCTGGCGCAAGTTACGGCCATGAGCCTGACAGGTGAATTTGGTTCAGAGGTTCAAAAGAGAGCCGAACTTTTTCTGGAGAACAATCTCGTTCATTTAGTTGCTTCAGATGCTCATGATTCACAAAGAAGAAAACCGGTTTTAAGTAAGGCTGTTGAGGCAGCAAGCAAAATTGTGGGTCGGGATAAAGGAGAAGCCATGGTTGAGGAGGTCCCCCAAGCCATATTAAATAATGAAGTAATCCCGGACTGGGGGAGTCCGATTAACCCGGAAATCAAGAAAAAATTCTTTAATTTTTTTAAGGATAAGTTTTTCAAAAAAAATTCTTGACTTTTATTTTAAAAAATTATATAAAAAATAAAAAGAAGCAAAGGAGGTAAAAATGCTTCGTAAAAGGTTCTATCACTCACCTCTTTTTGTAGGGATCACGGTTGTGTCTTTTATGTTTCTGTTGCTTCCTGTGGAAAGCTTAGCTCGTCCGGCAGCTCCGGCTGGTGCTATTGTTGGGTTTGTTTATGGTAGCGATATGAAGACGCCTGTCCAGAATGCGGTGGTTAAGATTCGCAATGTTGATGACGGTAAGGAATACGTCAGCACGGCAACCGATGCCACAGGTGCCTATAAGATCGAGCAGGCCAAAGAAGGAAAATACATTCTGGGTGTTAGTGCTCCTAATGGTGATTACAACTTTCAGTATGTTCTGATGGTCAAGGGCGGGGATATCGGGAAACTGTCCTTAGCTCTTAAAACCGGTAATGCTACCAGCCTCGGACAGGAAGAACAGAAAGCACCCGAAAAAGAGAAAGTTTCTTTCTTCAAAACTCCGGTTGGTGTTGCCGTTTTGATGGTGGCTACCACTTTGGCTCTTTATGGCACCTTCAAACTGCTCGAGGGCAAAGAAGAAGCTTCTCCGTCGAAAAAGTAAGTCAGGTTCTAAAACTTAATCAATTTTTTAAACCGAGGGTAGTTTATCAGGGTATTAAACCAGGGGCCGTAGGTCCCTGGTTTTTGTTGAGGTGAAAAGTCATTAAAATAGAGGCAATGGACACATGGTTTTTCATTTTACTCTGCATCCTCATCTGGTTGTTGCCGCTACCATTTGGCGGAAATATCGAATGGGCTATTTTTGGATTTGAAGCCTCAGTTTTTGTTCTTTTTCTCGTTTTTCTGATTGGTCAGGTTAAGAGAAAAGAAAATCAGAAAACTCTCAGTTCATCAGAAAAAACAGTCCCTTTTTTCGTTCTTATCCTTATAAGTATCTTTTTTTTGGCTGGTTTCATTCAGATTCTCCCTCTTCCTTCTTCTGCAGTCAAAATCTTATCTCCAGCAGCCTGGCAGTGGAGACAGGGGTTAATTTCTTCCGGCCTGCTGGAAGCTGCGAGTTTTAAGACGCAGACCCTTTCTCTGTCACCCTGGGCCAGTGCCTACGAGCTTGTCAGATATCTGGCTTATGGGGTACTTATCTTTCTGCTGACAGGAGCTATAAACGGCAGGAAAAAAGCTCAGGCTTTGGCTCTGGTGCTCATCAGTGCCGGAGTATTTCAATCTCTTTATGGCCTTTCAGAATATTTCGGGGGAACCAATCGAATCTTCAGCTGGGTCAACCGTTATTACTCGGGGAGTGCTTTTGGCACTTTTGTTAACCGCGACCATTATTCAGCCTTTCTGGAGATGACCTTTCCTTTGAGCCTTGGCTATTTTCTGGTTAGAGCCAATTATTTTGCTTTAAAGCCTGGATTGAGCCTGAGGCAGAAGCTAGCCAGCTTTGGCCAGGAAAATCTTCAGAAATCGCTAATCTTTATTCTGCCGCCGTTTATTATTGGAATAGGATTATTATTTTCCAGATGCCGCACAGGAATAATTATTTTTGTCATAACCTTTTTTCTGACCCTGCTGCTCCTATCCCTGACCAGTATAGTTGGGCGAAGGAAGACTGAAAAGAGGCTGGTTAAAGTCGTAGTTTTTATGGTGATCGCCAGCGTTATCCTTATTGGAATAGAACCAATTCTGGAACGGTTTACCTATGGCGGGTTTTTTGACCAGAGCCGGATGTTATTTTATACCTATACGTTGAGCCTGATTGCTGATTATCCTTTGCTCGGCAGCGGACTGGGAAGCTACATCCAGGCTATCAATCCTTATCTCCAGAAAGATTTTCATGCGATTCTTGACCACGCCCATAATGATTATCTGGAGATGCTGGCAGAAGCAGGTTTAATCGGCGGAGGAGCGCTTATTCTGGCCGGGTTTCTAGCTCTGGGGATTGGCTTCAAACGCTGGCTGAAAGCTACTGATTCTTTAGCCCGGGGGATTGGTCTTGGGGCGATGATGGGTGTTTTTGCTCCGTTTTTCCACAGCCTGACAGATTTCAGCCTGAGAATGCCAGGGAATGCTGTTGTCTGGCTAAGCCTGTTTGTTCTCTGCCTTAAAGTTCCGCTTTTAACGCAGAAGAAGCCCGAGACTTCAGCTTGGCAACGAGAATGAAGTGAAGGAAATGAAGCAGAAAGTCATCAATATTCTGGGTTTGATTATCTGTCTGCTGGCACTGGCTGCCGCCCTGTCTTTCTATACTGGTTACAAATTTTATTATCAATATCAGGCTGAAAGGCAGAACATCAAAAGTTTGGAAAGAGATTTTATCGGTCTGAAAAAAAGACTGGAGCAAGCCGTTGGCTTCTATCCCCTGCCGCTTTTTTATCTGGAGCTGGGTCGACTCCGTCTCGAAAGAGCCATGGGCGAGATTGAGTTTGGTCTTCCTGAAAAAAGCGAAGAATATCTTGACGGAGCCAGGAAAGCATTGGAATCAGCAATAGCTGGTGCGCCTGTAGATTACTCTCCCTTCTGGGAGGTCGGTAAAGTTTATTTCCTCTATAACTACCCGCTTCCAACCTATGCCCAGAAAGGCAGAGAATTTTGCCAGGAAGCTGTCAGACGATATCCTTATAATGAATTCCTTAACCTGAATGTTCTGTTTGTCTTTTTTGATCAATGGCCATTGCTTGAAGAAAGTGAGAAGAATTGGGTTAGAGAAAGGATTCAAAAGCTATCTGCGGCCAATCCTGGATTCCTGAATAAATTAAAAAATAAATGGCGGCAGAATTATAAAGAAACATCACGCCTGGAAATGATGCTTAAAGAGATAGGCTTAGGAAAGGCAACCATACCTTGAAGACAGTTAGTTGAGGTGAACAAAAGGTTCGTCTGGAGCTCGGTATGGGTTAGGCCGCTTCGTCAGGTGCCCTACCCTTCGTCACCTGAAGCTGTCTTGAAAGCTATTTCTCTGGTTGACCGGGGAAGATATAAAGAATTATTTCCGGCCAGACGGGGAAGAACGCTGGGATGATCAGAAAATTGACTTAAAAATACTTAAGGCTGTAAGTGGGCGGGATTTGGCGCCTATCAAACTTATTGTCTGCCCCAATACAGGAAAGTCTGGATTAAAGATGTCCGAACAGCTCTGGGCCAACTTTATCCGGTCACCCCATTTTTAAATGTCGATTGAATCTTATCAAATTGTTCCTTCAGTTCCTTGGGCAGACGCGAACTGGAAATTCTTGCGTTCAGCTTGAAGCGAGAGATTTCTTTGAGATAGTGTTCAACCTGGTCGATTCTTTTGAGGTTGTAAGCAGAGACGGTCAGATAAACAAAGGCTTCACCCAGCAGGTCTGGTTCGTCGAGGAGACCGAAGGCGGCAATTTTAATATTCTGGAAAGCTTCCTCAAACTCGCCCCGATTAAAAGCCAGTTTGGCTTCTTCAAAAACTTTGAGATAGAAGGGGTCAACCTTAAGAGCTCTGGTCTGAGATTCTTGAGCCAGCAGACTGCTTTCTCCTGTAAAAAAAAGAAAAATAATAGCGAACAGAATCAGGGACAGCTTTAATTTTCCATTTTTTCCTGTATTATGATTCATCGTCAGCCCTCCTGAAGGAAGACTAAATTTTAGGCTTTTCTGGTTGAGAAAGCAAGAGTCCGAAGAAGTTTGTTTTTACTGCTCTGAAAGGTTGCTGTATAATTACCAATAAAGGAAAAACATAACCTTTGAGATCAGTGAAAAGTCCTGACTTTAAGAAAATGGCAGCCGTTTCTTCTTTAGCCCTTATTCTACCTTCTTCCATTGCTGTTGGCCTGGTCTTCGGCTATTTTCTTGACCGCTGGTTGAGAACAGAGCCCTGGATGTTGTTGACTTTTACTATTCTGGGGATTGTCTCAGGGATTATGAACCTCTTCAGGGGGATAAAACGCTATTTACTGGAGAATCAGGATGAGGCCGGAAAAAGCGATGATGAGGAGAACTCAAACATCTAGAACAAACAGAACAAATTTAACAGGCAGGAGAAAATGAACGAAAATAACCTGGAAGTTTCTTTAAAAAGGGTACCCGGGGAAACCATCATCCTGGGAGTGATTGCCAGTATTGCCGGCGGGATTATTTTCGGTCCGACCACAGGGATCCTGATTTTCTCAGGTGCTCTGATGGCTGCCATCGGCTTTATCTCGCTTAAATTATTTATAGACAAATATTTAGACAAACAAAAAACCATGGTCCTGCGCCGAGCCATACTGATGTACAGTCTGCGCCTGATGTTGATTTGTCTGGTCTTTTTAATTATAATTTTATTCTTCAAAGGCAAGGTTATGGCCTTCGCGGCCGGTTTTTCGCTGATTGTGGTTTCTGTACTGGTCGAAGCCATCAGAAACCTGACTTATATGAAGCAATGGAAGGTTTAGAACACGGTCTGCTCGTCGTTGAAATTTTTAACCGAATTTTTGGCCCCACGCTGGCCTTTCTGCTCCGGGTTTTTGGCTTCCAGGTTAAAGATTCCTACCACCTTATTCCTGATTATTTGGTCATGGTCATAATTGTGGTGATTTTACTGTCTGGGCTTCTGAGTTTAGCCAGTCGGCGGCTGGAAGTAGTTCCAGGGAAAACTCAGGTCCTTTTTGAAAGTATTATCGACTTCTTTGAAAGCCTCATTCTGGACACCATTGGCGAACAGGGCAAAAAATATCTGCCAGTTATAGGTACGGTGGGGCTTTTTATCCTGACTTCAAATCTTCTTGGGTTGATTCCGGGGCTTATGTCGCCGACCAGCAAGCTGAATGTGACTCTCGGTTGCGCTCTGGTGGTCTGGTTATACTACCACTGGCAGGGTATTAAAGTTCGGGGATTTCTTGGCTATTTAAAGCAGTTTACCGGATCAAATCTGTTTCTGGCTCCATTGCTTCTACCGATAGAAATCATCAGCCATTTTTCCCGACCCGTTTCTCTGTCGATGCGTCTTTTCGGTAACATTTTTTCTGAGGAATTATTGATATTAATAATTGCTTCCATCATTCCATATTTTTTACCCTTACCGTTTATGGCCATTTCGATTTTTACGGCCGTGATCCAGGCTTATGTCTTTATCCTGCTGACCTGCATTTATCTGGCAGGGGCAGTGGCTCATGAAGAAGAACATTAATGAAAAGGAGAATATTTATGCCTCAAAAAAGCAAAATTATCGGTCTGCTACTCTTTTTCCTGATGCTGGCTTTTACTCCGCTGGCGGCTCAGACCGTTGACCCGGCCAGAGCTTTTCTGTTTAAGCTATCGATTATTGTAGGAGCCGGAGTCATCACTCTGGCAGTGATTGCTGGAGCCTTTAGTCAGGCCAAAGCTATAAGCTCAGCCTGTGAAGGGATTTCCCGTAATCCTGCTGCTGGCCAGCATATCCGCGGAATTTTAATCTTCGGTCTGGTTCTGATTGAAACTCTGGTCATTTATGCTCTTCTCATAACCATCATCATCCTTATGGTTAAATGGGGCGCCTATTCATAAGGCTGTTCCCGTCTTAATTGGATAGATGGCCGTTAATTTTTTTCGGATAATATTAGTCTCTTCCAAGAGATTCAACGACGACCGCTGCTGGACGGCAGCTATCGTCATTTCCTATTTTACTTTACTCTGCGTCGTCCCGCTGATTGCTCTTTTTGCCTTTCTGGCCGCTAAAATCATCGGCAGTTCAGAGCTCGTCTTTCGCAGCCTGAACATCTTCACCAAAGAATTTTTTGCCAAGATGGATCCGTCTTTCTTCAAAAAGCTCCAGGCTCTGGGAGATAATGTGACCGACCTCGGCTGGTTTGGAATTCTCGGGTCGCTGATTTCAGCTTCCTTCCTTTTCTCCAACCTGATCTCTTCTCTGAACCAGATCTTTCGGGCCAAGTATCAGCGATCATTTTTCTACAATCGGCTGATAGAATATTTGGTGATGATCATTATCGGGGTAATAATGCTGTTATCTCTGTCAATTACCGCTGTCTGGACAGCTCTGCAACGCTCAATAAGAGAAAGCCCCGTTGTTTCGGAATTTCTCAACCCGAAGATAATTAATTTTCTGAATAACTTCTTTTTTCAGTATCTTTTGCCTTACGGCTTGACTTTCTTAGTGCTTTTTACTCTTTATAAGTTCATTCCAGAAGTTAAGGTTCATACCCGGAGCGCTCTAATCGGTGGAGCCATAGCCGCTCTTTTCTGGGAGCTTTTTAAAAGAGGTTTTGCCTTCTATGTTATCCATTTCTCAGCTATCGGGGTTGTCCTGTCCAAAGTTCTGGCCGGGACCCTAACCTCAGTGATTTTTTTCCTGCTATGGATTTCTTCCTCTCTTTTGATCCTGCTCTGGGGAGCAGAGCTGGCTGCGGTTTTGAATGAACACCTGGAGGCTTCCAGCGCTAAAAGTTAAACAGGATGGCAGAACCAAGGTTCAGGTCAAGTCAAGGTGTTTTGCCAGAAAGCTGATAAGCCTATTTTTGGGTAAAGCTCCAATGACTGAATCAGCTGGTTTACCATCTTTAAAAAGAATCATGGTCGGGATGCTCAAGATCTGATAACTGGTCGAAAGCCGCGGGTTTTCATCCACGTTAACCTTGACCACCTTGAGTTTCCCTTGATAAGTTTCAGCGATCTCTTCAATCGCCGGAGCCACCATCAGACAGGGCCCACACCAGGGAGCCCAAAAATCTACCAGAACGGGCAGGTCAGACTCAATAACTTCTTGCTCAAAAGTATTATCTGTAGCCTGAGAAATGTTCTTACTCATCTTGACCTCCGGTCCTGATATTCATAGCTTTCTGGTAGAGAATCTGGTATTTTCTGATGACTCTCGACCAGGAATTGTTCTGATGAAAACAATTCAACCTTAAATTGTTCCAGCTTTCAGATTGAGAATAAACAGCCAGAGACATTTTGATGGTCTTTAAAAGGGCTTCCGCGGAATATTCTTCAAAGACAAATCCAGTACCCTGACTGTTGCTGGAAGAATGGGGCCGAACTGATTCGCCAAGACCACCAGTGTCCCTGATCAGGGGAACGGTACCGTATCGGAGAGCATGCATTGGAGTCAGGCCGCAAGGTTCTTCTAAGGAAGGCATCAACAGCAGGTCGGCTCCTGCTATCACCTGATGATAAAGACCGGAATTGAAATCGAGCTTGACTCCAAGTTTACCTCGATAAATTTCGTGGAGTTTTTGAAAAGTCTGTTCGTAGACTTCTTCTCCCTGACCGGCAACCAGCAGGCCGCAACCTGAGGATAAGATAGAATTCAGGATATTGAGGATCAGCTCAATTCCCTTGAGTCTGGTAAGATAACCGACCACAGCCAGAAGCGGGGCATTTTCATCTATGGTTAACTGGAACTCTTTGATCAGCTGTCTTTTACAGGCTCTTTTTCCATCGAAGTTCTCGGCGGAAAAATTGGCTGGAATGAGTGGGTCTGAAACCGGGTTCCATTCTTCATCATCAATGCCATTCCTTATACTGTAAAGGGGCTTGTTTTTTCGGGAGAAAAAGGAACGGATATCCTGATGATCATGCAGAACTTCGCTTTTGTAAGTCTGGCTCACGGTGTTGACCGCATCAGCGAACAGAATGCCGGCTTTGAGAAAATTAAACTTCCCACGAAAGGCTAATTGATGGGAATTCAGATAATTCCAATCAAGACCAGTTAAACTCAGGGATTCAGCGGGAAATTCTCCCTGATAGGAGAAATTATGAATCGTCAAAACGGAGGCTGTTTTTTTGAAAATGGCTTTTTTCTGATAGGTTGATTTTAAGAACAGGGGCACCAGACTGGCTGGCCAATTATGGCAGTGGATGATGTCAACTTTCATTCTGAGGCTCGAAAGAAATTCACAGACTGCCCGGTTAAAAAAGATGAACCGCTCATCGTTATCCAGATAATCACCTTTGGGGGAACCGTAGATATATTCGCGGTGGAAATATTTAGGCTGGTCAACAAAATAAAGAACGTATTTGCCGAGATCTGCCCTGTAAACAGCAGCTTTTAATTTTTTCTTGCTCCCAGGGACTTGAAGATTCTGAGTAACCAGTTCTTTGGGCAGGGATTCGATCTCTGGTCGGCGATAATGAGGCAAAAAGACCATAACATCTACCCCTGCTCTCGATAAAAACTTGGCCAGACCGGCAGTGGCTTCAGCCAGTTCGCCCGAGCGGGCATACGGAGCCAGCTCAGGGGCAATGATGGCCACTCGGAGTTTCTTTTTCATAAGAAAAAATAATAGCTGGACAGGCAGGAAAAATCAACCGCCCCAGGCCCAGGCTACCGGAAGGAGCCTGTTTTTTATATGATTTCCTTATTCAGCCCAGCCCAGTTTTTCTTTGACCAGCTCATAATAGCTGCGCCAGGGTGAAGTCACCAGAATGAGTTCACGTTTTGATTTTCTAACTTTGATAATTTCATTTTTCTCCAGCGCCTGGCCTCTTTGGCCGTCGATGGTCAGGTAGACTTTCTCCTCAGCAGTCAGCAATTTAATATTTATTTCAGAACCGGCCGGGATGAGCAGCGGTCGGGATGACAGCGTGTGCGGGCAGATGGGCGTCAGAATGATGGTCTGAACTTTAGGATGGACAATTGGCCCGCCAGCCGAAAGAGAATAGGCGGTTGAACCAGTTGGGCTGGAAAGTATCAGGCCATCTCCCTTGAGTCTGGTTACTTCCTTTCCGTCGATAAAAACAGAAACTTCAATCATCCTGGCCAGAGCTGCTTTGTTCAGGACGACATCGTTCAGGCAGATATCAGTCTCGTCTTGGTATTTAATTTCCAGAAGGGTTCTCCGGCTGATGAAGCCATTTTTGTTCTTGATAAAAGCTTCCAGCACTGGCAGAGCTTCAGATACGGGAATTTCTGTCAGAAAACCCACTCGGCCAAGATTGATGCCGATGACCGGAATCCCGGCCCTGGCAGCAAAAGGAGCGATGCTGAGCAATGTCCCGTCGCCACCAAGCACAATGATGGCTTCACTCAGCTCTGACAACTTCTCTCGAGGATAACCTGCTTTAGTTTTCAGCTTTTCTGCAGCGATGTTTTCCAGCAGACATTCGATCTTTTGCTTCTGAAGAAAATTAGCAATTTCCCGCAGAATTTTTTCTATCCCTGGAGCCTGAGCCTTGATGATAATGCCGATTCTCTTAATTCTTTTCTTTTCTTTCATCGGCCAGACTCTCCTGAATCAAATTTTTTAATTTTTCTACGGCCAGGGGTTCTGTCTGTGGCTGAAGCCAGGCCAGAAATTCCTGGTTACCTTTCTGTCCCCGGACCGAACAGGCAAGAAGCCCCTTGACTGCAAAGCCTAGACCCTGGGCCCGAGTCAACACTTCTTCCAGCACCTGCTGGTGGATCTTTCTATCTTTGATTATACCCTTTTTGCCGACCTGTTTTCGACCGGCTTCAAATTGAGGCTTTATCAGGACCAGCAGGTCGCCAGAAGGCATAATCTTTTTTATGGCTGGAAGGATTTTCAGGACAGAAATGAAAGAGACATCGATCACTGCGATTTCTGGAGTTTCCGGCAGGTCTTCGGGCTGAAGGTAGCGAGCATTCTTCTCCAGTGTCTGAACTCTTGCCTCCTGCCTGAGTCTCCAGTCGAGCTGCTTGATGTTGACATCTACAGCATAGACTATCTTTGCTCCAAATTGCAGCAAACAATCAGTGAAACCCCCGGTGGAAGCTCCGATATCCAGAGCAATTTTTCCTTCCGGGTTTACCGGGAAAGTTTCGAGTCCTTGTTCGAGTTTGGCCCCACCACGTCCTACATAAGCGAAACTTTCCAGTACAGTTATCTGTGAATCTGGCTCAACCTGCTGCCCGGGTTTATGGACGAGCTGACCGTTGACCAGAACCTGTCCGGAAAAAATCAAAGCCTGGGCTTTTTCTGGACTTGAGACTAGCTGACGTTCAGTCAGAAGAAGGTCAAGCCTGATTTTTTTCATCTACCATCTCTGGTTAAGAGATTTTCTCTTTTAAATAAAAATCACTGATGATTTCTGCCAGGCTATCCGGGTTGAGCTTGAGGAGCTTTCTGATGTCTTCCGGTTTGCCCAGGGGGTAGATTTCTGAAGGCAGGCCAAAGCTTTTAAACTTGATGTGATAAATTTCTTTTCGGTCAAGCAGTTCTCTGACTGCACTTCCGAAGCCACCGTCCAGAACGCCTTCTTCCATGGTGAAGATAACTTTTGCCTTGTGAGCTAAGTCAACAATCAACTTTTCATCAAGCGGTCGGACAAAACGGGCGTTGACCACCCCTAAGGAAATTCCCCTGGTTTCGAGTTTACCGGCCACTTCTAAAGCTGAATAAACCATATTTCCATAAGCTATTATCAGGTCGCGGCCTCGTTTCAGGAGTTCAGCTTGCCCGGCAGGGATAAACCTGAAATCCTTTTCCACTTCAACCCCCAAACCCTTACCTTTGGGAAAGCGGATAGCTACCGGATGTCCGTACTGAAGAGCAGAGTAGATCATCTGCCTGAGTTCGTTTTCATCCCTGGGAGCCATAAGAATAATATTGGGCAGATGTCTGAGATAAGCAATGTCATTGGTTCCCTGATGGGTGGGGCCATCTTCGCCGACAATCCCGGCCCGGTCAAGAGCAAAAATTACTGGCAGGTCCATCAGGCAAACTTCGTGGAAGACCTGGTCATAAGCTCTTTGCAAAAAAGTCGAATATATAGCCACAATGGGTTTAAAACCAGAAATAGCCAGGCCGGCAGCAAAATTAACGGCATGCTGTTCAGCTATGCCCACATCAAAAAAGCGGTCGGGGAAGTTGGCGGCAAACTGATTGAGGCCCGTCCCGTCAGTCATAGCGGCGGTTATGGCGATTAGGTTTTCATCCCTTTTTCCGAGTTCAGCCACGGCGTCGCCGAAAATCCTGGAATAAGTGGGTGAATTTTCACGGTTAACAGGCTGTCCGCTGGCAATGACAAAAGGTGAAGCGCTATGGAATTTTTCCGGGTTCAACTCAGCCGGCCGATAGCCTTTTCCTTTCTGGGTGACACAGTGAATCAGAATCGGGCCCGGATATTTTTTCGCATTTTCAAAAGCTTCGATCAAACTGTAGAGATTGTGACCATGGATCGGCCCAACATAACGTATACCCAGCTCCTCAAAGAAAATTCCAGGGAAAAAAGTTTTTTTCAGTAGATCTTCCAGGGCTCTGGCAGCCTTGATCAAAGGCCAGCCGATTTTTGGTATGGACCTTAATACCGATTTAGCCTGTTCTTTCATCCGAAGGTAGGGCTGACGGGAAACCATATACGAAAGATAACGGGATAAAGCGCCGACATTGGGAGAAATGGACATCTCATTGTAATTGAGGACGATGATCACTTTTTGGCGAAGATATCCAATCTGGTTCAGGGCTTCATAAGCTACACCGGCCGTAAGGCTGCCGTCGCCCACCACCGCAATGACGTTGTAATCTTCTTTTCTCTTGTCTCGGGCCACGGCCAATCCCAAAGCTGCAGACAGAGCGGTGGAAGCATGCCCGGTGTTGTAGATATCATATTCGCTTTCTTCCCGGCAGGGATAGCCCAGGAGTCCCCCGAATTGCCTCAAGCGAGAAAACTCTTTCTGTCGGCCGGTGATCAATTTATGAGGATAACATTGATGGCCGACATCCCAGATGATTTTGTCTTTCGGAGAATCAAAGACGTAATGAAGGGCCAGGGTCAGCTCCACCACCCCTAAGTTGGAAGCCAGATGTCCACCTGTCCTGGCTACAGTTTCGATTATTTTTATTCTTATTTCACTGGCCAGCTGATTAAGCTGTTCTAAGGAAAGGTTCTTCAGCTCTTGCGGAGATTTTATTGCGGGCAAAATTTTTTCCGGGTTCATGGTTTTTTCCCAGCAGTAAGTTTTAATTGTTCGGCCAAGTATTCGAGGATGGCCGAATCTATATTGGCGTTTTTTAAGGAAGATGTAGCTCTTGAAAGAAGTTCCTCCAGTAGTTGGACTGCATCTTCCTGACCGAGAACGTGGGCTAAGTTCGGCTGGAAAGCTTCCCGACTTTTCCGGTCTTCAACCAGATCTTCAAGATCATCGCGGAGCTGGAAAGCCAGGCCAAGATAGGTACCATATTTTTCTATTGCCTCAAGCACAGCCACAGGAACTCTGGCCAGTCTGGCTCCACTCACGGCTGCCACCTTTATAAGAGCTGCGGTTTTTTTCATAGCCATTTCCTGATAGTCAGCTATTTCCTTATTTTCAGGCAAGAAACTGATGTCCAGCCATTGACCGGCAATCATCCCGCTTGGACCGATCGCCCGGGCAATTTCACCGATGACCTGCTCTTTAAGAACATAATTATTCGACGGATAAGGAGCTTCAGCCAGGATTTCAAAGGCATAAGAAAGCAGAGCATCTCCAGCCAGCAAAGCCAGTCCTTCGCCAAACTTCTTGTGGCAGCAGGGTTTGCCCCGGCGAAAGTCGTCGTTATCCATCATTGGCAGGTCGTCGTGGATAAGAGAGTAGTTGTGAATGAATTCCAGAGCGCAGGCATAAGGCATCAAGAGTTCTTCAGTGGCCCCAAAATGTTCTCCTGAAGCCAGAAGCAGAAGGGGTCGGAAGCGTTTTCCGCCATCAAGAACAGCATAGCGCATAGCCTCAAAAACAGAAGAATCTTCCCGCGACAGGTAGAATTCGAGAGTCAGGTCAAGTTTCTTTTTCTTCAGCGAAAGATATTCTTGTGGTTCCATCTTTTATCTTATGAATCCGGTCAGGTTTTATTCATTCTTCTCTTTTTCAGGTTCTTCACCGGCTTCCTCTTCTGCTTCTATCTCGTCTAATTTTTCCAGGTCGAAGTCCTGAGTTTTCAGCTCTCCTTTTTCATCTTTAAGCAGAATTTCAACTTTTTTTTCGGCTTTATCCAGCTCAGCTCTCAAATATCTGGCCAGTTTGACTCCTTTTTCAAAAAGCGCCAGAGATTCATTGAGAGTCAAGCCGCCTTTCTCTAACTTATTGACAATCTGTTCCAGCTCACTCAGAGCTTTTTCAAAATTCATCTCTTTGCTTTTAGCGTTCATTTTGTCTCCTTAATGAACCTTGATTCTATTTTGATTTTTGGGTCAACGGCTTTAACCTGGCAGTTTAATTCTCCCCGATAAAATGAAATGATAATCTCTTCTCCAGCTTCAACTTCGGTTGGTTTCTGCACAGGCATCAGACCACCTGCCTTCCAGCAAATTGTATATCCCTTTTTGATGATGTTCAAAGGGGACAGGTTAGCAAGAGAAGAAGTCAGATTTTCCCAGCTGGCGCTCAGATCTTTAAGTTTTATCTGCATCAGATGGCGGGTTTGCTGCAGCAGAAAACTGGTTCTGGCCTGGTGTTCAGCAATTGTCTGCTTTTCTGTCCGGATGACTTTCCAGGCTCTCATTTCTAAATCGTCTATTCTTTGCTGGAGGTTTAAAAGCCTAATCTTGAAATTCTGGAAGATGCGGTGTTCGGCCAGATAAGCAATCTGACTTTTCTTGCCTTGGAGAAAATATTTTTCAGCCTGGAACAACCGCCTAAGCAGGTTGTCAATTTTATCCCGGAATTCTTGTTCTTTGGCCACCACCATTTCAGCCGCAGCCGAAGGAGTGGAAGCTCTGATGTCAGCGACAAAGTCGGCGATGGTGAAATCAATTTCATGACCAACTGCTGAAATCACCGGCTTGGTTTTCATACAGTTGAAAATCGCCCGGGCTACAATTTCTTCATTAAAAGCCCAGAGATCTTCGATCGAACCGCCACCCCGGCCAACGATGACCACATCGATGTCCTGACGCTGGCTGAAGTAATCGAGTCCCTCGGCTATCTGCTCAGCAGCCCCTTCTCCCTGAACCAGAGTTGGGTAAACGATGATCTGCAGCCGGTTGAAACGCCGTTCTATTATTCTAAGGATATCTCTGATGGCTGCTCCGGTTGGAGAAGTAATTATACCAATCTTTTTTGGCAACAGAGGAAGAGTTTTCTTGTATTTCTGGTCAAAAAGTCCTTCAGCTTTGAGTTTTTCTTTAAGCTGTTCAAAGGCTAATTGCAGAGCTCCTTTACCCTTAGGCTCAACTCTTTCTACGATGATCTGGTATTCACCGCGGCGTTCATAGACTGTTATCCGACCGCCGCAGATAATCTGCAGCCCGTCTTTCAGTTCAAACTTCGGGAGGAGGGAATTTTTTTTCTTTTCGGATTGAATCCGGTTCAGCTCTGACTTAAAAAGAACAGCCTTGAGCTGACTATTTTCATCTTTAAGCGTGAAATAATAATGACCCGAAGACGGCCGACTGAGGTTAGAGATTTCGCCTTCAACCCAGACAAAAAGAAAAGTATTTTCCAGTTCCAGCCGGATCAGTCTGGTTAGCTCGCTGACCGTATAAACCTTGTCCTGAGCTATTAAACTGTCATTCTTCACTTTTTTCCTCAGTTAAAATCTCTTGTTTTATGGATAAAGCTTTTCCCGATTCAGGGTCTAGGGAAATAAAAACCGAACTCAGAATAAGCCCATCGGGAGAGGGTTCGAACCTCTGAGGCCGGGAACTGAGGAACCGCTGCAGAGCCTGCTCTGGTTTCATTCCGATGACCGAATTTAATCCACCGGCCATGCCGACATCAGTGATATAGGCTGTGTTTTTCGGCAGCAGTCGCTCGTCTGCTGTGGGAATGTGGGTATGAGTGCCAATCAGGGCAGAGATCCGGCCATCAAGGTACCAGCCAAGGGCCTGTTTTTCTGAAGTGGCTTCAGCGTGGAAATCAATTATGACTATTGGAGTTATTGGTAGAATAGCTTCAAGCTCCCTATCTGCCTGGCGAAAAGGACACTCAATGGGCTCCATAAACACCCGGCCCTGAAGGTTAAGCACAGCGGCTCTAATTCCTTTTTCACTCTGGAAAATATAGTGCCCTCGTCCAGGATTTCCAGCAGGATAATTGGCTGGTCGAAGAAGTCTTGGCTCTTTTTCTAAATAGCTTAAAACTTCTTTTTTATCCCAGATGTGGTTGCCTGAAGTCAGGACATCCACCTGGAAGAGAAGCTCTTTACCTATTTCTTCAGTCAGGCCGTTTCCGCCGGCGGCATTTTCAGCGTTAGCCACAATCAGGTCAGGCTGGTATTTTCTTTTGAGTTCAGGCAAAAACCGGGCTAAAGCCCGGCGTCCAGGTCTACCGATAAGGTCGCCAATGAATAAAACTCCGAACTTATCTGGCATACTCCACCGCCCTCATCTCTCTTATGACTGTGACTTTAATCTGGCCTGGATAATCGAGTTCATCCTTTATTTTCTGAGCGATATCTCTGGCAATCAGAGCCGCCCGGTCATCAGAAACCTTCTGGGCATCAACGATGATTCGGATTTCCCGTCCGGCCTGAAGAGCGAAAGCTTTAGCTACACCTTCAAAAGAAGTGGCAATCTGCTCGAGTTTTTCCAGCCGCTGGATGTAAGTTTCCAGCAGTTCCCGACGGGCACCCGGTCGGGCAGCTGACAGGGTATCGGCTGCTTGCACCAGGACGGCTTCAACTGAAGGAAAGTCAATGTCGCGATGATGGGAAGCTATGGCCTGAACGACAGCTTCAGATTCCCCGTACTTTTTGGTGAGCTCCACCGACA
>Ga0315282_10007153_pt1 | contig 18428 bp, 16 predicted proteins | sample YL17G07_20_MG_FD_203693 | JGI IMG/M metagenome (GOLD analysis project Ga0315282, IMG submission 203693) | Sediment microbial communities from Yellowstone Lake, YNP, Wyoming, USA - YL17G07_20 | ecosystem: Environmental > Aquatic > Freshwater > Lake > Sediment | place: USA: Wyoming | collected...
TGCCTCTGTGGTGCTGGCATGGGCGAGGGAGTTCGAGCCGGATATGGAGCGGGTTAACCCAAACGGCGGAGCGATTGCCCTGGGACATCCCCTGGGCGCCACCGGGGCGGTTTTAATGACCAAGCTGGTGTATGAGCTGGAGCGCCGCGCTGGGCGGTTTGGTTTGCAGACGATGTGCATCGGCCATGGTATGGCGACCGCGACGGTGATCGAGCGATTATAGGTTTTTTCCGCGTTTTTTGCGCTTATTCGCGTCCCATTATTTGGAACTATCGAGCAGCTAAAAAAATTATCATCACTAGAATGAAGAGACACAGGTATAATTTGGGGGCTTCTTCATTAAAAAGCGTTTTTTGTATGACAGATCATTTGCATACGGTTTACCTGGCGTTAGGCACAAACCTCGGCGAGCGGCTGACCAACCTGCGTGATGCCCGCCAGGCTATGTCTTCCAGGGTGCGCATCATAGCTTGCTCGCCAATCTACGAAACCCCGCCATGGGGAATCACCGACCAGCCAGCCTTCTTGAACCAGGTGGTGAAAGCCTGCACCAGCCTGGCTCCTCAGGCGCTGCTAGATTTCCTTAAAGGGCTTGAAGTCGAATTAGGCCGGCAGGCGACTTACCAGAATGGGCCGCGCCTGATCGACATTGATATCCTATTTTATGACGACCTGGTGCTGGATACTTCTCTTTTGACTATACCTCACCCTCGCATGGATGGGCGTCCATTCGTCTGGCTGCCCCTGGCTGACCTGGCGCCAGACTTACGCCATCCACTGACTGACAAGACTGCTCGCCAGGTTTTAGCTGAGCTAGATACTACGGGCATCACTTTGTTTGCGGAGGATTGCCTGCCAACCCAGCCCGAAGCCGAAGGCTAAGGTTTCTTTTTTCCTACTATGGATGTGATTCAAAACTTGCTGCAATCGGAGGAACCACTGGTTAGTTTGCAGGCCCACCTCCGGCTGTTGGATGAAGACGAGCGTTCTCAACCTATCGTTGCAATGCGGGAAGCAGCTTGGGCTTCACCTCTGGCGCGCAGTTTACTCTCGGAGCAGGCTGCCACAGGAGAGATTCCGCACCATCCCTACCGTAAGTGGCAGGGAGCGCACTGGGTGCGGGCTTGCCTGGCCAACCTGGGTTATCCTACCGGCGACCAATCGCTACAACCCCTTTTTGACCAAGAGTATGCCTGGCTGCTATCCGAAGGGCACCTGCGTTCGGTTAAAACCATTCGCGGCCGGGTACGGCGCTGCGCTTCCCAGGAAGGCAACGCCCTCTCCGCGGCGCTAACACTGGGGATGATCGATGAACGCGCTCACCTGCTGGCGGAACGACTGGTAAAATGGCAGTGGGCTGATGGCGGCTGGAACTGCGATAAGAAACCAGAATTGGTTTGAAAGTGATGGCGGAAGCTGGTTTCATTCAAGACCCACGCTGCCAGCCGGCTTTAGAACTTCTGGCTTCCAAGCAACTTCCCGAGGGCGGTTTTCCCGCTGAGGTAAAATATTACCGCACTTCAGAAAAAGCCCAAACCGGGCGCTCGCTGGTGAATTGGGCGAGCTACACCCTACCGGGCAATAAAATAGCCAACCAGTTTGTGACTTTGGATGCCCTCTATGTGCTGAAGGAGGCGGGAATTGATATATTCCGTAAGGATTAATTCAATAATAACTGCGGTAGCCATTTTTCTATGGTACTATTAAAAAAGAACATATCAATACGAGTCAGCGCTGATTATAACCAGCAGGAGGCGCAGCGATGTCTGAAACAGATATTAAACCCCTCAATTGGAAAGCCGACCCCGATATTGGTTATACGGTCACGCGGCGTCCAGATGGCGGGATGAACTACATTTTTACCGATCTATCTCCCCGAACTATCAAGCATTGGCGCGAATTTTCAATCCAACACCTGCTTGATTCGGACCGGTTGACCCGCAACCTGTATGATTTACGCCAGGTTGCGAAGGTACCCCATGAAGCGGTGCAGGTGGCGCTGGAATTAGGCGAAGATCCCGCGGCTCGCAACATCCGCCTGGCGGTGGTTGTTGCAAACGATGATGTGCGGAAAGCGATCGAAGAGATCGCTTTGCTAGCCAGCCCGGGTGGTGTGGATGTCGAAATTTTCACCTCGCTTACCGCCGCTGAAACGTGGCTCAACCGCCCATTAACCTTGCTGCGATAGCGTCTATTTTTATGATTTTTATCCTGCAAACCTCCTGATGGATTCGAGATCGGTATTTCATTTATTCATCCCATCGTCTTGTTGAGGTTGCTAGATTATCAGTTCCGCTGGCTCCGACCCGCCCGATAAACTTTTCGCGGGCGGCGCGGATTTGGATGATTTTCTCTATATTCAACTTCCAGACTTCAGAGGTAATCTAAACATGACCGCAATGTTGAAATCCTCCAGCCTGAGCGTGGCTGGCTTTACATTTGCCTGGGGGACGCGCACCTACGTGATGGGCGTTCTTAATATCACACCCGATAGCTTCTCGGGGGATGGTTTCATGAAATCGAACCCTAAGATGGACAAGCAGCTTTTGGAGTCGATCGTGAAACAAGCGCATGACTTCGTGAAAGCCGGGGTTGATATTTTGGACATCGGGGGTGAAAGCACCCGGCCCGGCTCGCAGCCGGTAGACGCCGAGGAAGAGTTGGAGCGCGTTTTGCCGGTGGTACAGCGGTTGGCGACCGAGTTGGATGTGCTGCTTTCCATCGATACCTATAAAGCTCGCGTGGCAGAAACGGCTCTGAAAGCTGGAGCCCATATCGTGAATGATGTGTGGAGCCTGCACGCCGACCCCGACCTTGCGACCGTGGTCGCCCGCTATCAGGCGCCCGTGATCTTGATGCACAATCGTAGCTCGTGGGCGAACGCCCAAATCAAAGAGCGTTTGGGAGGGCGTTATATAGGCATCCCCTATGATGACCTCTTGGAAGATATACGCCGCGAGTTGCTGGAAAGCGTCGCGATTGCTCATTCGGCCGGCATCCCCGACGACCATATCATCCTCGACCCTGGGATCGGTTTCGGAAAAACCACCGAGCAAAACCTGGAATTGCTCGACCGGTTGGGAGAAATTCGCTCATTGGGCTATCCGGTGCTGCTTGGCCCTTCGCGCAAATCGTTCATCGGTTATACCCTCGATTTACCTCCCGACCAGCGGGTGGAAGGCACCGCGGCTGCAGTGGGGGTCGGGATTGTGCGCGGCGCGGATATCATCCGCATCCACGATGTTGAGTATATGCTGCGGGTAGCGCGCATGACAGATGCCATCGTCCGGCGGTATTGAGTTTATCTGTTTGGAGTTGATATGTTAGACGACTATTTTGGTGTCCGCCAGTTGTTAAAAACCTCGAGCGGCGAAGTTTCGATTTACAGCCTGCCGATGTTGGAAAGGCGGGGGTTGACATCCGCGGACCGGCTGCCATTTTCAATTCGTGTCCTGCTTGAATCGGTGCTGAGACAATGCAATGAGAGGGAGATCACCCGCCAACATGTGATCAATCTGGCTGGCTGGCAGCCCAACGCAGTCGAACGATACTCACTGCCTTTTCGCCCGGCCCGCGTGATCATGCAGGATTTCACCGGCGTCCCGGCGGTGGTAGACCTGACCGCCATGCGCTCGGCGGTCAAGCGGATGGGCGGTGACCCCAAGAAGATCAACCCGCTTGTGCCGGTTGACCTGGTCATCGACCATTCTGTCCAGGTAGATTTTTTCGCCGACCCAGATGCCTTACAGCGCAATGCCGACCTGGAATTTCAGCGTAATCGCGAGCGCTATGAGTTCCTGCATTGGGGGCAAAAGGCATTCGAGAATTTCCGGGTTGTACCACCCGCCACCGGCATTGTTCACCAGGTCAATTTAGAGTATCTGGCAAAAGTGGTTTTGACCAAAAGTGACGATGGCGACCGGGTGGCTTTTCCGGATACCCTGATCGGCACCGATTCGCACACCACCATGATCAATGGGTTGGGGGTGCTTGGTTGGGGGGTGGGGGGCATCGAAGCGGAAGCCGCCATTCTCGGCCAACCGGTCGACTTTTTGACTCCGGATGTGGTGGGCTTCAAGCTCTTCGGTCAGTTACAGGAGGGAGTGACCGCCACCGACCTGGTGCTAACCGTAACTCAGATGCTGCGCCAAAAAGGGGTGGTGGAAAAATTCGTGGAATTCTATGGCCCCGGGCTGTCAGCACTTTCATTACCCGACCGGGCGACGATAGCAAATATGTCACCGGAATATGGGGCTACGATGGGCTTCTTCCCGGTAGATGACGAAACCCTGCGCTACTTACGTTTTACCGGTCGCCCGGCAGAACTGGTCGAGTTGGTTGAGCACTACACCAAAGAACAGTCTCTGTTCCACACCCCTCAAACGCCCGATCCAGAGTACAGCGAGAGGTTAGAATTGGACCTAAGCGCGGTAGTGTCTAGCCTGGCGGGGCCAAAACGTCCCCAGGATCGGGTCTCGCTTGGCGATCTTAAACAATCCTTCGAAGCCTACCTGGCAGCGCCGGTGGAAGAACGCGGCTACAACCTGAAGCCCCAGGATTTAAGACGCAAGGGGAAGATGGGCGGCGATGGCGAGAGGATTGAATTAGGGCATGGTGCGGTAGTTATCGCGGCGATCACCTCCTGCACCAATACTTCGAACCCGGCGGTGATGGTGGTGGCTGGTCTGCTGGCGAAAAAAGCGGTCGAACGCGGCTTGCAGGTGCAACCATACGTTAAAACCAGCCTGGCGCCTGGTTCGCGGGTGGTGACGGAATACCTGGAAAGAGCCGGTTTGTTGGCTGATCTGGCAAAGCTGGGTTTCAATGTGGTGGGTTATGGCTGCACCACCTGCATTGGTAATTCCGGCCCGCTGGCTGGCGAGATAGTTAAAGCGATTACCAGCGCTAACCTGGTGGTAACGGCGGTGCTATCTGGCAATCGCAACTTCGAAGGCCGGATACACCCCTATGCGCGCGCCAGCTATCTGGCTTCGCCGCCTCTGGTGGTGGCTTTCGCTTTGGCTGGAACGGTCGATATTGATCTGACCAGCCAACCGATTGGTAACGATTGCGAAGGCAATCCAGTTTATTTACGTGAAATCTGGCCCACCAGTCAGGAAATTCGCGATACCGTACAGCAATGTCTTTCTCCCCAGATGTTCAAAGACAAATATGCGCATGTATTTAGCGGTAATGATACCTGGAATGCTATCCAGGCTGGCGAGAGCGAGATTTTCGAGTGGCGACCTGATTCTACCTATATCCACGAGCCGCCCTTCTTCATTCAGATAACCCGACAAGTGTCCCCGCTCGAAGATATTCGTATGGCACGTGTGCTGGTGTGGTTAGGCGATTCAGTGACCACCGATCATATCTCGCCGGCTGGGGCGATCCCAGTGGACAGCCCGGCAGGTAAATACCTGATCGAACGCGGAGTTCAGGTGCGTGATTTTAATTCCTTTGGCTCTCGGCGCGGTAACGATCAAGTGATGATGCGTGGCACGTTTGGCAACATTCGCCTTAAGAACCGGCTGGTTCCCGGCGTGGAAGGCGGCGTGACGATGCACCTGCCGGATGGAGAGCAAATGAGCATTTATGACGCCTCCCGCAAGTATCTCCAGGAAGGCGTTCCACTCATCGTTCTGGCGGGTAAAGAGTACGGGACCGGTTCCAGCCGCGATTGGGCTGCCAAAGGTACCCTCCTACTGGGTGTTAAGGCGGTAATCGCCGAATCCTATGAGCGTATCCACCGCTCTAACCTGGCTGGGATGGGCGTCCTCCCACTGCAGTTCTTGCCCGACCAGGGCGTGGAGAAGCTAGGGCTGACGGGTCGTGAAGTTTATACCATCGCTCATTTAGAATCCGGGCTCAGCCCACAGGGACGTTTATTGGTGCAAGCTGAAAAGGTAGATAGCAGCCGGTTGGAGTTTGAGGTGATTGTTCGGTTGGATACACCGATAGAATTGGAATATTACCGCAATGGCGGTATCCTCAATACCGTATTGAGAAGAATGCTGTAGACGGAATACATCGCGATGCCATCAACCGGGTTAACAGTGCATCGGCGCGCCATAGATCGGAATGCTTGTTTCATCAAATGATATTCTTGCTTTTTATGCAAGGATTTTCACCACGAAGATCCCACAGGAAAAGAAAGTACTTCCTGTTTTTCTTTGTGTATCATCGTGTCCCTTGTGGTAAATATCTTTTAGTTCCGGCTTGGTCGGGTTAAGGTGACAGGTTTGGTTGTTGAAGGCGGGAAACCCAACAGAGCGCTTCCGAATGATTTTGGTTTACGGCGCTACTTGATTTACTCGATGGGTTTCTGCCCGATGGTTAAAACGCAACTTGGATCCCCCGCCGCGATGCAAGCAGTTTCTGTGACCGGAAAATGCTTACCGCCGTTGATCCAGTAGACCGCTTCTTGCAAAAAACCGACCATCGTATGGCAGGTGGGGATTTCAGAATGCCGGTTCCAGCAAAACGGACAGCAATCGATTTGCCAGGCGAGGTGCTCAACATCTATCGCCCGCACCTGCTGATCGCTGGACTCGTTGAAGATATCGGCCAGTAATTGTAACCCGCGGCGGGTCTTCTTGCCCAATGGGAGTAGGCGAAATTCGATATCATTGAGACCGATTTGGTCGCCTAATTCCCGTAATATATAGTTAAAGAATACACGCCCGGCGCGGAGCGCCAACCCATGCCCACATTGCCGGCCATAGAGCTCTTCGACAGTTGTCTGCAAACGGCTGATATGGTCGAAACTAAACTCTCGTTGCATGTTTCGGGGTGGATAATTTTCGATCCATTCGGGCAGTTTTGCAGCGCTGAGTAGAGCTACCATGCCTCGATCACCGATGATCTCCTCCCAGGATCGCAGCAGGTTGCTTCCCATCCAATTCGAATAATAATAATTTTGTGAAAGATGTTCGTTCATCCGGTGTAGACCTGGTTAGAATTTAGAGCGTTGCCGGGCGGTTATGTCTGGTTTTCTTCGATTTCAGCCAGGATGGCGTAGAGTAGTTCGAGCAAGACCTTTCGAACCATCTCTTTATCGGTAGCGACGCAGGGCAGCAACTTTACATGTTGATCAAGGCGTAAAGCGATCCGCAGGTCATCCAAGTTCCAAGCATCTTCCAGGTCTTGCTTGTTGGCTGCCACCACATAGGGAGTGGGGGCATAGGCGCGAAAGGTCTCGAGGATACTGCGAGCCTCGCGGAAAGTTTCGGGCCGGGCGCTATCCACCATCACGATGAATCCCAACATACCCTCGGAAAGGATCTCCCACATGAAATCGAAACGGCGTTGCCCGGGAGTGCCGAACAGGTAGAGCACCAGGCCTTCATCCACGGTGATCCGTCCGAAATCCATCGCCACGGTAGTGGTATCTTTAACTCTTTCGGTTTGGGTGGTGATTCTTTTCTCGGTGGAAACCACGTCGATTTCGCTCACCGAACGGATGAATTCAGTCTTGCCTGCGTTGAAGGGGCCGGTAACTACCATTTTTACAGTTTGCATCATTTTTTACCCTTGAGGTTGGTTTGCATCCCTGCCGACTGCCGGTCAGAGGGCCCGAATGCGCCGGATGATACGGGTGATCAAGGAAATCCGCTCCTCTTTACTGGTTTGGGGTATGCCGGGTGTTATGGATGGCTGGGCGTAAACCGGCGCGCCCACCGGGCGAACCAGCTCAACCAAACCGGCTTGCAGTAAGGCGTATACAATCTGGCGGATCTCTACCTCGTTAAGCCGGGTTACGCGGGCAATTTGGTTGAGGGTGTTTTTTGGGTTGATGAACGAGACCACCTTCCATTCCTTAGCGCTCAAGCTGAGGTTACGGATATTACCACCCGGACGGTCGGTGAATTTGAGAGCAATATCCAGGCTGGGGATTTCATCCTTCAATTGTTCTTGCTCGCGCATCTGGCGAACGCCTTCCAGGATCAGATTTTCTAAACCCAGCCGGAGCGTAATGCGATCGTTAGGCGGCAAACGGTCGTTCTCAAAACGGAAATTGCCTTCCAGCCAGGTGAACAAACGGTGTACCACACCGATAAAATAAGCTTGAAGGCTGTCGAGGATATCCTGCTGGGTCAGGTAATTGGCGTTGATGAGCAGCAGACCCAACTCCTTATCATTCACACTCCCGGCGCGCTCTTGGATGGTACGGCGCTGGCTGGCGGTCAATTTTTTAGCCCGGTAGAGAATAGAAGCCAGGCTGTTGTCTTCTCCACTAATCTGAGCAAATGCCAGCTTGCCATCACGAAAAGAAATCCAGGCTGTTTCCTTGGGGCCTTCGAGAACCAGTGTGCCGGTTTTTTTGGCTAGGTTAATCAGGTTTAAGAGTTGGGTGAAAGAAAAATCGTGTAAATTGCCCTTTAATGCCATGCCGGCCTCAGATGAAACAGTCGAATCCTGAGTGAGATTATACTTGCTCAAAGAACATGCGTCAACAAAAGTGCCTTACAGGCTGGTAAGGGAAAATCTTCTTGAGAGGGCTTTCTGAGTAGGGGCATGGTGAGAAGCGATCTGATTTTTTTAGCAGTGATGGTTTGGCGAGAGTAAGTTTGGGGTTTCCTTGACACTCCACTGGCTTGCGTATATAATCCCAATCGCTTTATTCCTCGGTAGCTCAATTCGGCAGAGCGGGCGGCTGTTAACCGCTAGGTTCGAGGTTCGAGTCCTCGCCGAGGAGCTAATGGGTTAATTTCCGAGTCCATAATAATAGTATTTCAGCTTCGAGCATTGGACACCGATCGAATAATTATAAAAAATTGGGGAAATTGAACCTGATTATATGGAACAAACTAATGACTCTCCTGCAAAAAGAGTAAAAATAAAACGCCAAGTCGCCATGGCGCGAAGAAATCTAAGGAGTATTGAAAAAAATTAAAAAATATTCATCGAAAAAGCGAGAAAATAAAACGACCCCTTAGAAACCTTAGCGGCTTTGCGGCTTCGCGTTAAAAAATTGACTTTTTGCAGTGTACTCATAATTGCATCAACCGAAAAGTTTACCTAACTTTTCACGAAGAACCTGGCGAAGTTGATCAATCGATGCTAACTCACCATTCACAATTTCATAATACCAGTGATCCCATCCATTGCAAGGACTTCCATTCATCAGGAAACGACCGGCCTGATGGATGGAACCCTCAAAGCCATTCATGATTAGTTTACCATCTGGTTTTATCCTGGCAGCTTTTAAGCGATCCTTTTGAAAATATAGGGTTTGCCCCGGCTTGAGAAGATTGTGCTCAAGCAAACTACCAAAAGGGATATTCGATTGCAGTCGCTTTTTATCTCGCACATCAAAAACTGGCGTAATGAACATCTCGGGTAGGGTCTGGTCTATTCTTTCTTGAGCAATAGCGATATAGTTTTCATCCAGTTCAATCCCGATCCAATGGCGATGTAATTTTTTAGCGACCGCGCCGGTCGTACCGCTGCCAAAAAACGGGTCTAAGACAACATCCCCCGGATTACTCGCTGAAAGAAGGACGCGATAGAGCAATGCTTCCGGTTTTTGAGTGGAGTGCGCCTTCTTGCCATTTATCTTAATCCGTTCAGAACCGGAACAAACCGGTATTAACCAGTCGCTGCGCATTTGAAGTTCGTCATTGAGCGACTTCATTGCGTGATGGTTAAATGTGTATTTCGATCCTTTTGCTTTACTCGCCCATATCAAGGTCTCATGGGCGTTGGTGAACCGTACGCCGCGGAAATTTGGCATCGGATTGGTCTTTATCCAGATCACATCGTTCAACAACCAGTAGCCCAAATCTTGCATCATAGAGCCAATCCGGAAGATATTATGATAACTTCCAATGACCCAAATCGTGCCTGTATCCTTCAACACCCTCCTGCAAGCGGAAAGCCAGTGGCGGCTGAAATCATCATACGCCTGGAAGCTATCGAACTGATCCCATTCATCATCGACCGGGTCGACGCGGGTCATATTGGGACGCCATAGCTCTTGGCGAAGCTGTAGGTTATAGGGTGGATCTGCAAAGATCAAATCGATCGAATTTTCAGGTATCGAATTCAACACCTGGATACAATCACCCTGGATGATTCTATCTAACTCAAAATTGGGGGCCATAATATCTGCGGATAGGGGATCACTTTTTATTTATTGTAATCCAAGATTTATAGCAAGATGAGAGAATATTTATTTGAGAGTTGAGAATCGAATAAAAAAAAAGGGGGAGAGGTTATAAATTATTCGAATTAAATCTAGCCACCATACACTTTAAGAAAAAAGATTGATCGGCACGGAAATTGTACTCCTGAAATTTACATTACTAAAAACAGGAGGAAACCATGCCGATCAACAATCTCTATCATACTTGGAACATGCGAATTCAACAACTGCAACCGACAGAAAGAAAAACACGCATCCAGAATTTTGCCTGGCTTATCGTAGGAATTCACCAAAGCAGATCGGTATACCTGAGCCGAATTGCAGGGAAGGTACCTGGTAAAGCTAAGTTGCTTAGCCATGTACAACGCTTTAGCCGATTGCTGGCTAACCCAGCGATAGATGTTCGTACTTGGTATGAGCCCATTGCGCGTAGCTGGTTGGAAACCCAAGCCAGACATCTTCAACAAATTCGCTTGATTATAGATGGTACCAAAGTTGGTTTTACACATCAATTGCTGATCGTCAGCCTGGCTTATCGGAAACGCGCTATTCCGATTGCCTGGAAATGGGTTAAGCATATAAAAGGGCACAGCACATCGGAGGCTCAATTGGCTTTGTTGGAATACGTTAGAAGCCTTTTGCCCACAGGAATCGCTATTTTGTTGGTGGGTGACTCCGAATTTGGAGCGGTGGATGTGCTGCAGCGGGTAGAAAGATGGCATTGGGATTATGTTTTGCGCCAAAAAGGTCGTACCCATATTTGTCTTTATGGGCAAACAGAATGGCGTGATTTTGAGAGCTGGGCAGAAAAGCCTGGTAGAAGTGTGTGGTTGGGCCGGGGATGGCTGACGCAAACCAAGATTCATCCGGTGAATTTGCTGGTGCACTGGAAAGTCGGTGAAGAGGAACCGTGGTGCTTGTCTACCAACCTGCCCGACCGGCAAATGGCTTTGAAGGCCTACTCCCGCAGAATGTGGATCGAGGAAATGTTCGGTGATTTGAAAAGTCATGGCTTTGACCTGGAATGCACAATGCTGCGGTATGCCGAAAAACTTTCCCGATTGACCTTGGCAGTTGCTTTATTGTATGTCTGGTCAATTTCCATAGGTACGAGAACAATCCAGAATAGTCAAAGAGAATTAGTTGATCGCAAGGATAGACGAGATCTGAGCATTTTCCAAATTGGCTTGCGTTTCATCGACCGTTTATTGATAAACTCGTTTCCATGTCCTGTTAAACTTTGTATTTACCAATGAATCATCAAACTGTCAGGTGGCTAGAATTAAATTAAATCTAATATTTTTATCATTTCGGAATTAATGAGTACACTATAAAAGGTCAATTTTTTAACGCGAAGGCGCAAAGCCGCTAAGGTTTCTAAGGAGCAGTTTTATTTTCTCGCTTTTTCGATGAATATTTTTTAATTTTTTTCAATACTCCTTAAATTTCTTCGCGCCTTGGCGACTTAGGGTTTTATTTTTACTCTTTTTGCAGGTGAGTCAATTATAAATCAGAGCAGAATAATGAACAGTTCCGAACGCAAGCAACGCAGCCGGACCTTACCGCTCTGAATGATGATGAAAACCGGGTAGCCCAGCAATATGACCGGCGTGTATATCGTTTCTCTAGAATCATTTGCTGCTTTGGCTCGCAGGTATTGGTTGCCGGGAAATAATTTGGAGGGGCAAATGAAAAGGCTGTACGAATTTATTTGTGCAAGTCGCGCAGTTGTTGGAAGAGGCGTTTTTCTTCAGCGCTTAAGTTCTTGGGTAATATAACCTCAACCGTAGCGTAGAGGTCACCGCGCTGATCGGGGTGGCGCAATTTGGGCATGCCCAGACCGCGCAGACGAAAAACCCTTCCATTGCTCGTCTCTGGAGGGATGGTCAGCTCGACGGTCTTATCCAGTGTGGCGAGGTTGACCTTACCGCCCAGGATGGCGGTATATAGGTCGATTGGAAGGGTGACTTTGAGATCATCACCCTCCCGCTGGAAGCGCGGGTGCGGCAGCACTTCGATATTCAGGTAAAGGTCGCCGGCTTTACCGCCACTCCGGCTTGGTATACCCTGCCCGCTCAGGCGGACGCGCGAGCCGGTCTGCACGCCGGGTGGGATCCTCGCCTCGATGCGGCGACCATCTTCCCATTGCAAAGCGCGTTGCGTGCCATGGAGGGCTTCATCCAAAGTAATCTGAACAACCTGCGAGCTGTCTCGAGCGCGGTTGGGTCGGGTTTGCGGTTGCTTGCCGCCAAAACCGGCGCCGCGCAAACCGATATCACCAAACAATGTCTCGAAGAAATCAGAGAAACCTCCCAGCCCTCCCCCGAACATCTGCTCGAATTCTTGCGGGCTGACCGTGCGGGTGTAAGCGCCTGAACGCCCGGATTGAGCGGTCCAGCGTGACCAATCGAAGTCTTCAGGTCGCCCACCGCTGCGCTCGTACTGCTTCCATTGATTACCGAATTGATCGTATTTCTTCCGCTTTTCCGGGTCTGAAAGCACTTCGTAGGCTTCATTGATTTCTTTGAACTTCTCTTCAGACGATTTGTCGCCCGGATTCATATCGGGGTGATATTTGCGGGCTAATTTGCGATAGGCTTTCTTGATCTCTTCGCTTTTGGCATTTTTGCTAACACCCAGGGTCTGGTAGTAATCTCGAAATTGCATCGCCATAATTTCAACTTCACCTAGAATATATCGGCCATTCGATCCGGCCTAAAGAATAAACCTGTGATGAATAGAAATATATCAGAAGATTATCAAAATTGTATATGAAATTTTGCTTGGCTGCATTTCATATATTCCTCATACAGTTCATTTGCGTGCTTCTAATACGGCGCGGATATCATGGTCGCAATCATAAGTTATTCACACACAATGGCTCGATTTAACCCAAGGAGGTGTATGAGATGATGTACCGAAGAATGCGAACCCCAGCCATCTGGGATGAGATGGAACGGCTCCAGCGAGAGATGAACCGGGTTTATCGCGGTTTTTATCCCCGCCGGTACCGGGTTGCCCCGGGTTTCCCGGCGATGAATGTCTGGAGCAATGATGAACGGCTTGTGGTCACCGCTGAGGTGCCTGGGATAAATCCCAAGGATATCGACGTCAGCGTGATCGAAGACACGCTCACCGTGAGCGGCGAACGCAATCCCGATCAGGTTGGAGAAGAAGCGCGCTACCTGCGCCAGGAACGCGGGTATGGTAAGTTCACGCGCAGCCTGCAATTGCCCTTCGCCGTGGAAGCGAACAATGTCGAAGCCAGCTTCAAAAACGGTGTGCTGAACATTTCGCTTCCCCGCAAGGAAGACGATAAGCCCAAGAAGATTAAAGTCAAACCAGCTTAAGACTGGCTGAGGTAAGGAAAAGATGGAGGTGAATGAAATGGCAGATGCAGAAAAATCATTACAGGTAGAGAAAGAAGAAATTGCCCCAGAAGAGGGCGCTGAATGGGCTCAAGACCGGCGGATGTTTATTCCCCGCGCCGATATTTATGAGACCAAGGACCAGATCGTGGTGGTGGTGGATATGCCCGGGGCGCGCGAGGATCAAATTGACATTACCCTGGAAAAGAACGTGTTAACCTTGCATGCCGATGTTGAGCAGGATAATTTGGAAGGCTACTCGCTGCTTTTGACCGAGTACGAAGTTGGCGATTACCAGCGCAGCTTCAAGCTGCCCGATGAAGTCAACCAGGAAAGGATCGAAGCTACCTACGCAGAGGGCGTTTTGCGACTATTCCTGCCGAAGGCTGAAGCAGCCAAGGCGAAGAAGATTATGATCAAAACGGCGTAAGACAAGCGTATCTCTCCCCCAAATTTTTTGAGGATTTGATTTAAACCGGCGGGTATGGGAATCCCAACTTGCCGGTTTTTTTATTTAAATGGTTTTACGGAAAACTCAGTTGGTTTTTATGATATAGTTTTTGCCATTCTCGTTTATAATTGATGTATGCTTGATTTGCGGAGCGCGGTCGGGTTCGTATTTTGTATCCATATGACGTCATAATAAAATAAATTCGGTGAGCGACATGCCTGATGTTCAGGATGCCACCTACAAGGGCGGCGAAGAGAAATTCAACCAGGAAAATCTGGGTTTCAATCCCGGGGCAGAACCGGTCTGGACATTTCGCGGTTATCAGCTCAAAGCGAGTGAATTTACTACGGCTATGGTTCACTTTTTCAGGGCCGAGATCTCCCGCGCCAATGTCTGGCGGCAACGCCTGGATACCACCACCAACTGGGCAGTGATCACCACGGGCGCGGCCATCACGATAGCCTTCAACCAGATGGGTCACCACGGCGTGATTATCGTCAACACTCTCTTGATCACCTTGTTTCTGTATATCGAAGCCCGCCGCTATCGCTATTATGAATTGTGGAGCTACCGGGTGCGCTTGATGGAGACCGATTTCTTTGCCGCAATGTTGGTGCCGCCTTTTCACCCGGCTCACGATTGGGCTGAAAGTCTGGCAGAAAATTTGTTGCACCCAGATTTTCCAATTTCGATGTGGGAGGCCTTAGGCCGGCGTTTGCGCCGCAATTACCTGTGGATTTACCTGATCTTGGCGGTTGCCTGGCTGGGGAAGAATTTCCTTTTCCCCCGCTCGGTGACCAGCCCAGCCGAGTTTTTAACCAACGCTTCCATTGGTGGCATTCCCGGTTGGGTGGTGTTGCTGATTGGAACAATTTTCTACCTGACATTGTTCGCAGTTGGCGGGTTAACCAGCAGCCTGCACCAGGCAACCGGTGAAGTATTGCCGCGTTACAGCGACGATTTGCGTGGCGTGCCGGTAGTTAATGGACAGCCCGGTTCAGACCGAACGAAACCCTGGTTTCGTCTTAGCCGCCGGCGCCAGCAGTTGGTAGCCTTCATCATCACCGATCAAGCCGAAGCCATCAGCGCCCAAATCTTAAAAGATATGCGCCGGGGTGTAACTGCTATCCATGGCCGGGGAATGTACACCGGTCACGAGCGCGAAGTGCTGCTGTGCGCAATCACTGTGACCGAAGTCAACCAACTTAAAGCGCTGGCTTACAAGATCGACCCCCAGGTTTTTGTAATCGTCACGCCAGCGCGTGAAGTTTTGGGCAAAGGTTTTATGCCTTTACAAACGGAGCGAAAAGAGTAGAAGCCTCACTATGCACCCTTCCCCAGAGCACTCTTTAAACCGTTTAAAATGGGCGATGTTGATACTGAGCATCGTTTCGATTACCCTGATCGAGGCTTTTCTCTACCGGTTTGCTGATAACTATCTTCCCTATCTGATATCCTGGGCATTTTGGCTGGTCCTAACCATTTGGGCTACCCTGGCAATTTTTAGAACAATCAACCGGTTCCAAGAAAAACGCCAAAAACATTGGGATGAAATCAATAACCGCGCCAAGCGACAGGATGCACTGATCCAGTTCAATACTAAACTGTCTTCTGCCTTGGACGAGTCGGCGATATTGAAGCTGGTTATTGGCGAACTTCGGAACACCTTTGGTTTCGAATCGGTAGCCTTAAATCTGTTTGAAAACCCTCTGGAGGCCGATCGTCTGACGGAAAAAGAGGCTGGCGCTGGCGATGGGGCCCAAAATAAGCCAGCCGTTTCTGGGTTTGACTTGCAGCCAGCTCGTTCGCCACAAAAGATTGGGCGCGCCACCCGGGTTGTCGCTCCTCTACGGGCTGCGAACGAGGTGCTTGGCAACCTGGTTGTGGAACGCTCGGGCGGCCGGGTTTTCAGCCCGCCAGAACTATCGGTGGTTTACCATGTTGCCGATCAAGCTTCCCTGGCGCTTCAAAATGCCCGCCGCTGGGTGGAGCAGCAGCAGAAAGACGCTGAAACCGAGCTAAGACAGAAAGCGATGTATGACCGCGAGCGATACCTCACTCAGCTCAACCGGATTACTCGAGACGTCCTTCGCGGGCAGAGTTTCCACGATTTGTTACAAACCGTTACAGATGATCTAGTTGAGCTATTCGCCGCCGATGGCAGCTTGCTGGCTCTATGGGATGAAGAGCGCAAGCAGTTGCTTCCTACGACCGCATCAGCATTGTTTCGCCAGTTACTTAATAACGATCAAATTTCACCCCTCGACGTAGCATTTGCTCTTTCGGTGCTTGGCAATGGCCGGGCGCGCATGTTTCGCCAACCCGAACGACCTTCCCAGGAGACACCTCGCCTGATTAATCGGCTGCATTGCAGCTCCATTCTCGGATTGCCCCTGATTGCTGATGATCAAAAGTTGGGGGTGGCTTTTGTGGCGTTCCAATCTCGGGATGAGCTATCGAATATCGAAATTGGCTTTGGCGGGCAGGCTGCCAGCCAGATTGCTCTCGGGATTGCAAAAACACGGGCATTGACCATGGCGCAACACCGCGCTAAAGAGCTAGACGCTCTGCAGCGCGCCACCGCTGCGTTACTGGCTACGATCGAGCTAGAAGAATTGCTGGGGCAAATTCTAGACGCTGCGATGAGTGCTACCCCAAATGCCAGCAAAGGCACTCTTTATCTGGTTACCCCAGAGACAGGCCAGTTGCAGATCCGGGCTGCCCACGGATATAGCGACCCGCGCATCCGCCTGTTCAGACCAACCTCCAGCGAAAGCTTTTCGGCTCAAGCTGTCAGATACCGGCGCCCCATCCTGGTGGATGATGTGCGGATCGAAGCGGGTGTCCACCACGAACCAGACCTCCCCGATTCGAGCCCGGTGCTATCCTTGATTGTCGCTCCATTGTTATTGGGTGAAAAGGCGTTGGGAGCGATCGAGTTGGGTTCCTTTAAACCCCATGATTTCATCCAATCTGACCTGCAGCTATTAGTCAGCTTCGCGGCAACCGCAACCACCGCCATCAACAACGCCCAGCTCCACAGCGAGGTGCAAAAACAAGCGGTTACCGATACACTTACCAGCCTTTATAACCGGCGAGGGTTATTTGAAATGGGCGAACGTGAAATATTGCGTTCTCAACGCTTCGGACGCCCTCTATCGGCGATTCTCTTCGACATCGACCAATTCAAAGAGATCAATGATACCCATGGTCATGGCGCCGGCGATGAAGTTCTGAAATGGATTAGCGCTCAGTTCCAGGCTGAACTCAGGCAGGTGGATTTAATTGCGCGTTACGGGGGAGATGAGTTTCTAGCTTTATTATCCGAGACTGACCTGACCGATGCCCATTTGATTGCCGATCGCTTGCGCAGCAAGATCAGCCAGATGGCAATTCCAGCCGGGGATATTGTAATCAAGATCACTCTGAGTGCTGGGGTTGCAACGGTCGAAGCCAACGACGACCTTCAAAAGTTGATCGAAAGGGCTGACCGGGCTTTGTACCGGGCAAAGCAATCCGGAAAAAACCAGGTTGTAGTTGAATTTCGCTCTTGAAATTGAAGCTTTTCTGGCAGACTCGCTCTCGCTAGCAGATGCGGGCGAAATTTACGAGTGGCGGCTGAGCCAGTAAGCAGCTACAGCGGGTCTTCGATTGGCTTCCTCGAAAATTTACTTGGATCCAGAAAAGGAGCAATAGAATGAAAAACCGAACTTTATTGATGATACCCGGCCCTATCGAATTCGATCCAGAAGTACTGGCGGCTCTGGGAACACCGACAACCAGCCATGTAGCCCCAGATTTTATCGAGATCTTTGGTCAATCACTCGAACGGCTCCGCCAGATCTTTTTGTGCAACGACGGGCAACCGTTCATCCTGGCCGGCTCGGGCACGCTGGCGATGGACACGGTAGGCGCCAATCTGGTCGAACCAGGGGACCGGGCGCTGGTGATCAACACCGGTTATTTCGGCGACCGTTTTGGAGCCCTCTTAGAACGCTATGGCGCCCAGGTCACATACCTGCGCGCCGCGCTCGGTGGGAGGCCGTCGCTTGAAGAAGTGGAACAAGCTTTACGAAATTCGACATACAAACTGGTAACCGTAACCCATGTAGATACTTCTACTGGAGTTCTGACCGATGTGAAAGGGCTGGCAACCCTGGCGCGGCGGTACGATAGTATGTTGGTGGTGGATGGGGTATGCTCGGTGGCGGGCGAAGAGCTGCGGATGTCAGAATGGGGGGTGGATGTGGCTTTCACCGCCTCGCAGAAAGCGGTGGGCGTGCCACCGGGGTTAGCGTTGGTAGTTGCCGGGCCGCGCGCCATGCAGCATTTCAAAACCCGTAAAACTCCAGTAATGAATTATTACGCCGATTGGACAAACTGGCTGCCAGTGATGCAAGCTTACGAAGCCCGAAAGCCGGGATATTTTGGCACACCAGCAGTGAATCTGGTATGGGCGCTG
>Ga0315282_10007154_pt1 | contig 18426 bp, 16 predicted proteins | sample YL17G07_20_MG_FD_203693 | JGI IMG/M metagenome (GOLD analysis project Ga0315282, IMG submission 203693) | Sediment microbial communities from Yellowstone Lake, YNP, Wyoming, USA - YL17G07_20 | ecosystem: Environmental > Aquatic > Freshwater > Lake > Sediment | place: USA: Wyoming | collected...
ATGCCTTGATCAAGCATTCGCATCGCCACCAGCTTGACTTCCAGCGATGCTGTTTTCGCTCCATGTGTACGCGGCATCCATAATAAAATGAGGAAAACTCATTAATAAACTTTTGCGAAGGTCAATAGTGTACGCATGATCTGCCCAAACTGCAATGGTTCCAACTTCGTGAAGCACGGGTTCGTGCTGGGCGTGCAGCGTTTCAAATGCACATCCTGCGGAAGAAACGTCACGGAGAAGACGTTTTCCCCGACGTACCGGTACAGGCACACGATACACCAGATTCGCGCCGCGGTCGCCCTCATGCTGCTCACAAATGCGTCGAGCAGAACGGCGAAGACGATATTCTCCCTGTTCATGGGGAGCTCGCCGAGCAACGTCACGCTGTGGGAGTGGACGCACAAGTTCAAGGACAGGCTGGATATCGCGAGCAGGTCGTTCGGAAAGGTCCAGGCAGGAAGGATCTGGCACATCGACGAGGTTTTCATCAGGGTGAGGGGAAGCACGAGTAAGAAGGACTGCTCGTATCTCGTGATTGTGCGGGACCAGCACGGGGCAGTACTGGCTGTGGAAGTGGGGCACAGGAGAGACGCCAGGTTGATTGGGAAGGCCTTGAACAGGGCAAAGAAAAACGCGAAGCAGACGCCGGCGATAGTGGTCAGCGACGAGTTCAGAGCCTATCCCAAAGCCGTGAACAAGGCGTTCCCGAAGGAGCACAAACGCGACAACCCAAAGCATGCCCATGCCCACTTTGGGTTCAGAAAGGTTCAGCACCACAATCGGCGCTATAAACTCAGCAACAATTGCATCGAGAGGACGAACAGCTTCGTCAGGGAATGGACCCACGGCAAAAGAGGGTTCAAATCCCTCGAAAGTGCGCAGGGCGCATTTGAAGCTTGGGCGGCCGCGCACAACGCGAGACATGCGGGCGTTGAGTTCTGGTACAAGGCATTTCCACAGTAAATTGAGTGGGACGTGTTGGAAGTCGACACGCACCCGGGCGGTTATCAACAATCCAACGATGTTTGTATAGTTAAATTAACAAAACCAACCCATAATATTTATATAGAGATAAACAGATGACAAACTGAAAAAAAAGGAGGAAATGAATTGAATGAAGAGAGAAATTAACCAAAGCACAGTCGTGATTTTAGTCATCGTAATTGTGGCAGCGATCGTCGGTGGAGCAGTAGGTTACGTTTTGAAGCCAGCAGAAGTAACACCGGGAGGAGTAACGACAGTAACAACAACAGCACCAGGAACAACAGTAACAACAACAGTACCAGTAGAACTAGAGCCACGTAGGGCTTATGAGGGCACAACTTTGCGTTTGCTATTAAAGACAGGATACGAAACTGCTGCAATTGAACAATTCAAGGATGTATTTGAGGATGCGACCGGCATAACCATCGAATATGAAATATATGATGAACCAACAATGCGTAGCAAGTTTATTCTGGATGCAACGACGGAAGCGGGAACGTACGATGTTGCAGCGGTACAATACTGGTATTTTGCGGAGTACGATAAGAATCATTGGCTCACGCCATTAGATAACTACATTGCAACAAAGGCGGATCCTTGGTTGGACTTTGAGGCGATTCAAGAAGGCGTCAGAGAGATGTATATAGGGGAGGATGGAAAAACTTATGCCCTACCGACATCTCTTGCAGGCGGGATGCTCAATTACCGAACAGATATTTTCGAGAATTATGGCATTAAAGTGCCAGAAACAACGGACGAAGTTCTAGCAGCGGCCGATGATATCACGGCGTTAGGAATTCCAGGTCTCTATGCGTTTGGCGGTCGGGGTGATCCTACATTCGCCTCTTTCGGATCAACTGTTGGCTGGGCGTGGGCATATGGAGCAAGAGTTTTAGATCCCGAAACCTACCATCCGACAGTAGATACCCCGGAAATGTTGCAGGCAATAACCGACCTTGTCCACCTCTACAAAGACCACGGATCGCCGGGTCAAGCGGGAATGGGATGGGCTGAGATCTCAGAGATGTATCGCGCTGGAAGCGTCGCAATGCACTTCGATATGAGCGGATTCCCGAGCGTTTACATAAATCCTGAAATATCAACAGTTGCCGACCGAACTTCAACAACTCTGATAAAAGGGCCTGCTGGCAATTATGCCCAATGGTTGTATTCAGAGGGCTTAGGCATACCTAAAGATTCCAAGAACAAAGAAGCCGCTTGGTTATTCATACAGTGGCGCTGCAGCCTAGACACATACAAGAGAGAGGTAAAGGCACATATCCGCTTTGACATACCCATCGAATCTATCTATGGCCTATCGCTTTACAGAGAGGAAGCCGAAAATGCAGGAGCAGGATCCCTTATAGAAGCACTACCAAAATGTTTTGCAACCATCGACTCAGCGTATTGGCCTTGGATCCCAGAGTTCGTTGAGGTTGCTGAAGCATTTCAATCACAGATATCGAGTGCGATTGCAGGGGAAAAATCAGTAGCAGACGCATTGACATCGGCTCAATCCGCTATTGACGCCATAATGAGAGGGGCTGGCTACTACTAATTCCACCTCTCTCTTTTTCTATTTTTTTCGCCCGTCTAAAAGTATAAATACACATGGCGTGATTGACAAAAAAGGGAGAACTTGACCGATGTAACATATATGTGGTTGGGTGATCAACCACTTTTTGAATCGTCGGCTATTATGTTAGAAGGAATTGATAATGTTTTGGACAATTTAATAAAAAGAGGAATACGGGGAATAGTCCTCGGTCCATTGTGGTGTGCCGAGGTTGTGAAGCATCCGGGAGAAGGAAGTCCTTATGGGCCTTTCCACGAAGAGATATACCGCGAGAGTTTGCGAAAAAATGTTGGCGAGAAAACCATCTACACCAAATGGTTTCATGCGTTTGAGCCAGACTTGGAACTTTATCGCCGCACACGGATTAAGCCTTACACGAGGCCACCAATGGAAAAAAACGAACTGGATCCTTATGCTCAAATCATAAAAACCGCGAAAGAAAAAGGGATGCGTATCCTAATTCTCTACATAACTGCAACACCTTCCGTCGTTATCCTGCCCGAGGGTAGCACGGAGATAAGGGATATTGCGGGAAATAAAATGGGATTCAGTTGCATTAATGATCCTGAGCTACCCGAATATACGTGGGCATACCTCCACGATATCTATCAACACTATCCCGAAATCGATGGTTTTGCTGTTGATCATATAGAATTCCCATCCTATACCCTCGCTGAGGTTTTTACGTGTTTCTGCGACGGTTGTAGGGCCAAAGCATCAGAACTGGGGTACTCCTTCGAAAGATTAAGGGCAACCGCCAAAAAATTGTACACGTGCCTGAGTGTTATAAAATCACATGATGTTCAGGCCATCCTAGAAACTAGACGAGGGATTTTGGACTACTTTGAACTTTTGTTAAGAGATACCTCGTTTATTGATTGGATACGATTTAGGATGGAATCCACGAATAGCTTTGCAACAAAAGTTCGGTCATTCATAAAAGAGATGAATCCCAAACTTGAGGTAAATATCGATGCGGTTACGACCTCCTTCGCGTTGCCCTCCGCCGCTGATTTTCACAGTTTGAGGGATATTTGCGACTCGATTAATCCAAAATTGTATATAACTTCCGATTTTTGGGGATGGAAGGGAAAAATAACCGAGTACGTAAAGACACTCACAGGCATAAACCCAGAGCTGTCAGAGGAGGCATGTTTAACACTACTGTATAAGATTTTCGGTCTTGATGGGTTATCGGAAATAAAGAGTCTAAAGGAACTTAATGAGAAACCCATTTCATATGAAACTTTGCTTTCGGAATTGAACAAAGCCACAGCTTGGTTCGGTGACAAGTCGCGAGTCCGGCCATGGATCCGGATAGACATCTCAGCGGAGGAACTTCACAATATGCTTATGGCTATTAAAGATGCTAACGTTGGCCCTCCCCTTATCCGTATGTACGATGTCGCGCCCGATGAAAAGATAGAAACAATTAGCAGGGAACTGAACCTTAGCTAACTACAGAAAAAAATTAAGGGAGAACCCATGAACGAAGAAAAAGCAAATTTAAATACCACTAAGATGGGCGTAAGGGTCTTTGAAGAAGAACTCACCATACCCACCTATGAGCTGGGGCCAGACGATCAGAACCCCCCTCTTTTAATCCCCCGAGTTAACATCATCCACCCTGGTACCTCGATTATCTATCCGTACCCAATGAAGGAAAACGTGACCAATGTTCGTGGCGAGAAAACATGGCGTGCCATTGTTGTAGAAAATCCCTACCTCCGCATAACCCTCTTACCTGAACTGGGGGGGCGTCTCTTATCGGCCATCGACAAGACAACTGGAAAAGAGGTCTTTTATCGTAACCATGTGGTGAAATATGCCCGCATCGGGATACGTGGTGCTTGGATCTCTGGTGGCATTGAATGGAATTTTCCAAATGGCCACACCGTGACTACCGTTTCACCCATCGATTGCGCAATTAGACGAAACAACGATGGTAGCATCACCGTCATTATCAGCGATATCGAGCGGGTTTCACGCATGAAATGGTCGGTCGCCCTCACATTGTTCCCTGATAAATCCTATTTTGAGACAGAGATGCGCCTCTACAATTGCACGGCTCTACCGAATCGCTTCTGGTTCTGGGCGAACTCTGCAGCACCGGCAAGTAAAGGTTTGCAATTTATCACCCCAGCGACAAAGGTCATGACATTAACGGATGTTTGGTCGTTTCCAGAACACGGTGGCGTAGATGTCAGCTGGGATAAGAACCACCTAGCATCGCAAGATATGTTCAGCTTAAATATGAGAGAAGACTTCGCCGGTTGGTACAATTATGATTTGGATTGCGGGATGATTCATTTCGCCGATCGTCATAAGTGCCGAGGTAGAAAGTTTTATACTTGGGGCAATTCCGACGACGGACTTATCTGGACAGACCTATTAACGGACACCGATGGACCATACTCCGAAATGCAAAGTGGGCGACTCATCACGCAACGAGTTTGGGAAATCATGGAACCCCACACCGTTGAAACTTGGAAGGAATATTGGTACCCTGTGAAAAAAATGGGTTCCCCCGTGTACGCTAATCGAGAGGCTGCCCTCAATCTCAGATCATTACATGAAAGGGGGGAGGAAGCGGCCCTTATAGCCGTCAATGTAAACTCAAACTACCCCAACGCGAAGGTACTCCTCAAAGCGGGTGAAGACACGATTTTTGAGCAAGTGATTAACTTAAGTCCGAAAGACCCCTTTTCAGCCAAGGTTCCGATACCTCGTGAAAGGTACATGAGTGAAGCGGTTGCCCTCATTATCTATGATATGAACGGAGAACAAATTGCCTCGTATACCAAGGGAGTAGAACCAGAAGTAGAAAAGGAAATCAAGGGGGAAATCTGGATACGCCCCAAAGAGGGAGAAACTGCAGAAGAACTCTATCTCGCTGGGCTAAGCTATGAGAAGATTGGGGAAGCAAATAGGGCCATGGAGTTCTATCGAAAAGCGTTAAAAAAGGACCCTACCTTCTCACCCGCCCACTGCGCAATCGGCATCCTTCACCTCCGACGGGGAGAATATGACCTGGCACAAAAGGCGTTCGAAGTAGCACTTGATAGAGACATAAACTGCGACAAGGCACGATACTACCTAGGACTCGTTCTAAAGGAAAAGGAACAATACAAAATGGCGGAAGAAGAATTCTGGATGCTAGAAAGAAGCAAGACTTACTGGCCTCTAGCTGCTTATTTCCTTGGAGGTTTATCTTTGCTCAAACGTAATTACCGCAAAGCAACCAAGCTTTTCGAGCAGTCCGCATCTGCAAATCCTGAAAATTTAAAGTGCCTCAACTTCTTGGCGATCTCCCTCCGGAAACAAGGCAAGTTTGAGGATGCGAACAATCTCCTTCTAAATGTGCTGAAGAAAGATCCAACGGATTTTATGGCACAATGTGAACTGTATTTCTTAGAACAAGAGCGGAGGAGAGATACCGATGCGAAAAAGGAAAAGGATAAACTTCTGAAATTGTTACGAAATGAGGTTCAGTCGTACCTCGAACTGGCAACAGACTACGGGGAATTCGGCCTATACAAAGAAAGCATCCAAGTTCTCTCCCTGTACTTGACAGAAGGGAATGCCGACCCACAAAATGTGTACCCGCTTGTTCACTATTACCTTGGGTACAATTATGAAAAATCGGGGGGGGCTGGTGAAGCAATTAATCACTACACCATTGGAAGTCAGGCGAGTAACGAATTCGTGTTTCCTCACAGGCTCGAGACCATTAAGGTTCTTAACCAAGCCCTCAAACATAACCCGAAGGATGCCAGAGCCTTGTATTATCTAGGCAACCTCTTCTGTGCAAAAGATCGGCCTAAGGAAGCCATCAAACTCTGGGAGGAATCCGCGAAATTAGAGGGTGATTTCTCGGTCGTTCACCGGAATTTGGGATTAGCTTACCGGAAGGTTGACAACAACTTGGAACTTGCGATGAAAGAGTATGAACGTGCATTGGAATGCGACCCCAACGACTACAAGTTGTACTACGAACTGGATCAGTTATATGCTTCTGTATGGCAGAACGATAGGAGGAGGTGCCTGATAGAGAACGTACCCCCCCACTTGGCCAAACACGATATGATCGCCGAACGAATTGCCTGTTTGTATACAGATCTCGGAGAATTCGACAAGGCCCTACAAATTCTCAAGGAAACGGTCTTCTTTCCGTGGGAATTTTACACAGAGAGTCGACGCTTGTATGTAGATGCCAACATCGGAAAAGGCGTCAAATTGATTAACGAAGGCAAATATCAGGAGGCTATCCAGAGCTTTCAAGAAGTGATGAAATATCCGCGGAATCTTGGCATGGGCGAATCCGTCAATAAAAGAAACGCTGAGGCCTTTTACTTCATCGGGCTGACTCACGAAGCCATGGGGGATTTTCAACAAGCTATAAGCTATTGGAGTAGGGCTACTTCTGAAAAGCATGCAGACTGGACCGACCTCAGATACTATGAAGCATTGGCGTTACAGAAACTCGGCAAGAGTCGTGAAGCTGAAACCATCTTGAATGGACTCATCACCTTTGCCCAAGAGGAGCTCGACGGTGGTCGTGCAGCGGCATCTAACCATTACCTCTTAGGCTTGAGCTACAAAGGGAAGGGAGATTTAGAATCGGCGAAACGAGAATTCAAGAAAGCTTTGGAAATCGATCCAACCTGTAGGCGGGCAAGATGGCAACTCTCTCGACCAAAAGGACAGTAGGTACATAACAAAAAGGTGAACCTATGCTTGTCTTGGGTGTGGATAGTGGCGGTGCAAAGACCATATGTGCAATGGTCGATGAGAAGTTAGAAGTGCTTGGTGCTGGAATGGCGGGCCCAAGTAATTATCATGTCGTAGGTGTTGAACAGGCTAAAAAAAACGTGGGGCTCGCAATTAAACGTGCCTGCTCAGTCGCTGGTTTACGAAGAAAGAGGTTTGATATCGGGTGTTTTGGGATGGGTGGATTAAATACCGAGAGAGACCGTGAAATCATATCGAATTTCGTAAAATCTCTCGGTGTTTCAAAGGAGTATGAAATAGTCAATGATGTCGTGGTGGCCTACTATGCCGTGACGCTGGGAAAACCAGGGGTAGGGGTAGTAGCAGGAGCTGGCTCGATTGCTTATGGAGCTGATAGTCGGGGAACCAACGCAACGGTGAGCGGTTGGGGGTGGCTGATAGGAGACGAAGGATCGGCCTTCTACATTGCAAGAAAAGCGTTAATGCATGCCACCAAGGCTGTTGACGGACGTGCTAGCAGCACCAAACTTGTGGAGTTAGCTAAGAAGCACTTTGGGATTTCTAGGTTTGACGACATAATAACCGCCGTCTACCATGATTTAGCAAGGCCTAAAAACATAGCATCCTTTGCTGAGCTTGTTTCTGGGGCCGCTCAAGATGGTGACGAAGCGGCTGAAAAAATCCTGACAGATGCGGGCAAAGAGTTGGCCCTATCAGCAGAAACGGCGGCCCGAAAGGTGGGCATTACTGATCAACCGATTATAATTGGTGGTGTAGGTGGCGTATGGCAGTCGAGCATCGTGTGGGGAGTTTTCAAAGATGAATTGAAGAAAAAACTTCCTCGGGTCACCTTTAGGGAACCCATCGAATTTCCGGTTGTTGGAGCCTTAGTTATGGGGTTGAGTAAGAAGGGAATTAAAATTTCCGAGAAAGATGCCGATGAGCTTGAAAATGGCATTCGTTTAAAACTCAAGTCTAAGAAATGAAAAAGATGATGATGCTTATTGCAAGTATATCTTCACGTCTTTCACTACTCTAGTTATTACCCCCTTCTCGCTAGGATTATCCGGTTTCAGGCCCAAATCCAATGACTTAAACAGGCCTAGCATCTGCCCAATAGTCACATCCATAATCGGCCTGCACAGATCGGGTATGTCAAATTTGTCATTCTTGTTGAACTCTATCACGTGGTCAACGTATGTTTCTATTTCATCGTTGGATTTGTCGCAAATCGCGATTTTCCTCATGCCTAACTTTTTGTTGTGCATGTCCTTCATGAGATCCAGTTCATATCGCCTGACTAACGGATCGGTTGACAGGAAATAGACAACTATCGTCCTATCGTTTATGGTACTCTCTGGACCGTGCCTTACCCCCATGAAAGAATCTGCTTTGCAGATCACGTGTCCCCCCGACATCTCCTCAAGTTTTAGCTGGGACTCCGCGGCGCACCCGTATAACGCACCACTTCCCAAGAATACGCCCCTTTCAAAGTTCAATTCCGAAATTTCTTTGATCAAACCTGAATATCTCTCGAAAAGCCCCTCTGTTGCATCTGAAAGGTCCCCTACGATTTTCTGATATCGTTTCAGATCCTCTAAGTACGCCAAGAACTGTGCCGCCATCATCATTGTAGTAAAGGAACTTGTCATGGCGAGGCCCTTGTCGTTGGTCTCGGGAGATAGTAGCAGCAAGAGTATGTTGTCGTTTTTCTTCTTTTGCCTTGCAAGCTTCCCGTCTTTATTGCAGGTGATAATTATGTGGTTGATCTTATCGCATAATCTATTTGCCAAAATGAACGCTCCGACGCTCTCGGGGCTGTTTCCAGACCTCGCGAAGGAAACCAGCGTGTAGTCAGCATGTTTCAGGAAAATCGAGTCCCAGTTGGTCACTATGTCGGTGGTGGGCCTCGCGTCCACGTCCACCTGCCACCTTGATCTCAGAAGGTTCTGGACGCACATGCCAACGAAAGCGGACGATCCGGCTCCCGTCAGGACGACCCTCGGCGACCTCTTTGACATGATACGCGACCCGACAAAGGACCTTATCTCTTCTTCCCTTTTCTTCAGCATCTTGAAATTTTTTACCCACAGCCTCGGTTGCGATTCTATCTCCCTCGGTGTGTACTCGATGCCCCTGTCCATGCGTTCCCTTCTGGGTAGCGAAGTTAGCTCACGAAGCGGATTTGGCATTTGCGCAACCCCAGATTAGAAAATTGCCCCTAGTTGCTTTTAAGCGTATCCTCACTGGACAGTCCTCCTCCAACTTTCATCCTTCGAGCATCCGTTCAATCTTGGGGGTGGCATCTTTCAAGTTAAACGACGTGAAATATTTCCCCATTACCTTGTCGATACCCCGGAGCACCTCTTCCTCCCCGTCTATGCCCCGGCCCTTCAGGTTCTCGTAAAGTTTTGATCTCGCCCCGATCACGGCCTTTTGCGTCCACACGTAACGGGAGCAAGTTTGAAGCAGCCACTTCCGCCTGCCGTCGGACAATTCAGAAAAATCTTTCCCCATCTCGGAACCTAGCAGCCACTTCTTCCACCTGTTGCTGTCTATCACGGATTTTGTCAGTGTGCGCATAAAATCAGAGAGCGCGATTGCCTCGCCTTCTTCAATGAGTTTCTCCTCGATTTTCGCGAGCCTCTCCAGAGAGTCGAATTCAGCATGGGAGAATTCCGGCCCCACGTTGGCACCGCCCATCCCGGCCTTCGGGTAGTCCTGCGGATTACTCACGTAGTCGGTATAATGGCCTTTGATATAAGATCTGTATCCCCGCGCGATGTCTACCAACGTTTTCGCCATTTTAGGGTCGAACTTCGTCGTGTGAAGGTCCGTCCCCACTTTCCCAACTATAAAACAAGGCCACACGTCATTTAAACCTCGTTTGGATAGTCCGCTCTTAAGATCTCTAAGGAATTTTCTGAACTTATTAAGATCCGCAAGGCCACCGTGCACCTCCTCGGTACCAACCTCATAGCTTATACTTGGCAGGCCCCTTTCCCTCCTGACAGCCTCTACATGCTCTATGAGGTCTAGGGTTCTCTCGACAACTGTTTCTATTTTTATGGTCTCTCCCTTTTGAAGCGTTCTATCTACTGTCGCATCTATGTGGAGGAGGTCGTACCCGGCCTCAAGGCTTGCCACCAAGGACTTCTTCACGCCTTCCATGGCGTCGTCCAAGCCCCAGTTCTCCATGGCCTGCCTGTCCTTGAGCCAGGGACCGCCGTGGTCCAGCGCGACTATTATCGGTCCCCCGAAGTCAATTTTTCTGGCTTCATCCCTCACGACTTCGACGAAGTCCCGCTGTGTCCATCCAGCATATCCGCCGTCCAGATCCACCTGATTTAGCGTCGCGACAAACATCAGGGGTGCGTTAAATCGTTTAGTGCTACGAAGAGCAGATTTCACCACAGATATGGAGTTCGGACACACACCCAAAAGCGTTATATTCTCATGGTATTTTTTGGAGATTTGATCTAAAGTATTCAAGATTAAATCGGCAATTGGAATTTCCCTTTTTAGAGCTACTTCTCTCACGAAACTCTTATCAAATTCATATTTCATAAAATTCACTAAATATATATGCTGACTGAATAAAAAGGGTTTCGATGAAGCGCATTATTTTAAAAGTGGGTAGGGCGTTAACGCCTACGCAAGAACTTGAAAAGGTAGCTATTACTATTGAACAGGGTAGGATAAAAGAAGTGACCCCTTGGAGTAATACTCCTCGCAATGAGGATGTTTTGAATTATCCCGATGCCATAGCTGTCCCTGGCTTTGTTGATATCCACACCCATGGGTACGGTGGTCACGATGCCACATCGGGCAAAGAGGAGGATCTAACAGAAATTGCTAAATCTCTCCTGAAACATGGTGTCACATCTTTCTTGCCTACAACCGTGACGGCATCTCAAGATGTTTTATTAAAGGCATGCAAAGCTTTGAGAAATGTCATCGAAAAGAATGAGGAAGGCGCGGAGATATTGGGGCTTCATCTGGAGGGGCCTCATGTGGGCAAGGGAAAAGAAGCGGGAGCTCACAATGTTGAGTTTGCTCGAGATCCAGACGTGAGGGAGCTGGAGAAGCTGGTCGAAGCTTCTGGGGGCAACATCAGGAGGGTTACTCTCGCACCAGAACTTCCTAGAGCGTTGGAATACATTAAGCACGCGAAAGAATTGGGAATAGTAGCTGCTGCCGGACATACGAACGCAACCTACGAAGAAGCGGTTGCTGGTTTTGATGCAGGTATAACTATATGTACCCATCTTTTCAACGGGATGAGGCTCTTTCACCACAGGGAACCGGGGATAATAGGGGCTTGCTTGGTAAGGGATGATGTGTACGCGGAGATGATCGCAGACCTGATTCACCTCCATCCGGCCGCCATAAACATTGCGATAAAAGCAAAGGGTCTGGAAAAAACAATCCTCATTACTGACACCATCGCCGCGGCGGGCCTTCCAGACGGGGAATACGAATTTGGCGGCGTGGAAACTGTTCTCAAAGACGGTATCAGCCGAGTCAAAGCCACCGGAGGGTTGGCTAATAGCACTTTGACCATGAACCTTGCAGTTAAAAATATGGTCACCAAATTAAACCTCAACTTGAAAGATGCAGTCAGGATGGCAACATCGAACCCCGCAGATGCGCTGAACTTACCGGATCGCGGGCGCCTGATTCCGGGTTGCGTTGCTAACGTCACAATTTTTGACTCGGGACTTAATGTTCTCGCAACTATTGTGAAGGGAAAAGTTCTCTACGAGGCGGCTGGGTGAAACTTTTGGGAAGATTGCTCTCGCCGAAAGGTTCGGTGTTGGTTGTAGTTGATGTTCAGGAAAAATTGCTACCATTTATAGCCGATAAAGAAATGGTTGTTAAAAACATAGTTAAATTGATCAAGTTTGCGAAGATAATCGGTATGCCAATAGTTTTAACTGAACAGTATCCAAAAGGCTTAGGCTCGACTGTTAAAGAAATCAGAGAATTAATGGCAGATTTACAGCCGATCACCAAATTGCCATTTAGCTGTTTCGGATCCGAGGAATTCAAAGAATCCCTGCGGCGACTGCGTGCATCAACACTTATCATCGTGGGGATAGAAACGCACGTGTGTGTAAATCAGACGGCACTGGACGCGTTGGAAAAGTACAGGGTCCACGTCATAAGCGATGCCACATCCTCGCGGACAAGGGAAAACTGGCGCGTCGGGATCGAGAGGATGGCGCGCGAGGGCGTGACGATCTCCTCAACGGAGATGCTAATCTACGAGTTACTGGCCAAGGCGGGGACTGAGGAATTCAAGAGAGCCCTGGAGTTGGTCAAGCGGTAAGTCCTAGAGAAATGGAACAATTCTTCGGCTTTCGACGTGAAAAGGGCCCGAGACATCTTAAAAGGGTACTGAACTTTGGCAAATCTAGACTTTAAAACCTCCGATGAGGGCTTTTACACTTCCCCTCATTCTCCCAATTTGCTTCCTCGACGAGGACAACATCCCCAGGATATTACCTGCGTCTTTCACTCGCTTTCCGATCTCCAGCACTGCCTGGATGAAGGAGCGAAGGATCTCCGCGAACGCCCGCCTGCACGCCGAGCCTATCGTCTCCAGATAGACCATCGCCTTTCCAGCAGCGCGGTCCTCAGGACCCAGCGAGAGGAGGGTATGCGCTACGAGAATCATCTGGAGGTGTCGACTAACACCCTTGATCTTCCGTAGCTCGTACTCCTCCAAGCCCAGATTCTGCTTCGCGTCCTTATAAAAGGCGTCAATCTCAAAGCGTCTGGCGTAGGTCCGCATTATCCGGTTCACTTCCCAGTCCAAGCGGTTGGTACAGTAGAAGTATGGGTCCTCCTTTTTCTCGAATTTCTCTTCGGAGTAGGAGACCACCACCCGCGTTCTCTTCTCGAATCCCTTCATCCGCACGGTTCTTGAGCACGCGTAGTAAACCTCCTTGGACCCGTCCTTGCATTCGAGCACGACTCGCTCAAACTCCCCCTTCGGCAGGCCCTCTGCCCACTCGGATATGGGTATCCGCCTTCCACCCGAAAGGACGATCCTATTCGACTTGCAACGCGTCACCCAGTCCTTTCCCAGCCCCTCTAAGAAACGCACGAACTCCACGTTGAAGTACCAGGTGTCGAAGACGACACACGAGAAAGGTATTCCGCGCTTCACCGCTTGCTCGACAAGTTCCGTGGCGAGTTCAAGCTTTGTCTTAAAGTTCTCTATCGCCTGCTCCTCCTTGATGTATATCCTGAAGTCCAGGGGAAGGCTCAACCACTGCCTCACGTAGTGACTCGTGACGAGCTGATGCCCCCACACCGACTTCCCTTCACTCGCGTCGTAGTGCCATCCAGCGCCTTCCATGTGCTTCCCCACGTGGTGGGAGATAGTGTCGTCGATGATGAGGATGCCTCTCCCGAGTCCAAGCTCCTCCAATCTGGTTCTAACGAATCCGTACCTAACCGCATTGAACTTCTCATCGTCCCATGTGGAATCTGTCAAAAAGTGGTTCAAGGCACTCTGGTCTGGGTGGCCGAGGAAGACATCGTTTATCCCCTGCACAGTCCGGTTTGTGCATGCAATCAGTCCTGTGACATACCTTCCAAAATGCCCCAGCTGGGGCCTCGAAAACACGCTCCTAAAGGCCGACAGGCCAAAATTCACCACACTTGGGTATCCAACTATGGGCAACATTCACATCACCTTTTGGGGTTGTTCACCCCTCCCCCTCGTCGGTCCCCAAAGTCACATTAGAATGTATCCAGCGGCAGATTTAAAATTTGCCAAAGTTCAGAGGATATTTAAATGGTCCCCCTTCCAGACCCCGGGAGCCCGCCCGAGGTACGCCTTATAATAAGGGAAAGGGCGCTCCGAGGCGGGCTTCTTGCGCGTTGCCCCTTAGTGTTTTTCGGAGGCCGGGGCCATCGGCGGGCGACGATTTTCTGCCATGCCCCGACGACTGACGCGTTGCCCCCGGCCCATTATCAATATCCATATCTCAACCACAACAGTTCTATCGTGATTAATAATACCATGGACAAGAACACAAAATCCCCTCCAGACAGTTTCTTGTACCTCCTGTTTAAAAGGTATAACATCGCTATCAAAATTGCCCACACCACTACACCTACGAAATCTTTTGCCATTACCATTTTTATTCCTTACCCTTAACTAATCCGAATGTCAAACCCCTTATGAGATACTTTCTTAGGATTACGGCAATGATAATTGGAATCGAAACGGCTATCGTTGACGCGGCAAATAATAATTCCCATCTTATCCGTGGTGCCCCAACAAATTGTAATAGAGACACCGTAAATGTTCTTGCGGCACTCCTCGTAAGTACCATAGCGTAGAAGAATTCATTCCACGTAAATATAAAGCATAGCAACGCGGCCACGATTAAGCCCCTAGAAGCCAGGGGTAAAGTAATTCGTCTGAAGGCATCTAATCTAGAACAGCCACATACCATCGCACTTTCTTCAAATTGTTTGGGCACTTCATCAAAGAAAATTTTGCTCATCCATACGGCAAAAGCTAAGTTGAAAAAGGTATAGATTATGAACATCCCTAAATAAGTATCTATTAAACCAAAATCTTTATACAACAGATAGAAAGGGAGGGCAAAAACAACAGCGGGGCCCATTCGTGTAGTTAAAGCAAAAAAGAGAAAGCTTTTTTCGTGCTTAAATCTAAACCGGGAAAGAGCATAACCAGCAAAAACGCCAATTACCATTGCTATCGATATGCTCACCAAAGAAATTATCACGCTATTTAAGAGATCAGATGGGAAAGTGCCAAATTCAAAAAGTCTTGCATAATTTGTTAAGGTGGGCGAAAATGTGAGCATACGCTCTGGGGCAAAAATATCGTTAGGCATCTTTAAAGAAGATAGGAATATCCAGAAAAGTGGGAAAATAGCGACTACTACTATTATTAGCAGGCTCAGGTAAAGAGCTGATTTTTTCACGAATTTAAAAAAGGTTATTTGGATCACGTTCCTCCTCTCCCAGCCACAACTTTTCTAAAGAAAATCCAGCAAATCACCATGATGATAAATAACATGATTAGCCCCATAACCGTTGAACGGCTCGTGTGAAACCATGAAAAACCGCTTCTCCAAATGTAAAGGGGTAGTGTTTCCGAAGCAAGGCCGGGTCCACCCTGAGTCATAATGTAAATTGTATCAAAGACCCTGAATGCGTCCATCAGCCTGATAAGGATTACAATAGCAGCGGCAGGTTTTAGTGAAGGAAGGGTCAAATATCTAAAAACTTGCCACCTTGATGCACCTTCTATTTTAGCGGCTTCGAAGGGCGCTTGCGGAAGACTTTCGAGAGCAGCTAAAAGCACAAGAACCACAAATGGCGTCCATTGCCAAATATCAACTAATGCAGTGGTGGTTAGTGCTGTGCTAGGATCGCCTAAAAACGGGTGCCCTGGCTGCCCCAAAAATTTTAAAGAAATATTAACCACGCCAAGGGAAGAGTCAAGCATGAACATAAACGTGTATCCTACTATAACAGGAGTCATTACCATCGGAATAATCAAACATGTCCGTATGATAGATTTGCCCCTTATCTCCCTATGGAGCAATAAGGAGATTCCTAACCCTAAAATGAACGAACCTCCTACTGCTAGAATGACGAAGTAGAGTGAGCGACTGAGCCCAGAAACAAATCGAGGATCTTGTACCACGTAAATATAGTTCTGTAATCCAATAAAGGTCCTCTCAATAGGCTTCGTAAGGAAAACATTGTATAGGGTTGTATTGAGTGCACAAATGAGGGGGTAAATGGCCAACAATAACAAAACAATGATTGCCGGAAGGAGCAAATAATGTTCAAACCTTAGTTTAAAATGAAAAGATTTTGCCCTTGATATTAAATTTTTAATCAAATTCTTTAACATTTAACAACCGTGTGCCACTTTTTTTGTCGAAGAAATGGATCCCACCTTCTCTAAATTGGATCCAAACCTTTTCTCCAACCGTAATTTTTTCGTAAGGCTTGAGTCTCGAAATAACAGTTATGTTTTTGGTAGACAGCTCTGCGTAAAGATCCGACCCCAAATGCTCAAAAGTATCGACTTTAACTTCTACAGTATCTGGGTTTCTTTCTCTAAAAAGTATTACATCTTCAGACCGTATACCCATTACAATCTTATAAGAAGCTCTCTCATTCAAATACTCTCCAAGCCTTTTGGTAAGGGGATAAGTAAAACCCCCAAAATCAATTACCCAGTTTTTCCCTTCTTGTGCAAGAGTTCCTTCCAACATATTCATGGGCGGGTATCCAATAAAACCTCCGACAAACGTATTCACTGGATGGTTGAACACTTCAGCTGGAGAGCCAAACTGTGCTACGGATCCATTTTGCATGACTGCAATTTTGTTGCCTAATGACATCGCCTCCACTTGATCATGGGTGACGTAGATAAACGTGCCTTTAATTGCATGGTGCAAACGTTGGAACTCTTTTCGCATGTATACTCTCAGCAGGGCATCCACATTAGCGAGTGGCTCATCCAATAAAAATATACTGGGATTCCTTACTAACGTTCTCCCCAAGGCAACCCTCTGTGCTTCACCGCCACTAAGCTCGTTAGGCTCCCTATCCAAGAGATGCGAAACCTTTAAAATTTCAGCCACCTCTCTTACTTTTTTCCTTATTTCACCCTCGGCAATGCCTCGAATCTTGAGTGGGAATGCGATATTGTCAAAAACGGTCATGTGTGGGAATAAAGCCAAGTTTTGAAAAACCATTCCCACATTTCTATCTTTCGGTTCCAGATCGGTCACTTTTCTGTTATCAAGATAGATATCTCCACTATCCAGCTTCTCCAATCCTGCTATCATTCTTAAGAGGGTAGTTTTTCCACAGCCGGATGGACCGAGTAAAACAACAAATTCACCGCTCTCTATTTTTAAACTTACATTGTTGACAGCGACGACTTTACCGAATTTTTTGGTAACATTTTCTATTACGGCTTTCATAATCAACCGAACTTTTCTATTGCTTTTAGGCTTTTAAGCATTGCTGGCGTTGGGACATGTACTATCTTTTAATTGTTAGACATTGCCCTTCAGATCTCCGAAGTACACCTCCGCTGGTAATTGATAATCCAATGCCTGGTGGAGTCTCTCGTAGTTGTAGTACCGGAGAAACGCTCCAAGCGTTTTGTACCTCCAGCTCTCTTCCTCGTAGGTTCGGTGGAACCTCTCCACTTTCCCGATGGTCGTGGGGCGACGCTTGCTCGCAACAATATGCTGTACACCAAGTTCCTTTAGTGTCTGGGTGAACGTGCTCTCACCGTGCTCTTTGCCTTCTTTCTCAGCACAGTAAAACTGAACTCCTTGGTCCGTCAGCACCTGCTCAGGGAACCCGTACTTTTTTCCGCACTTTTTGAACAGCTTCAGAGCGAACTCGGTCGTGGCATCGTGGTCTATGCTGGCACCCGGGATGAATCTCGAGTGGTCGTCCAGAAATGTGATCATCCACAGGTCATCCTCCGTAAGCTTGAAATCTGCCTGCCAGAGGCTGTTTGAGTGCATTCTTTCGAACCTGCGCTTGCCCTAGGTCTTCCTGATGAAATCTATCGGCTGATTCACCCCTTCCTCGACGAAGACTTTGTAAATCGAGCAGTGGCTTATCGGTCGAATCCCCTCGGGGCTTGCCTTCCTGATGTAGCGTTCGATCCTGCACGGGCCCCAGTCGTGCTTCTCCCTCAGCTTGAGCACGAATTTTCTGGTGCGGTCGTCCACTTCTATCTCCACCTTGTTTGGGCGATTCACCATTTTCTCTTTGTCGCATCCAGCGTATTTGCCTATCCAGTAATAGACCGTTCGTGTTGGGACCTGTAAATGCGCGGCGATCTCGTTGCCGCTCCAACCCTGCTCACGCTTCCTCATACACCACCACCTCATCTTGACGATGTCTCTGCCCTCTCTCATGTATTCCCTCATTTTCAAACCTCTTGTTGAGTTCTAATTGGGTACTAAGTGCAAGAACTAAAAGATAGTACAGAAAATCTATATCGGGTGTGGGACAAAATAAAGTTCCGCTCTACCCCTGAAGGATTTTTTTATCCTTGTGTGTGAGTTCCACCTTTCTCACATGGATCTCAGCGTTGA
>Ga0315282_10007155_pt1 | contig 18426 bp, 16 predicted proteins | sample YL17G07_20_MG_FD_203693 | JGI IMG/M metagenome (GOLD analysis project Ga0315282, IMG submission 203693) | Sediment microbial communities from Yellowstone Lake, YNP, Wyoming, USA - YL17G07_20 | ecosystem: Environmental > Aquatic > Freshwater > Lake > Sediment | place: USA: Wyoming | collected...
CTCCTCGGCCAACGCCAGCAACTTCTCCCGGGTCACATCGGAATGTTCGATGCTCAACGCCTTCATGACCCGGGAGTGTAACAAAGGTACGTTCAAATGTCACTTTACTTAATTCGTTTACATTAGTGTCGCGTTACTTAAGAAGGTGAAACATGTCATTCTGAGCGCAGCGAAGAATCTGCATTTTCTATCCATCTGGAAGAACTGCAGATGCTTCGCTGCGCTCAGCATGACGGGGGGCCTCAATAGGTGTCACTTATTTCGGTAACGCGACACTAGTCGCCCGAATTTCCGGCCCTCCCTCCGGGACGGACGCTGCGGAGCACAAGGTTCTGATGCTTATCTACAACGCACACAAAATCCGGCGGCACGATGGTGGTTGAACTGTACTCGACGATAACCGCCGGGCCCTGGAAGCGAAGTCCAGGCGCGAGTTTCTCCCTTTCGTAAAGCGGTGTCTCCCAGAATCGCCAATCGAACCAAACCGGCTTGACAGCAACGACAGCTTCGGAAAGCGTTCCACCTGTGCGCGAGGCTGTGCGCCGTCCTGACGGCTTGGGTGTGGGGATCGTGAGCCGGACGCGCAGATTCACGACCTCCAGCGCCCGTCCGCTGTGAGCGTAGCCATACGCCTTCTCGTGGGCGCGATGGAAGTGGGCAGGGAAATCGTCGGCGAATGGCACGGTCAACTCGTAGGCCTGTCCCTGGTAGCGAACGTCGAGTTGCCGGTTAGCACTCGCTCCACCCGGAGCAAAACGCTCTTGGCGGAGTTCTTGCCGCGCCCGCGCTTCCAGGCGCGCCAAATCATTCCGGAGACCCCGAAGAAACCTGGAAAACTCGCGCCGCTTCCCTTGCGTGCGGTCCGGAACGATCCGCAAGATGGAGCGCGAGACGTCCTTGACGATGTCCGAAATCAGAATGCCGAGCGCCGAGAAGGCTCCCGGGTGGGGCGGCACAATCACGCGGGCGAGGCCCAGTGCGCGCGCCAAATCAGCGGCATGCAATCCTCCCGCGCCGCCAAAACAGATCAGGGTGAAGTCGCGCGGGTCGTAACCGCGCTCGACTGAAATCACGCGTAGGGCGCGTTCCATGTTAGCGTTGGCCACCGCAACGATCCCCTGGGCGAGGGCGAGGCGAGACTTGAACCGTGCCCCCGCACTTTTGAGAATCGCCGCGAAGGCCTTTTCGCTGGCATTTGGATCGAGGGAGTAAGTTCCACCCAGAAAATGTGCAGGGTCGAGCCGGCCCAGGAGGAGATTCGCGTCCGTCACGGTGGGGCGATTGCCGCCGCGGCGGTAGCACGCCGGCCCGGGCAAGGCGCCGGCGCTTTCGGGCCCGACGCGCAGCGCGCCGCCGGCATCGCAGCGGGCGAGCGAGCCACCGCCCGCGCCCACCGAGCGAACATCCAGGACCGGCACGGCCACGGGCAGGCCGGCAAGACTTGTTTCGCTGGTCGTGCGCGGCGGGCCATCGATCAGGCAGACATCAGTCGAGGTTCCGCCCATGTCGAAGCTGATGGCGCGCCCGATTCCCAGTTGCCGGGCGAGCCAGGCGGCCGCCACGACGCCGCCCGCCGGGCCGGAGAGTATCGTGCGCACCGGTTCGCGCGCGGCGCGCTCGGCGGTCGTGATGCCGCCGCTCGATTGCATTACATAGACGCGGCCACGCGTTGCGTGGAGGAGCCCTCTGGACTTCCGAGCGCTCAGCGCGGAGCCCTTTCCCACCGTGCGGCTGAGATCTTCCAGGTATATGCTCATCTTGGGCACGAGGTAGGCGTTGATCGCCGTGCTGGACAGGCGTTCGTATTCGCGGAATTCGGGAAGAATTTCGTGGGAGACGGAAATAGGGATTCCGAGGCTGCGCAGGGCGCGGGCTACCTGGCGCTCATTCGAGGGATTCGCATACGAGAAGAGAAAGCAGAGGGCGATTGACTCTGCCCCTGCCCGCTCCAATTGTCGATTCAGCCGCCGGAGTTCGCCGGAAGTCGGCCGTTCGAGAATCGTCCCACTCGCGGCCGTGTACTCGCGCACGCCCCAGCGCAGCTCGCGGGGGATGAGAGGCGCCTCGCGTCGGACGTCGAGATCGTATAACCGCGGCCGGTTCTGCCGGCCGACTTCGATTAAATCCTCGAAGCCCGCCGTCGTCACGAGCGCCACACGCGCGCCGCGGCGCTCGAGTAGGCTATTCGTACCAATCGTTGTTCCGTGGACGACTTCGAGTCGGGGCGGTTGGTGCCCGTTGAGCATCCGGGAAACACCATCGACGATAGCGCGAGCCGGGTTCTCCGAAGAGAACACTTTGAGGATCTTGACCGCTCCGCCCTTGACGGTCACGCAGTCGGTGAACGTCCCGCCGGTATCAACTCCAATCCGCATGGAGTAACTTCCTGCTCGCGGGCCTCAGACCCGCAGTGAGCGGCCATTGTAACGGAATTCGAGCGGGAACGGCTGGCGGGCTGAGTCCAGCGCTACGATTCCAGTGGGAACGAGGCATGCGCCGTGAGCGAGATTCCGGCGCGCTCGCCGGCGAGCAGCTTGTAATAACCCGCCGCCGCAATCATCGCGGCGTTGTCCGTGGACAGTTCCAGGGAAGGGAAGAAGACGTCCATCGCGTGGTTCCTGGCGACTTCGGCGAAGCGGGTGCGTAAGAGTGAATTGCAGGCCACACCGCCGGAGACCAGAATCGTCGCGACGCCGGCATTCTCGGCGGCGGCCATGGTGCGCATCACGAGGTCCGCAACCACGGCGTGCTGGAAGCTGGCAACCAGGTCGAGCGTGACGGGAGAGCAGTGAGCGCGCAGTTCGTTCGCGGTCACCCGGCCGGAAACGGTCTTGCGCCAGGCGCGGCGCGCCTCCGCTTCAGCGGCCAAGTCTGTCCCCCGCACGCGGTAGAGCACTGCGGTCTTGAGGCCGGAGAAGCTGAAGTCGAACGGATTGCCCTTCATTTTGATGCGGCCGAAATCGACTGCCGCGGGATCGCCGAAGTTCGAGAGCTGGTCGATGATCGGGCCACCCGGATAGCCGAGCGCAAGGAGCTTGGCGACTTTGTCGAAGGCCTCCCCGGCTGCGTCATCACGAGTCCGGCCAAGCGGCTTGTAGCTGAATGCCGTACGCCCGTTGCGATCTTCCGCGTCCACGCGGAAGAGGCTGGTGTGGCCGCCGGAAACCACCAGCGTCACAGCGGGCAGCTTTGCTTTTTCCACCGTCATGCCGGCCGCACAGGCCCGATGGTTTTCGAGCAGTACGGCGTGGATGTGGCCTTCCAGGTGATTTACGCCGACCAGTGGTTTGTCGAGCGAGAGTGCCAGAGCTTTGCCGTACACCAGTCCCACGAGGAGTGAACCAATCAAACCGGGGCCTTCGGTTACGGCCAGCGCGTCAACCGCCTCTAAGCGAATCTGGGCGCGGGCTAGCGCCTCATCCACAACCAGATCGATCTTGCGCAGGTGCTCGCGGGAAGCAAGTTCAGGGACTACGCCGCCATACTTTTCATGGGTAAGGACCTGCGAGGCGACAACGTTGGACAGGATCCGCTTGCCATCGGCGACCACCGCCGCGGCGGTCTCATCGCAACTGGACTCGATTCCCAAAATGAGCATCTTCCCTTTGCCCCTCAAATCATGTTAGCACGACCGCACAGGATGGAAGGCAAAAGGCAAAAGGCAAAAGGCAAAAGGCAAAAGGCAAAAGGCAAAAGGCAAAAGGCAAAAGGCAATGATCCTTCAGTGATGTCGTTCACACTAAGCGCAATGCTTTTCATGGTCAACCGCGCCGACTGGGGACAGTCTGTTAAGCCATCTCGCCTGCGATCCGCTGCGCTTCTCCTTTGACGGCGCTTTACTGGCAGCGATACACTCGCTTTCTGGAGAGTGGAGAGATTCGACCCACCTGAGGGAACCATGACAATTCGCAAAGCAGTTCTTCCTGTTGCGGGGCTGGGGACACGTTTCTTGCCGGCCACCAAGGCTCAGCCCAAGGAGATGCTGCCGATCGTTGACAAGCCCTTGGTGCAGTATGCCGTCGAGGAGGTCGCGGCCTCGGGTATTCAACTCGTCATCTTCGTGACGGGGCGCGGCAAGAAGGCCATCGAGGACCACTTCGATGTTTCTTTGGAGCTTGAACACGAGCTGGCCGGCCGGAATAAAGAGGAATTGCGGGCGCAAATGCGGTCGATCTCCAAACTCCTTCAGGTCGCCTACGTCCGCCAACAACTGCCGAAAGGGTTGGGGCACGCCATCCTGATGTCGCGGGAACTTGTCGGTGACGAGCCGTTTGCCGTGGTCCTGTCCGATGATGTCATCGACAGCCGCGTGCCCTGCCTGAAGCAAATGATGGCCGTCTCCGAGCATTATGGCGCAAGCGTCGTGGCCATGCAGCGCGTGCCGCGGCGAGCGGTTTCGAATTACGGGATTATCCGTGGCAGGGCGGTTTCTGGCGGCCGTTGGGACAGGAGGCTCTTCCGGATTGAGGACATGATCGAGAAGCCCGCTCCTAAGAGTGCACCCTCCAACCTCGCCATTATCGGGCGTTACATTCTGACTCCCGGCATCTTCCGCGCGCTCGACGCCACGCGGCCGGGCGCCGGCGGCGAGATTCAGCTCACTGACGCCATCCGGCGACTGCTCAAGACTGAACCCGTCTATGGGTATCTTTTTGAAGGAACTCGGCACGACGCGGGCGACAAGCTGGGATTCTTGCGGGCCACCGTGGAAATGGCACTTAAGCGCCCGGACCTCTCCAAATCGTTCCGCCACTATTTGAAATCGTTGAAGCTCTGAGGCGTTGGGCCAGATTCGCGCGGGAAATTCACGCTATTTTGTTTCCGTCGTGGGCTTGCTGGGCGCAGGGTCGGGACTCTTCTTGGCTTCGGCAGAGGGCTCACTCTTGGCAGAGGAAGAGTTCGCGGACGCGGTCGGAGACGATTTGCGGGCGTAGTCGGTGACGTACCAGCCGCTGCCCTTGAACTGGATGGCGGGGGAGGAGATTAGGCGCTCGAGCCGACCCTTGCACTTCTCACAAATCTCGAGCGGTGGGTCCGAGAACTTCTGTATCTTCTCAATCGTCGCGCCACAATTCTCGCACTGATACTCGTAAAGCGGCAAATCGATTCCTCCTGCACCAAACCCCATTTTATCATAGTACCGGCGAGAATCCGCGGTCAAAAGCCCGGCGCTTTGGCAACGGGTCAGATTGAATCTGTAGCGGCGAGTTTATCTCGTCCGTCGGCTGACGGACGGCGTGAAGCCGCCTCTACATCAAACTGACCCACTACCGGCGCTTTTGGGCGTTGCCGCTGGGAGAGCTAGTTGATAGACTGTGACAGAACATGGCCATCTTCATTCGTGCAGAGAGTCGGTTATGACCCCAGCAGCCAAGCCGGCAGGAATGCTCCTCGTGGTGGGCACGCCGATCGGCAATCTGGAAGACATCACTTTTCGCGCCTTGCGCACACTCAAGGAAGCAGACTTGATTGCCTGTGAGGACACCCGGCGGACGCAGCAACTGTTAAACCACTATTCCATCAAGACTCCGACGATCAGTTATCACGAGCACAACGAATTGACCCGCGCGCCCGAGCTGGTGCTGCAGCTTGAAGAAGGAAGTCACATTGCGCTGGTTTCGGACGCGGGGATGCCGGTCATTTCCGACCCGGGCCACCATCTGGTCTCTCTGGCCATCCGTCATAACATCCCCGTCGTCCCCATACCTGGGGCGTCGGCATTTGTCGCGGCGCTCTCCGCGGCTGGCCTGCCCGTGGACAAGTTTCGTTTCCTCGGTTTCCTACCCAGCAAGAAAGGGCAACGGCGCAAGGCGCTCGAGGAGATGAAAGGTGTGAACAAGACGCTGGTGTTCTACGAAGCGCCCCATCGCTTGCTAGACATGCTCGACGATCTGCGCGATGTGATGGGCGACCTGCCGGTCGTCGTGGCTCGCGAAGTGACGAAGATGCACGAGGAGTTTCTGCGCGGCACGGCCTCTGAAGTTCTGGTCCGGTTGAAGAAGAAGCCCGTGAAGGGGGAAATTACCGTGCTCGCCGCGCCGCAACTGGCGACTCTTCCCATGGCTGCCCCAGGATTCACAATTCGCGAGGAAGTCGCACAAGTCATGGTGGCTGAGGGCCTCGATGAGCGCGCCGCCCTCAAAGCTGTCGCCCGGAAGCGCGGCATCTCTCGCAGCGAAGCGTACCGTCAGTTGCAGGGGGAAAAGAAAGGGGGCTAGTCCCTAATCCTCAGGCCCCAGTTCCTGCTTTTCAGACCGTCTCCGCCGTGTACGTGGAGAGGGTGGCGCCCACGAAACGAATACTCACGCGATTGAACTCCCCTTCCTTTTGAACTCGAACCACCGCGGCTTCAGTGAAGAAGTCCGTCGGGCCTTCCCCGGGCCGCGAGGGGCCGCGGCCGGGAAGGACGACCGTGAGAGGCGCAAATTCCGCCAGGTTTCGTTTCGTGAGCAGTGAGAGCCCCCTCCGGCTGACCTCCACGGCTTCCGTGAATTCTTCAAACGACTCGCCCTGGGCATCAACCCCGCGAATCTGAACGGGAACGGCGGAATGAATTCTGTTCTGGGCTCTCTGTTCCAAGGGCGTCGCTCCTTTGTCACGGTTCAGCAGGTTACAACCTCGGGCGGGACCGGGGTGTGGGCAGCTTGCCCCGCAAAGAACGCATCCACGCGCTCCAGAACCTCCCGCACTTCGCGGGCACTCTGTACGCTCCGGCGCAGTTCGGCGCCGTTGCGTACGCCGTGCGTGAACCAGCTCGCAAACTGCTTCATCTTGCCAATCGCTCCCGGTGTTTCTTCCTCTGCCAGCATGGTGTAGTAAGTGCGAATTAACTGATAACGATCCGCCGCCGTGGGTTCTGCATAAGTTCCCTGTCGGAAGTATTCCTCCATCTGGCGGAATATCCAGGGATTGGTGGCGGCGGCGCGGCCAATCATTACGGCGTTGCATCCCGTCTGTGCGTGGAGCCCTTCCGCATCGCGAGGCGTCGTGACGTCCCCGTTGCCGATGACGGGAATGCCCACGGCCTGTTTGACCTCGCCAATGATCCGCCAGTCGGCGCGGCCGCTGAATCCCTGCAACCGCGTGCGGGGATGAACCGCAATTGCCTCAACCCCGGCCGACTCCGCCAGCCGCGCCACGTCAACGGCGACGATCTCTTCCTCGCTCCATCCGGCGCGAATCTTGATGGTAAAGGGAATCTTAACGGCGGCGCGGATTCGTTCCAGGATCCTTCCGAGCAGGGGCAGATCGCGGAGAAGCCCCGACCCGCCGCACTTGACGACTTTCTTGGCCGGGCAGCCGAGGTTCAGGTCCAGGAGGTCGAAGCCAATATCTTCAATGCGGCGGGCGGCTTCCGCCAGACGCTCCGGATCGGCGCCGAAAATCTGCGCGGTGATGGGCCGCTCCTTTTCCGTAAAGTAGAGATAGCGCTTCGAGCGGAGGTTCTGGCGCAGCAAGCCCTCGCTCGAAACAAACTCCGTCATGATCAGTCCGCACCCGCCCAGCCCTTTGATGAAGCGGCGAAAGACTGTGTCCGTGATTCCCGCCATCGGCGCCAGTATGTGCGCGGGCCGGACTGACACGTTGCGAATGCGAAGTTCTTGGAAGAGCATCTGGTCCCTATTCTGGCAGGAAAGCGGGCGGGTTGGCAACTTGCCCACGGCGGAATAGGCCGGTGAGTGCCGCTACTTTGGGAAAACCTCGGTGGCGTCGGCGACGGCAAAACGCATTTGGCCCTCGGCGACGAGTTCGCCGTCGCGGTAGGCGGCGCCGCGCATCTCCCCGAAGCGCTCGCCCATCTTTACCACCTCCGCTTCGATACGAAGTGAGTCGCCAGGGCGGACAATCTGATGCAATGTCGCCACGGGAATCTGGAGGATCATGGCGATCTTGCCCGCCATGGACGGCCGCTCCAGGACGAGGATGGCGCCGAGCTGAGTCACCGCTTCCAGCAGGATTCCCATGGGCACGAGCGGGGAATCCGCTGAATAACCCAGTGACACCTCCTCGTTGCCGGTGAAGTTCTTGATGCCCACGATCTTTCGGCCGGGCACCAGCTCCGTTACACGGTCGATGAGGAGAAAGGGATAGCGGTGAGGGATGATGCGCTGGATGAAGGATTGATCCATTATTTCATTGGGCGGTTGAGTGATTGTCGAATGGATGCCGCGAACGGTCTCAGGATTTCGGTTTTCCAATCGCCCAATCGCTAAGTCGCCCGATCATTCAATCTTCAAAAGCTCTCTTTTCAGCGCCGGGTTGCGAGCGGTGAAATCGCCGGGACGGTTCTTGTCCGTTTCGTACTGTCCGTGCATGCTCTGGAGCTTGGAATCGAGGTTGTCGAGGTAGTGGACGACCAGCGCTTCCGGGAACAGCGGCTCCTTGGGCGAGCCAAACTGCAGCTCGCCGTGATGAGACAGGATAATGTGCTCGATCTGACTCTTCAGCGCGGCAGGGAAGTCCGGCAGGGTCCGAATCTTTTCGTTCAAAATGGCAATGCCCAGGGTAATGTGCCCGATCAACTGGCCGCGTGTGGTGTAGCGAATGCCGCGTTTGTAGCTCAGCTCCTCGATCTTGCCGATGTCATGCAGCAGCAGTCCCGCGATCACAAGGTCCCGTCGCAGCTCGGGGTAATGGTCGGCGATGGGGTCGGCGAGTTGGATGAGAGATAAAACGTGTTCGACGAGCCCCCCCAAATAGGCGTGGTGATAGGTCATGGCGGCGGGAGCCAGTTTGTACTTTTCGGCGATGGCCGGATCCTCAAAAATCGCCAGCATCAAGCTCTGCAGGGGTCCCTCGGCCATCTGACGAATCCGCTGGAGGAGTGTCGCGAACATCTCTTCCGGGTCGCGGCTGGAACGAGGAAACAACTCCAGCAGGTTCACCTCGTCTTCCGGCAGCCGGCTGATCTGGCGGATGCGGATTTGAGGTGAGCCCTGGAAATCCTCCGCTTCGCCCACCACGCGGACCGCGTCCTCCGCCTCAAATTCCAGCTTGAACTGGTCGCAATCCCAGAGCTTGGCGCGCACCAATCCTTTCGCACTCAGCAACTCCAGGTCGAGATAGGCGTTGCCAGTGCGCGCCATCTTGCGTTCTTTAGACTGGACGAGGAATACGGAGTTGACAGGCTGCTTCTGGGAGTGGGCCCCAGGCGCTTCTTTCATTGCCCCTTCTTTGCTGGCACCTCGTCGCTGGGCCGCTCGGCCCCGGAATCAACGTAGCCGGGTGCAAGGTAGATGTAGCTGTCTTTGCGGAGGCTGACCATGTACTTTCGCAGGGCGGGCTGCATTTGCTGGTTATACATCGTTTCCATCACTGTCTGTTCCACCTCGTCGAAGCTGGGAATGCCCTCGTGGCGGCGGTCCATCACCTTGAGAATAAGGTAGCCCGACTTGATGGGGATAAGATCGGAAAACTCATTGACCTCCAGCTTGGAGATCGCCTCGCTCAGGGCGGGAGCGAGCGTTCCCTCCTTCATGAAGCCGATCTGGCCTCCTTCATTGGCGGTGCTGGGGTCATCCGAGTACTTGCGCGCGACTTCCGCCCAACGCTGGCCGGCTTTCAACTCGGCCAAGGCGTCCTTGCCGCGTTTTTCCACCTCATCGGGCTTGTGCTTCTCGTTGGAAATCAGAATCTGCGCCAGAACCACGCCCGCGGGTGAGGCGAACTGCTGTTTGTGCTCCGCGAAATAGGCGCGCGCATCCTCACGGGACACGACGACGGTGCGCCCGACCTCGCGGCCGATGACCTCGCGCATTAACAGGTTGCGCCTGATGTCCTCCTTGAAGTCCTCCCAGTTCATGCCGTTTTTCTCGGCTTCCTTCTGGAGGTCTTCCAACGACGCGGCGTTAAGATTGCGGCGGATTTCGTCCAGGCGCTTGACGACATCGGTATCGACGTTGATGTCGAGGTCTTTGGCTTTTTGCACCATGAGCGCCCGGTCGATGAGGTCGCGCAGCATGTCACGACTGAGCTCGCGGACCTTGGCATCGAGCTCATCGCCGGAATACTGCTGCGCCATCTGCTGCCGTATCTTCTCGCGCTCGCGCTCGAACTGACGCTGGGTGATGATCTCATTGTTGACGCGGGCAATGATGCGCTCGACCACTTTGCGTGCCGCGAAAGCGGGCGCCGCGCACGCGAGCAACAGCGCCGCGCACGCCAACCTGCCCATGGATCGGCCCGTCATTCTGCTCAACTTCGTTCGGACTTTCCGTTCTTCCATGCAGCCATCTTAATGCTGGGGTGCAAGTTCCCGCAAGACGTTTTGGAGGGGCTCAAAGACCTCATCCTCCGCCGCCAGGCGGAAGTACAGCGTCCCGTCCGGTCGCAGGCTGGCTCCCCGGCGCTGCCGCACAAAGGTGGCGACCTTCGCGGGGTCCACGGGGGCTTCCGCGTGGAACTTGAGCCGGACAGCCTCCGCTTTCCTCTCGATCGACTGAACGAACAACTGTTCCGCCGCCGACTTGAGTAGCGCGTACTTCAGAAGACGGGCTACCGGCGGTGGCACGGGCCCGTAACGGTCCACGAGCTCCTCCTGCATTTCTGCGAGTTGCTCGGCCGTAGACAGGGCGGAGATGCGCTTGTACATGCGCAGGCGCTGGCTCTCGTCGGCGATGTAGCTCTCAGGGATTTTGATATCGAGTCCCAGGTTGAGGGTTGTCCGGATTTCTACCCGCGGCGGCGCACCGCGCAGTTCATCGACGGTCTGTTCGAGCATCTTCAGGTATAAGTCGATGCCGATGGCATTGAGATGGCCGGATTGTTCTGCACCGAGCACATTTCCGGCGCCGCGCAGCTCCAGATCGAGCGCGGCGAGGCGAAATCCCGCCCCGAGGTCGGAAAATTCCTTGAGCGCCGCGAGCCGCCGTTTGGCAATAGGAGAGAGCGTCTCTTCCGCCGGAATCAGGAAATAGGCGTAAGCGCGACGGTTGGAGCGGCCCACGCGGCCCCGCAGTTGGTAGAGTTCCGACAGCCCAAAGCGGTCGGCACGATTCACGATCATGGTGTTGGCGCGGGGAATATCCAGCCCGTTTTCGATCAGCGCCGTGGAGACGAGGACGTCATACCCACCCTCCATGAACTTGAGCATGACGCGCTCCAGGTCCTTTTCCCCCATCTGGCCGTGCGAAACGCCCAGGCGCGCCGAGGGCACCAGGCGTCCGACCAGTGCCGCAATACTCCAGATGGTTTCGACACGATTGTGGACGAAGAAGACCTGCCCCTGGCGGGCCATCTCCTGAAGAATTGCTGACTGGATCAGTGAATCGCCGAACGGCGCCACGACGGTTTGGATGGCGAGTCGTCCGCGGGGTGGGGTCTCAATGACCGAAAGGTCTCTCAGCCCGCCGAGCGACATGTGCAAGGTCCGCGGAATCGGTGTGGCCGAAAGCGTCAGCACGTCGACGCTCGCCCGCAGTTTCTTCAACTTCTCCTTGGCGGCGACGCCGAAGCGCTGCTCTTCGTCAACGACGAGCAGGCCGAGATCGCGCAACCGGACGTCCTTGGAAAGCAAGCGGTGCGTTCCGATCAGGATATCTATGCGGCCGGCTTCGGTTTCCGCCAAGATTCTCTTCTGTTCCGCCGGGGAGCGGAAACGGCTGAGCATTTCGATACGCACCGGAAAAGGTGCAAAGCGCTGCCGGAAAGTCGTGTAATGTTGAAATGCCAGGACGGTCGTGGGCGCGAGGAGCACGACCTGACGGCCATCCTGCACCACTTTGAACGCGGCGCGCATCGCCAGTTCGGTTTTTCCGTAGCCGACATCGCCGCAAAGCAGTCGGTCCATAGGCTGGGGGGATTCCAGGTCGCGCTTGATATCCGCCAGGGCGCTGATCTGGTCGGGCGTTTCCTCGAACGGAAACGAGTCCTCAAGTTCCTTTTGCCACGGCGTGTCGGCGCTGTAGGCCGTACCGGGATGCATTTTGCGCTCGGCGTACAAGCGGAGAAGCTCCTGCGCGATGTCGCGCAGGCTGCGCTTGACGCGTGACTTCGTGCGCGCCCAAGTGGTTCCGCCCAGGCGGTCGAGCGGGGGCTTCGCGCCGTCGCCGGTGGCGCGGTATTTCTCGACCAAGTCCAGCCGCTCAAGCGGAACATAGAGCTTGGCCTCCTCCTGAAATGTCAGCAGCATGAAGTCGCGCGATGTCCCTTCGACCACGAGCGGGCGCAGTCCCTGGTAGAGGGCCACGCCATGGTCCACGTGCACGACGTAGTCGCCGACTTTGAGGTCACTCAAATCGGAGATGAAAGTGGTTGCAACTGACCTCTCGCGCCGGCCGCGCGTCCCCCAGGCGAATTCTCCGAATAAATCGGTGTCGGAAAGCAGCGCCAGTTTCAGATCAGGGAAGACGATTCCCTCTTCCAGTTCGCCGTGTGCAATCAGGACGGCGGGAGCGGCAGGCCCGGTGGGATTCCCAGGGCTCCTGCGGGGTCCTGCATCGGGGGATGCTTCACGCGCCGGATGGTGCGCAGAAGTTTCCTCTAGGCTCGTGAAAGGGACTTCGTATTCCGCCAGAATTTCCCGCAGACGGTCAGCCTTGCCAGCGGTGGGCAGAACAACGACGGTGGTCTCCGCGCGCGCTCGGCGGGCACACAAATCTTCAACGAGAGACTTCACTGCGCCGTGGAATTTCGGCGGCGGCTGGCTGACAAGAAGCAATGCATCGGCCGCGGATTGGGCGGCTGTCCCGCTGTCCTCGATTCCCAGCTCCTCCAGCGCGAGCCCCGGGACGCCTTCAAGCATCTTGTCGAATTCACTCTCAGTCAGGAGAAAGTCCTCTGGTCGCGGGCGAGGCGGGACGACATCTCGGACCTCATCGAAGGCGCTATGCAGCGACTCGAATGTTCTCTGTAATTGAGTCCGCCGCTCGGCGGGTTCATCCCAAATCAAGACAGGCCGCGCGAAGAGGCTAAGCAGCGTGCCGTGCGATAGTTCCACAAGCGGGACGAAGAATCCCCAGCCGGGAAACGGCCCCGAGTATTCCGCTGCCCATTCCGGCTCGCCACGCAGATGGGGGACGCGCGCCGCGAGAGTCTGGACCAGGCGCGCAAAAAGCTGGGGTGAGCGTCGATCTTCACAGAAGGGAAGCAGCGTCACGCTCTCGGCCGCCTTGCGCGAGCGTTGCGTGCCGGGATCGTACTCTCGGATGGACTCGATGCGATCGCCGAAAAACTCCAGGCGGATGGGACATTCAACTTCCGGGGGAAAAAGGTCCACGATGCCGCCGCGCACGGAATACTGGGCGGGCGTTGTCACCGGTTCTCCTGACTCATATCCCACCGCTGTCAGGTGTTCCACGAGGTCGTCCAGACTGATCTCGTCGCCGAGTTTCAGTTCTAGGGCGAGTGACCGGTAGTAGTGGCTTTCGCGAAAGCGTCCCAGCGCCGCGGCGAGGGGCACGAACAAAATCCTCGTTCGGCCACAGGCGGTGTGCCACAGTGCGACCGCGCGACGCTCCGAGATTTCGGGGTGGGGCGACCGGTTCTCATACGGTGAGCAGTCGGGCGCCGGCAGGACGTGGATCCTGGAGTGCGCGCCGGGTTCGAGCCAGGTGAGAACAGTCCGGGCAGATTTCGCCAGACGCTCGGCGGATTCGTTGTCCGTCGTCAGAACTACGATTGGCCGTTGGATTTTGTGAGCGAGGCCCGCCACGACCAGGCCCTTGGCGGTGCCGGTCAGGCCGGAGAGGGACGCCCCGGAGCCAGTTCCGCTCTGCAGACCATCGAGAGCCGACCGGAACGCCGTGTTGTCGAAGACCGGCTGGAGAAAGGAATAAGGAGACGGCATCGAAACTGAACGACCTCAGCGGTGAAGCTTTCGGGCGGCTTCAACCATCGCAGTGGTGGAATATCCCTTGACGACGGGCACGGCAACGACGCGGCCGCCCGCAGCTTCCACGTCTTCGCGGCCGACGATTTCATCCGGCGCCCAGGTGCTGCCCTTGACAAGAACGTCCGGCTGCATTCGCGCTACTACCGGCTGAACACTCACCGTGTCGAACACCGTCACGTAGTCGACGCCCTCGAAGGCGGCGATGACCTCTGCGCGCTCCGCCTGGGGAATAACCGGCCGGCCTGGTCCCTTGCCGAGCCCCCGAATGCTGGCGTCGCTGTTGATGGCCACAATCAATACGTCACCGAGCTTGCGGGCCTCGGCGATCACCTGTGCGTGCCCTGGATGGAGCAGGTCAAAGCAGCCGTTGGTGAAGACGACCCTCCGTCCCTGGCGCTTCAGTTCGTCAACGAGGCGGTAGGCCTCTTCCAAAGGGATGATCTTACGGACGGACATGGTTGAACTCGCAGGGAATGCTCGAAAGTCTATATTACCATGCAGGCAGAGTTGAAGGTCTGTCCGTCCGGTGGACGTCATCCTCCCGCGACCCGCTCGTAGAATTTACAGACGGCAGGAACGGATGTTATTCTCATCATCTGATTCTCAGTTCTTGGCGTACTCCCTGCCCGACGTCATTTTTTCGAGGTTAATCCGTTCATGCCGACCAAGTCGCAGGAGTTGTTCCAGCGTGCCCTGAAAGTCCTTCCTGGGGGAGTGAACTCGCCCGTGCGCGCTTTTCGTGCGGTGGGTGGCGATCCCATTTTTCTCACGAGCGGCAAAGGCTCGCAGCTCACTGACGTTGACGGTCGGAATTATATCGACTATGTGCTTTCCTGGGGGCCGCTGATTCTCGGCCACTGCCACGCGGAAGTGACGGCGGCATTGGTGGAGGCGCTGGCGCGTGGGACCAGTTATGGCGCTTGTACTCCCGCCGAGGTCGAACTCGGGGAGCAGATTTGCGAGGCTTACCCGTCCATCGAGCGCGTACGCCTGGTGAACTCGGGCACGGAAGCGACGATGGCTGCCTTGCGGCTGGCGCGAGCGGCGACAGGCCGCGACAAGATTCTCAAGTTTGAAGGCTGCTACCACGGTCACGGCGACAGCCTGCTGGTGAAGGCCGGCTCCGGAGTGGCAACCCTCGGATTGCCCGACAGCCCCGGTGTGCCACGAGCCCTTGCCGAGCTCACCGTCACGGTGCCTTTCAACGATCCGGCGGCGGTGGAGGAGGCCTTTCGAGTCCATCGCAATCAACTTGCCGCAGTGATCCTGGAGCCGGTAGTCGGAAACGTGGGCTGCGTGCCGCCGCGTCCCGGATTTCTTGAAAGGGTCCGCGCGCTTACGGCCGAGCAGGGCACGGTGCTCATCATCGATGAGGTAATGACCGGTTTCCGCGTGGCCTACGGCGGGGCGCAGCAGCTCTACAAGATCCAGCCGGACTTAACGACGCTCGGCAAGGTGATCGGCGGAGGACTGCCCGTGGGCGCATACGGAGGCAAGGCCGCACTCATGGATCAGATCGCTCCCGCGGGCCCGGTTTATCAGGCGGGGACACTTTCGGGAAATCCGCTCGCGGTGCGCGCGGGCCTGAAGACGCTGGAAATCCTTCGCCGGCCGGGCAGCTACGAGCGGCTCGAGCAACTCACGGCGCGGCTCGCGGAGGGAATCAAGCAGCGAGCGGCGGCCGCCGGGATTCCCGTGACGATCAATCGCGTTGGCTCGATGTTCACGGTGTTCTTCACCGGCCAAGCCGTGACGGACTATGCCACGGCAAAAACGTCGGACACGGCGCGGTTCGGAAAGTTCTTTCGCGGGCTGCTGGAGCGCGGCGTTTACTTTCCTCCTTCACAATTCGAGGCGGCCTTCATGTCGCTGGCGCATACGGAGGAGGACATCGCACGGACCATCGAAGCGGCAGGACAGACTTTCGAGAGCCTGTGGACGCCGTAGGTCCGCTCAGGGTCTCGCTGAATTGAACCGCCTTGGCTGCGGAAATTATCCGCAATTGTTGAAGGGGACGGTCCTCAGATTGGCTTTTCCCGTCAATCTGCTGGAGGGGGGAGTTATACCCCCATGCTGCTTGCGCAGCGCGAGATTTTGAGTCTCGATATAGCCACTTCTGCAACGTCGCGCACGGCTCGGCGCGAACGCGCAAGACTTACATCAAGACCGCATGAATGCTGGCCTTGCTCTGCGTGGCCGTCTCTGCATCACCGTGCAGGGTCGCGCACCTTTGAGTCTTTCCAATGGCCTCACGAAGTTCACGCAGTCGATTGCCGATGTCCATGGGGTTCCATTATGAGAGACGGGCTGGGCTTTCAAGTGGATACGGTTTGACGGCGGGCTGGGAGATGAAACAGGGCCGAAACTATAGCTTAAGGGATCTCGATCAACGGTCCCATCTCCGCTTAAGGCGAACGCACGTTCGCCAAGGGATTAGTCTAATTTACGGAGCTTCCACGTCTTTGCGAATGCCTTCGATGAATTCCTGCTCGTCGTCGGTCTGCTGTTTCTTCAGCTGATTGAATGTGGCGAGCGCCTGCGCGGCTTTCTCCTTTTCTCCCAAAAGAGTGTAAGCGCGGCTGAGCTGGTAGTAGGCCTGGGGCAAGGCGGGGTCGATCCGGACGGCGGCTTCCAGTTCCCGTGCGGCGGAAGCGGGTTGGCTCGCGCGCACGAGCAGCTTGCCGAGCTGGTAGTGGGGCGGGGCATAGCCGGGCTGCAAGCGCACCGCCTCCTCGAAGGCCTTCTGCGCCTCTTCCGCGCGGTTGTCGCGCAACAGCAGGCCGCCATATTGATAATGGAAGCGGGCGTTGGCGGGTTCGAGGGCGAGGGCGCGGCGGAAATACTCTTCCGCTTCGCGGTTTTTGCCCTGGTTCACTAGCACGGCCGCAGACAGGAATAGCGCTCGCGACGATTGCGGGTCGAGCTCCAAAGCCCGCGCGAGCATGCGGCGGGCGTCCTCGTAGCGGCGCTGGAGGTAGTAGCTCACTCCCTGGCTGCAATAGGGCTCGGCCCACTGGGGCGCTGCCGCTTCGGCCCGTTCGAGCATGGCGATTGCCCCGTCGTGGTCGCCGACGCGCTGAGCGACGCGGGCGGCGAGCAGAAGGTACTTCGGTTCGCGCGGGGCGGCGGCGAGAGCGGTTTCGCACTCTTCATGAGATTCGCGATAACGCCGCAGAAAATAGAAGGCGCTGGCACGCAGATAATGATCCTCAGCCGTCGCCGCGGAGGGCAGCGCTTCCAGCGCCGCAGCGGGCTCGCGCAGATCGAGACGCGCGGCGGCGAGGAGCCGGCGAGCCTCGGCCGAGCCGGGGTCGAGCCGGAGCGCTTCTTCCAGGTGCGGCTGGGCGGCGCGCGATTGGTGATGCTCCAGGAAAAGGCGGCCCACATTCGTCTGCCACGCGGCGTCGCTGCCGAACGCTTGCGCGCTTTCTGCGGCCTCGCGCGCGGCATCATCGAAGCGGCGCTGTTCGAGCTCGGCGTAAATGAGGTAGAAAGAAACGTCCGGGCGATTCTGTCCGAGAGCCCGCGTTTCACGGAAGAGCCGCTCCGATTCCGCGGCTTTTCCCCGCCCGAGAAGGATGATCCCGAGGTTGTAGGCGGCGTCGGGATGGCGGGGGTCGATTGCGCGCGCGCGTTCAAGCTCGTGAATCCCTTCGTCCGTCTTCTGCTCGTGCAGGCAGGCCATGGCCAGCCCGTAGTGCGCCTCGAAGGAGTTGGGCAGCAGCTCCGCCGCGCGGCGCAGGTGGGCGATGGCAGGCGTGGTCTCGCCCATTTGGTATTCGACCATTCCCAGATCCAGGTGCGCTTGGGCGAGGTTGGGCGCGGCCTTGAGCGCCAATTCGAGTTCCTGGCGCGCGGCGGGGAGATTGCCGGCGCGCCGGAGTTGCTCGGCGCGCGCGATGCGGGCCTTGGTAGTAGTTGGGCCGGCCTCGGTTTGCTGTCCCTGCGTCGGACCGGGCAAGATCGCGCTGAGCGCTAAAGCCGCGAGGACGACGATCAAGCGCCTGCCGGCCGCTGCGAAGTTTCTCTCCTGGAGCCGAATGAATCGCATCGAATCCCCACCCGCCGCAGCCGCCGCAGGCGGCAGTACGTGTGCGCCCTCCCTTTCTACCACGAACGGCGAGGCCGCCCCAAATGCCAAAAGCGCGGGTGCTGTCCCGATATCACTCGGTGCACCGCCCTTCAGGATGGTGACGTAAATTTGAGTGTGTAAAAAGCGAGAGGGTGTAGGGTTTGTTGTGTGAGCAACAAAATCTCCCGATGAAAGGAGCCTACACCCTTGACGAGAAGCGACTATAGCACGGAACAGTTTGCAGGTTTTCTGGCGAATCTGGAGGAGAGTTTTTGGGGCGACTTACGGGGCCCGGCGCGGCAGACGCTGAAGAGCTTGTTGGAGGTGGATGCCGAGCAGCAGATGGAGGAGTACCTGGGGCTGCGCTGGTACGAGCGGCCGGCGGAAGGCGAGGTCCGTCCGGACAGCCGCAACGGATTTTACGAGCGCGACTATGTGACGCCGGTGGGGGTGATCCGGCTGCGGGTGCCGCGCACGCGGCGGCGCTCCTTTCTGCCGCGCTGGCTGAAGCGGCTGGAGCGGC
>Ga0315282_10007156_pt1 | contig 18425 bp, 15 predicted proteins | sample YL17G07_20_MG_FD_203693 | JGI IMG/M metagenome (GOLD analysis project Ga0315282, IMG submission 203693) | Sediment microbial communities from Yellowstone Lake, YNP, Wyoming, USA - YL17G07_20 | ecosystem: Environmental > Aquatic > Freshwater > Lake > Sediment | place: USA: Wyoming | collected...
AGCTAGGACAGTCGACATGTGTCGGGATAGGCGGGGACAGGGTCACAGGAACGAATTTCATCGACATCCTGAAGCTCTTCGAGAAGGACCGACAGACCAAGAAGATCGTCCTGGTAGGGGAGATCGGAGGGACGGCCGAGGAAGAGGCTGCCGAGTACATCAAGAACATCACGAAGCCGGTCGTGGCGTACATTGCTGGACGCACAGCTCCTCCGGGCAAGAGGATGGGGCATGCGGGTGCGATAATCGCCAGGGGACGTGGCACTGCGGACAGCAAGATCAAGGCGTTGGAAGAGGCGAACGTGAAGGTGGCGAAGATACCGACCGATGTGCCCGACCTCCTGGAGCAAGTGTGATTCGCATACCTGATAGTTGGTCGAGCACGTTTACATAGTCGACATCCTAAGCTGAACCTATATGACAGAAGAGCTAGACGCGATCGTGTTCGATGTGGGCGGTACTTTGCTCGATATGAAACCCACAAGAGCGGAGGTCTTCACCAGTGTACTCCTTGCCAATGGCTTCAAAGTCGATCCAACCATACTCGGCAAGGCGATCAGGAAGGCGGATCGGACCCTGGACGAGGAGTTCGCAGAGCTCGAAGGCGGGGATGATTCCGCGTTCTGGAAGAGGTTCGATCGCCTTGTCCTCGAAGAGAGCGGGTTCGTTGGCGACCTGGACCACATGCACCGTGCGCTTATCGACGAGTTCAACGGCATCATGCCGAAAGTCGAGACCTGGGTCGACTATCCGGAGACCAGGGGCGTCCTGCAGGAGCTCCGGAAGAGGGAGTTCACACTGGGCGTGATCTCGAACGCCACCAATCTTGTGAAGAGGGTCCTGGACAATCTCGACCTGTCTAAGAACTTCGATTTCGTGATAATATCGGACGAGGTCGGGGTGAACAAGCCCTCGGCCAAGATATTCATGATGGCCGCGGACAAGGCGAGGACGAGTCCGAACAGGATGCTGTTCATCGGCGACAAGCTCTCGACCGACGTCAAGGGCGCGGTCGATGCGGGCATGAACGCGATTCTTGTTGACAGGGCGGACACATACCCCGACGCGGACTGCATCAGGATCAGGGACCTGAATTCCCTGAGGCTATTCCTCTGAGCTCGTTCAGAAATCCTTCTTGTCAGCTCGTGAGAGAACACCGAGGTGGCTCGAGTCGTTCAGGATCACGGGCGCGTACTTCCTGTCATCCACTCTGAATACAGACATCGCGCACGGGTCGTGCTTGATCTCGTTGATGTAGCCCCGTTTCTTCCCCAGGAGGTAGGCGGTCATGTACTTGATCGGGACCCTGTGCGAGACGACCACGATGGTCCCAGTCCCGTGCTGGAATATGATCTCCCTGAGGCCGCCGATCACCCTCTTCCAGCACCGCTTGGAGCTCTCGCCTCCTGGGAACCTGACGCTTCCAGGCTTCGAGAGCCACTTCTCATAGAGCCCTGGCCACTTCATCTTCACCTCGGTCTCGGGGAGCCCCTGCCAAACGCCGTAGCTGATGTCGATGAGATCAAGATTGGACCTCACTTCGATCTGATGGGGCGCGGCGATCCTCTTGGCCGTCACGAACGCTCGCTTCAACGGGCTGCTGTAGATAGCCTCGAAGACCTTGTCCTTGAGTGCCTCGGCCGTCGCGTCGGCCATGGCGATGCCCGTCGCGTTCAGCCGAACGTCCATATGTCCTCGGAAGACACTGTCCCGGTTGAAGTCCGTCTCGCCATGCCTGATCAGAATGAGCTCCATCACCATGGTGTCCACTTCGATGAGCTTCCACCTATATATCGTCTGTCCGGCCTGCTGATTCAAGGCTCGATGTCAATCGGCAGGAGGAAGACCTTCTCGACGAGGACGCTCTCGAGTGGGATGAAGCCCAACCGCATGACCTCGTACTCAGTGAACCTCACCGAGACGTAGAGGTCATGCACGCCAACGGGCAGGGTGGCGTTTATGAGCGCCATCTTTCCGAACCCGAGATCCTGGAGGCTGGATAGCTTCGCGATGTAGGTACCGTTCAGATCCCACAGAGTGCAGTTGGTGATGGAGATCCCGATGCCCCTGAAGAAGAAGTTACCTGGCCTCTCGCTCATCTTGGTGACCAGCACCTTGACCTCGACTGGCGTTCCCGCGGTGACGTTCTCGGGCCCGCTGACGGAGACTCCCCAATTCACATCCCCGGTCCAGATGTTGCGGGCACCCGTGAAGTTCCCAAGGCTCGCGTACTTTGGCGAATCGACATATGTCGTCCCCTGAGGGGGCATCACCTTGGGGCTCAGGAGCGTCCAGAGAAGCAGGAGCACGATGATCACGATGACGGTTATGATACCGGCCCAGTGCTTCCTCTTCGGTCTCTCCTTGGGAGAGGTTTCTGGAACGGCCTGTGCCCTCTCCTCCTCCGAAGGCTCAATGACATCGTCATAATCCTCCTTCCAGACTCCCTCCTTGGGCGATTCCTTAGCTGGCTCCGATGCGGGCTCGCCACCGGGTTGTGCTGGTTCCTCGGGCGGAGGAGCCACCTGCTGGATTGACGATGTAGCCGACTCGTCCCTTGGGGCCAAGCTGTCAGGAAACACAGGCGCTCCCATCGAGCGCCCATTCACCACATCGCAAATCAAGTTATCGACAGAATCCTCCACCCTCGGTGCCGGACTCCAAAGGAAGCGCTGGTCATCGGAGACCATCACCCTAACGCTTTTATACGCGACCGTTCATAGCGGGAATCCCAACCTCATAGGGGCAAGTCCTTTATATGGCGTGCACCTAGATTGGGAGGTTGGACGTGCACTCGGCAACTTTTGTTGTTCGGGGAAGAGGTCGAGGGGCAACGGACGTGGAAGGACCGCGGGCCCCGGTGAATACCGATCATGTGCGATACGGACGTGTGCTGAGTCGACATGCTAGCGGCTAATTAAACCGTCTGGGGAATGGCTCGGTTCAGGTGCCGAAGAAGGTCGTGCCAAGCTGCGATATGCGCCGGGTAAGCGCAAGGAGCTATTGATCCGGCGATCACCGAATGGGACTTCCCACTCTTTGGAGTGATCCGTGAGGATCGGGAACCGGGGGGATCGAAGCATCCTAGTACCCCGAGGAAAAGATATCAATCGATATGCCGTCAGTAAAGGCGATCGAACGCGGCAGAGGGCAAACTGAATCCTCCCAGGAAACTGGGCGGAGATGTGGTGTTGCAGACTCCGGGCACATCTTAACTCGTTAACTCGAAATCGGCTGGAACGCCGTGCCATAGAGGGTGATAGCCCTGTAGGGGTCCGCGAGAAAGATGATTCCGGAAGTTCTTGAGTATTGCGCCTTGGATATGGCGTGAGAATCTGGGAGCCATTTGCTTCCAACCCTAAATACAACCTGAGACCGATAGTGCAGTAGTAGTGTGAACGAAAGCTGAAAAGTACCCTTAGCGGGAGGTGCAAAGAGCCTGAAACCAGATGGTGACTTTAATATGCAGCGTGAAAGGGACGAAGCTCGAAAGAGTGGACCGACGTTGCATTATCCGTTTCGAATAACGGGCCAGGGAGTTCGGATCGATGGCGAGGTTAATTGGGTAACCAAGTAACCGAAGGGAAACCGACAAGTTCGCAACCCCGCAAGGGGCCAGGAACGAGGTGGGCTCGCCTGTAGTCATCGGTGAGAGACCCGAAGCCAGTTGATCTAGGCGCGGATAGGTTGAAGCCCAGGGAAACCTGGGTGGAGGACCGAACCCGTGTTGAGGTGCAAATCATTGGGATGATCTGCGTCTAGGGGTGAAAGGCCAATCTAAACTGGACATAGCTGGTCCCCCCCGAAACTACTCGCAGGTAGATCTCAGACGAGGCGGACGATGGGGTAGAGCGACCGATTGGACACTTAGGTGGAGAAATCCGTCGGTGTCCTGCCAAACTCCGAACCTGTCGTCGCTGAAGACTCTGGGAGTGAATGTATGAGGGGTAAGCTCCATACACAAAAGGGGAACAACCCAGCCTCAAGTTAAGGTCCCTAAGTGCTGACTAAGTGCGAACGGGCAAAAGGAGTCCTTTGTCTCAGACAACTGGGATGTGGGCTTAGAAGCAGCCATCATTCAAAGATAGCGTAACAGCTCACCAGTCAAGATAGAGGGCCCTGAAAATGGACGGGGCTAAGTCAGTCACCGATACTTGAGAGCACAGAAATGTGATCTGGTAGGGGGGCGTCGTGTGCGGGCAGAAGCTCGGTCGTGAGATCGAGTGGACCGCATTCGAATGAGGATCCTGGTGGTAGTAGCAGCAAAGAGCGGTGAGAATCCGCTCAGCCGTAGGGGCAAGGGTTCCTCGACAATGTTCGTCAGTCGAGGGTTAGTCGATCCTAAGGTGTCCCTTAATCGAAGACACCGAAAGGGCCAGCAGGTTAATATTCCTGCACCGTCGCAATCTCTGCGCGCATCTGGACGCATCTGGGTAAGCTGAACAGGAGCGCCAATCTGTTCAAACGTATAAGCCTGGGAAGAATCGTAATGATGAGAACCGGGCGAAAGCGCCAGTAGGGGGGCGAAGGCCCCCTTCAGCTCATCCCTGGTGCCCGTGAAAAGAGATGCGCTAAACAATTGCGATGTTCGTACCAAGATCCGACACAGGTGCCCCTGGATGAGAAGTCCAAGGCTTGTCGGCGTTAATTGACGCGAGGGAACTCGGCAAATTAGCCACGTAACTTCGGGATAAGTGGTGCCAGCTCAGCGATGAGCTGGTCGCAGTGCCAAGGGAGCCCCGACTGTTTAACCAAAACAAAGGTGGCAGCTAGTCCGAAAGGATGTGTATTGCCGCTGAATCCTGCCCAGTGACGGTATCTGAAAATCCTTTACAAGGGAAAGAAGGACCGTTAAACGGCGGGGGTAACTATGACCCTCTTAAGGTGACCGCGTTGCCTTAATAAAATTCGGCCATATGCTGGAACGCCTGAGAATCCCACGCTACTCTCCATGAGAGTGAAAATGCGTTGGGTGCAGGTAATCAGCAGGAAAGGCTAGACGAGGTCTAGAATCCTCAGAGACTGTACGCCGAACACTCAAGATTGAGTGAAGATACAGTCCGACCCGCATGGCGACATGCGGAGGCCCCGAGAAATCGTGGTCCGCCTCTGAGAGATCGGAGGTCATGAAAGTAACAGATGTGAGCGTAATACCTTGTCGCTTAATTGGCGACTTGCATGAAGGCCCAACGAGAGCTCTACTGTCCCCGCGTCGAAGCCGGTGAAACCTACATGACGGCGCACAGTCCGTCAAATTCCAGCTGAAAGCGAAGACCCCGTGGAGCTTTACTGCAACCTGTCGTTGTGGTATGAGCTCGAATGTGTAGCGTAGGCGGGAGACGTTATCAGGGCCGACCGCTAGGTCGGTTCCGAGTCAACGATGAAACACCGCCCTTTTGAACTCGTATCACTTACATCTTCGGATGGACACCGGTAGGTGGGCAGTTTGGGTGGGGCGCCACGCCCTCAAAAAGGTAACAAGGGCGCCCAAAGGTCGGCTCAGGTAGGTCAGAAATCTACCGAAGAGTGCAAGGGCAAAAGCCGGCTTGACGTGGTTCAGCCCAACAATGAACCACGATGAGAAATCAGGGCCTAGCGAACCACTGTGCCTCACAAATGGGGGCCAGTGATTACAGAGAAGTTACCCCGGGGATAACTGAGTCGTCTCCAGCAAGAGTTCATATCGACCTGGAGGCTTGCTACTTCGCCGTCGGTTCTTCCTATCCTGGTGGTGCAGCAGCTGCCAAGGGTGGGGTTGTTCGCCCATTAAAAGGGATCGTGAACTGGGTTCAGACCGTCGTGAGACAGGTTTGTTGCTTTTTGCTGGAAGTGTTTTGATGCCTGACGGGAAGGATCCCTTAGTACGAGAGGAACGGGGTTTCGTCGCCACTAGTCTATCAGTTGTCCGGCAGGGCAATGCTGAGCAGCCACGCGATAATGGATAAAAGCTGAAAGCATCTAAGCTTGAAGCCAACCCGAAAACGAGGCATCTTACGACCGCCATTACATGATGGCGTTGATAGAGCCGGGATGTAAGTGTCAAGGTAAGCCGAGACATTCAGTCCGCGGCCACTAACCGTCGTAGCCGCTATACAACATGCCGATTTGGCGATTCGGCTCAGCCGTTATACGTATCGCACATGAAGCTCTGCTGTATCCTTCCACACTATCCATTTTAATCTCTGTGAGCTCGGGTGCTAGTATCTCGGCTTCTCGAATTCATCCTGGGAAAACGCGATCAGGATCACCGCCACGAGCCCGAGCAACGCGCCAATCACGAAGCCGAACGCAACCATTCCCAGGATCGCCCCAATCAAAGAGCGCCTGTACATCCTTTGAAGGCGCGCATCTAGACCCCCGATTATGGATAGCAATCCAAACACGATCTCAACCAATCCGAGTAGTATCTGGAGACCAGAGTTGGCGCTCGAGAAATCAATGAATACCGATCCTCCAGCAACAAAGTCGATGCCTTGTATTATCCCTAGTAACCCTGCGACAATGGCACAAGCGCCTCCAATCATCAGTGTCGTATGGAGTTCTCGGCGGCGGAATTCCTTGGTCTCCCAGATCGAGGAGACGGGGGGCGACGCCGCACGCGGAACATCAAGCTTCTCACCGGATGAGCGTCCGGAACTGGTCGGTCTTCGCGACGGAGCACTGAAATCCAAAGGAGGACCTGGGAGCCGAGCGTCGTTCGCCGTGGGCTCCAGCGCTGCGCGCTTCCTGAAATCTTCAGGGAGCTCATAGCCGCACCTGCCACAATAGACCGCGTATGATGGATTTGGCGCACCACACTGGGGACACTCTGCCATTCCCACACCTCAGATGCACATAACAAACTGGCGGAATATAACTGTTCTTGGTCTCATCGAGAAACAAGGACCTACAGATCCACGTTAGCCAGCCAGAAAAGGACAATCGCCGCTAAACCCAGGAAGAACCCGTACACCCCGCCCCCGAGCATCCCCAGAGCCGCGCCGAGGAGCACGGGTGTGAGGTGTGTCCTGGACCTGAGCGCGTATGCACCGCAAGCGATCGCAACCACACCGAACAGTACCAGGATGATTCCACAGACAGGGACCAGACTCTCTCCCGCACTCGGCAAGAATGTGAATAGATGGGTCCCGGCGAGGAGCCCTTCCACTCCGTTCATGAGGGACAGGACACCTGCGATGATCGTGAGGATGGCCCCGAGAATGAGGAAGGTGTCCCGCCGATCTTTGTGGAACGGTTCTGTCATGTCGACTGCCCCGTCTCAGTTAACTCGTATTCAGCCATAATCCTTCTCTCGATGGATGGTGCACAGGCCGACCTGGACTGGACCGAGGGCGGAATGGTCCTATTCTTCGAACTCGTCCCTCGACAGGGCGACCAGCACGAGAGCGAACAGGCTAATCAGAGAGCCGATGGCGAAGGGGCCCACCCCCAATTCGCCCCGCCGGGCCTAGTAGTTATTCGGGAATTCCGCGCAATCTTAATGGTGGCACACGCAATCAAGCGCATGCAATCGAACAGCTGCTGCCTGAGGTGATGATCGTGCGGGTGATCGTGATAGGCAACAATGTTGCGGGTACGACAGTAGCAAAAGCCATGCGAGACGCCGACCCAGCTGTAGCGATAGACATCTATTCGGAGGAGACGATTCCCTATTACCCCAGGCCGAGGCTCATTGACTACCTCGAAGGCAAGGTCCAGGAGAAAGACCTCCCATTCTATCCGCTGGACTGGTACCAGACCCACCGGTTGGGCCTCCATCTGGACCATAGAGCCGAGATAATCGACAGGCCGGAGAAGAGAATCCAGGTCCAGGGCAGGTGGGAGCGGTACGACAAGCTCGTCCTCGCTACAGGCTCGAGCGCCTTCGTTCCTCCGTTCCTTGGGCTTCCCAAGGAGAACGTTTTCACGCTCAAGACCCTCCAGGATGCAAAGATGATAAGGGAGCATGCGGCCAAGTCCAAGCGGATAATCGTCATCGGGGGAGGGCTATTGGGACTGGAGACAGGGAGGGGATTGTGCTCTGCCTTTCCCGAACTTTACATCACGATTCTGGAGAGCGGGGAGCATCTCCTGATGCGGCAGCTAGACCACGAGGGAGCCGACATACTTCACGGTTGGATCGAGGAGACTGGCGCGGGGGTCCTGGTAAAAGCGGAAACCGAGGAGATACTGGGAAACGGGTCGGATGCTGAGGGCGTGTTGCTGAAGGATGGCCGACGGATAGATGGCGACATGATCGTCGTCTCGGCCGGCACACGGCCGAACATGCGACTCGCGAAGGAAGCGGGGCTCAAGGTGAACAAGGGCATCGTGGTCGACCCGACCCTAAGGACTTCCGACCCCGACATCTTCGCTTTGGGCGACGTGGCGGAGTTCAACGGTCAGGTGTGGGCTATGATACCCCCCGCGCTGGACGAGGCGAGGATCGCAGCGAGGAAGGTACTTGACCAGCCATCTTCCGATTACGTGGGCACCGTGCCTTCCAACACGCTCAAAGTCGCGGGATTCGACCTCACATCCATCGGGACAGTAAAGCCACTCCACGAGCCGCCGGAGCCTGGCATGGAGGAGATCAGGGCCATAACTGCTGACCGCAGGATCTACAAGAAGTTCGTGATCAAGGACGGGAAGATGGTCGGGGCGATCCTCCTGGGCACCAAGAAAGAAGTCGTGAAAGTGACCAAGCTCATCAAGGAAGGAACGCCGATCGAGAACATCAAGGACCGACTGCGCAATCCGTTATTCACATTCAATTGAGCGTCCCATCGCTGGGAGGTTGATTCGCAATCGAAGTAGAGCCTCCCCACGCGAGGAGACGGGTCGCTGTGGTGTGCTTCACCTGTGAGTTCCCAGGTCCCCACGGGTGGAAAATGGAGCCTACGACCAGGAGGAATGAGACGATCGCGAGTCCGAAACCGATTGCCGCGCCGCCTTCCCACGAGAATCCGTGGAACACGCCGCTGCGGTAGACGAAACCAAGGATTCCAGCTAGCTGTAGCATGGACCCAAGTGAGCTCACCAAAGCGATCATGGACCCGCAGAAGAAGAGCAAGAACATCAAGTCAGCTCTTCCCGCACCAGTCCCCCAATCTCTCGCATATCCCAAGAGACTGGATTCCAGGTAATCCGAAGGGGAAGCGGATGGGCTCCACGTCAATCCGCAGGCTACGAGCCCTGAAACCGCCCCTGCCAGGCAGGCGGCGTTGATCCTCGCTGAATGGAAGAACGAATGCTTGGCCGGAATGTGAACGTTCAAACGATGCCATGATACTAGGCTCCGATCCCCCAAGACTGGCGCCATGCTCACGACGAAGAAACGCGAGGAAGCGGACGCCAAACCTGATCTGAGCTGTAGCCATTTAGGGAACCAGAGGCTCCTGAGGACCAGCAAACCACTGAGCAATCCTAGAAAGGGGCCGATACCGTAGGCCCAAGACGTACCGATGCCTAGCGGCTGTGCATCGATCGAATGTGGCAGGAATATCAAGAACCCGAACGCAGACGCGATCTGTACCACACCTCCGACCGGCGTGAGCAGAGCTACCACGGTTCCGATGATGAACACAGCCGAGCATATCGTCACCTCGTCGAGAGAGCCGTATAACGTAAGCTGAAACGCGCTGACCTGAGAAACATATGAGTGTGCATATGAGGGAACATAGTACGACTCCCATGAGGCAAAGATCGCCACAACGCCAAGTAGCGCACCGATGAAACCAAGGATGTTCATCTGTGTTCCCTTATCGAATGCAGGACCACCCGCGCGCGGAGGTTTAACCCTGCCCCATATCCAGTGGGCAGATCCGAGAAACCGCCCCTTCTCCATTCGATGAAGTAGTGATTGCATCACTAAGGAGAATGCGACAAGGGCTATCGACGTGATGCCGAGATAGAAGCCGGCCCCAAGCACAAAGGTCCCTTGCCATGAGTAGAACTCAACATGGCCCAAACTCAGGGTTCCCATCAAGAAATCGGCGATCCCGACAAGCTGGAGAAGCCCACCTGCAACTGAGACCATTGCCAGCAGCGAGCCGAGCAGGAAGCAGAATGCCCCGATCACCATTGCAGGAGAATCGACCAAGTTCTGGGCACCAGTTATGAAATCACCAAGAGGTGCAGCTAGGGATCCACCGCCGCGGCTCTGTATCCACGGAAGGGCCAAACAGAGAACTCCAAGAAACGCCCCAGCTAGACACATCGAGTTGTTAAGCGCAAAGGTCATCGGTCCGGACGCAGTCTCTTCAACTGCCTTCTCGTGCGATCTCGACCACGATGCGTTGGGAATGAGCGAGACGAAGTGAGATGCACTCAGCTTCTTCGGCCTGAAGTCGAGCCACACTGGTAGATACAAGCTCGCCAAGACAATCGCAGTTGCAAGAACGCCGACTAACGCACCTAATTGTGGCCGAGTCGTAACCAGGAAGCTGCCATGCATGCTTGTGATCGACCTGCTCCAGAGATTGCCTATTTCAGTGAAGTAGACGATTATGCCAGATATCTGAAGGAATCCACCGGCAGGGGAGGCGAATGCGACGAGCGTTCCAATCAAGAAGAGCACCAGCACTAGGGAGAGGGGGCCATAGAACGAATATGGCGAAGCCATCAGACCATAGTAAGAAGTCCTGTCCCCTCCGAATGGATAGCCGAACGTGGAACCGGAGAACCAAGGTAACAAGAGTGACACAAGGGCGAGCGTGGCCCCGATGACAGAGAGAACATTGATCTTGACGGAGCTCGAGCTCTCTTCCTCCATGAGGAAGTAATGAGCTAAGACGTAGATATATACACACTCGGCCTGGCCATTCCGCAAAAACCGTTAAATCCTGAAGACTCATGTGGAAAGCGAATGGACACGAAGGACTACGAACTCGATTTCTTCAAGAGCAAAGGTTTCCAGCGGATGCAATGTAAGAGCTGCGGCAAGTTCTTCTGGACGCTGGGCAACTCAGACACCTGTGGCGAAGCCCCTTGTGTCGAGTACACTTTCATCGGCAAGCCACCCTTCAAGGACAAGCTGACCGTACACGAGATGCGCGAGAGCTTCCTGTCCTTCCTGGAGAAGAACGGCCATACGAGGGTCGCGAGATACCCGATCACGGCGAGGTGGAGGGACGATGTCTTCTTCACACAAGCCAGCATCTACGGCTTTCAGCCCTGGGTCATCCAGGGAGTGGTCGAACCGCCGGCGAACCCTCTCGGGATCTCCCAGACCTGCGTAAGATTCAATGACATCGACAACGTGGGCAAGACCGGGTCTCACCTGACCATGTTCGAGATGATGGCCCACCACGTCTTCAACAAGAAGGACAAGGAGATCTACTGGAAGGACCGGACGACGGAGCTGTGCCACGAATTCCTGACGAAGGTCCAGGGCCTCGACCCGAAGCTGGTCAACTACTCGGAGGCCTGGTGGGAGGGCGGAGGCAACGCGGGTCCATGCCTAGAGGTGCTTCTCGGGGGCGTCGAGGTCGCCACGCTCGTTTTCATGAGCTATGCCGTTGAGAACGGACAGCAGAGGCCCATGGACATCAGGGTCGTGGACACGGGATACGGTCTTGAGCGGCTCACGTGGATATCGCAGGGCACGCCGTCGGCATACGAGGCGGTGTTCGGGGACGTGCTGGAGGAGCTCAAGAAGCTCTCGGGAACGAGCATCGATGACAGAGTCTTGGCTGAGTACGCCAAAGTGGCGGGATCGATGAAGATCGAGACCGCCGCCGACGTCCGAGCGCTCAGGGGAGACACCGCCGCTCGACTCGGTGTCAGCCTGGACGATTTCATGAAGCAGGTGAAACCCTACGAGAGCATGTACGTCGTCTGCGACCACTCCCGTGCTCTCATGTTCATGCTCAGCGATGGAGTCGTGCCATCAAATGTGAGGCAGGGTTACTTTGCCAGGCTGCTCGTCAGGAGGGCCCTCAGGGAGATGTCCCAGCTCAAGCTCGACCTCAAACTTTCCGACATAGTCGCCAAGCAAGTGGATTACTTCTCGAAGGATTTCCCGGACCTCAAGGAGAACAGGGACGAGATAATCAAACTCGTCGACGTCGAGCAGGAGAAGTACAAGGACACCCTGGTCAAGGGCAGAAGCATCGTCCAGAGGCTCGAGACTTCCGGAGGGGGAAAGAAGAGGATCGACGAGGACGACCTGGTCGAGCTGTACGATTCCCACGGGCTCAACCCCGAGGTGGTAGCGGAGTTCGCATCTGGCCCGGTGAACGTCCCGGACGATTTCTACCAGAAGGTCGCCGCCCGGCACTCGAAGGTCGAGCGGGAGGAGGCCGTTCCTGAAACAAGACTCCAAGAGAACCTTCCTCCCACAAAACTCCTGTTCTACAAGGACCCTTCCAAGTACAAGTTCAGAGCGAAGGTCCTCGCGGTGCAGAACGACCTGGTCGTGCTGGACAAGACCTACTTCTACGCCGAGGGCGGCGGCCAAGAGAGCGACACAGGCACGATGAAGGACATGAAGGTCGTCCATGTGGACAAGGTCGGGAACGTCGTCGTTCACAAAGTCGAGGGAGAGATGCAGGCGGTCCCGGGCAAGCTCATCACCAGCCTGATCGACTCGGACCGAAGGAAGAGGCTACAGAGGCACCACACCGCAACTCACATCATCAACGGTGCTGCGAGGAAGGTACTTGGAAATCACATCTGGCAGACAGGGGCGCACAAAGGCCCCGACCTGGCCCGGCTAGATATCACTCATTACGCCGACCTGACACCCGATGAGCTCGAGAAGATCGAGCTCCTGTCGAACGAGACCGTTCTCTCGGGAACGAAGGTCCAGAGCACCTTCATGGAGAGGAACGTCGCGGAGAAGCGGTACGGGTTCAGGCTGTACCAAGGTGGAGCGGTCCCCGGCAAGGATATCAGGGTGGTCCGCATCGGCGATTTCGATGTCGAGGCGTGCGGCGGCATCCACACGAAGAACACCTTCGATGTGGGTGCGATCAAAATCCTCAGGACGAAGAGGATCCAGGACGGGGTCGTGAGGCTGGAGTTCGTGGCTGGCATGCCAGAGGTCGAGCAGATGATGGGATTCTGGAACTCGGTGAGCGCCTCCTCCGTCAAGCTCAATTCCACGCCTGAGAAGATAGGCGAGGCGATCGACAAGCTGATGGCCGACCGGAAGGATCTGATGAAGGAGCTGGACGCGTTCAAGAGAGGGAGAGTCGGTGACACCGTCGAGGAGCTGATCGGGAAGGCCGTCCTGGTCAAGGGCGTCAGCATCGTGAGACATGTCGAGTCCGAGGACATCAAACACCTCGTCGGACTCGCGAAGCTCCTGATAGGCCACCCGAAGACCGTCGCCCTCCTCGGGTCAGACGAGCAAGGGGCGAAAGTGGTCATCGCCAGAAGTCCTGATGTCGACCTCGACTGCAGGCCGCTCATCAAGGAGGCGATGTCGATGGTCGGTGGCTCGGGTGGGGGCAAGCCGGACTTCGCCCAGGGCGGCGGCACCGACGCTTCCAAGCTCGAATCGGCACTGGACCGGGTCCTCGACCTGACAAAGGAGACCCTGGAGAGAAGTGAGCACTAGATGGCACACCTCTCGGAATCCTTGAAGACTCTGCGGTCCCACCTCAGGCTCACCAAGTCAGGGGCTATTGCTAGAAGGTATTTCGTCATCGGCGCATTCGACGGCGCACTGACGATCCTGGGCGTGATCATCGGAGCGTACGCGTCTCAAGGTCACGAACATCCGGATCTTGCGCGCCACTTGATACTCGCCGCAGGGTTCGCCGGAGGCATCGCGCTCTCCATATCCAGCACGGTAGGGGCTTACGAGGCAGAGCGCGTCGAGCACCTGCTGCAACACAAGCAGCTCGAGAAGGCAATGCTCCGGCCCGTGGAGGGCGACCGCTTGGATGCGATGAAGGTCAGCATATCCGTCAGCGCCGCGGCCCACGGGGTGGCACCGTTGGTGGCGGCATTCGTCCCACTACTGCCATTCTTCTTCCTTTCTCTGGACGATGCGGTCGTCACGGCGATAGGCCTCACCCTGGGCTTCCTGTTCGTGCTCGGGGCCTACCTCGGCAGCCTCATCAAGGAGATGATATTCTACACTGGGCTGAGGTTCGTCATAGCGGGTCTGGCCACAGCCGTTATATTGATACTAGTCGGGGGAAACCCTTAAGCGTAATGCACATTAATAGTTCAACAAGTCACACGGGAGATGTCGCGACCTTGAGGTCGAGGACGCCCTTCTGAGATTGAAGGGTCCTCGCCAGCGACCTTACCCGATCTGCGGGCCCCTTGAAGGCGATGACTTCGAGACACGTGTGTTTCGAGAGGTGAATGTGCATCGTAGCGGTGATTGCATCGGGATAATTGTGCTGCAGTTCGGTCAGGGCACGGTTCACTCCTCTCGAATGATGGTCGTATGTGACGAGGATCACGCCCGGGACCTCGCCCTTCTTCGCCAGGTCCCATTTCCGGCCCGCAACGAACTCGCGCATTGCTTCACTGACGGCCTTGGATCTGTTCGGATGGCCAAGGCTGCGAGAGAGCATGTCGAACTCATTCAGCAGGCTCTCGGAAACGCTCAGTGAGATCCGCGTCTTGTCCGGCATCGCCTCTGAAAAGTGCTCCCGCCTGATAAGCATTGCCAGAGTTCGGTCGAAGATGCTAAATAACGGGGCCACTTACGGTATTACGAAAACATCAGAATGTATTACTGAGGGAGTCGGATGCACATACCAGATGGATACTTGGGGCCAGCGACTTGGATCGCCTTGTTCTTGGTCATGCTAGTTATATGGTTCTTCGCATTCAGGAACGCGAACAAGAACCTGGGACCTCGCAACGTACCCATGCTATCATTCATGGCGGCCTTGTCGTTCATTTTGATGATGTTCAACCTGCCGATACCAGATGGTACGACGGCTCACATGGTCGGGGCGGTCCTGATAGCTATCATCGTCGGACCGTATGGGGCGACCATCGCCCTCAGCATCGCTCTGCTGATACAGGCGCTACTTTTCGGCGATGGTGGCATCACGGCATATGGGGCCAACGTGTTCAACATGGGGGTCGTAATGCCTTTCACCGGCATATTGGTCTATATCGCGGTCAGGAAGGCTCTGGGCGAGAGCTCCTCCAAGAAGAGGGCCATAGCCGCCTTCGTTGCCGGATACATCGGAATCGTTGTGGCAGCGTTCTGCGCTGCCGTCGAGTTCGGCATCCAGCCGACGATAGCACCGGGTTATGCTCCCTACGGGCTTGGTCTGGCGATACCGGCCATGGTAGGCGCTCACCTCTTGGTGGGCATAGCTGAAGGACTGACCACGGCGATAGTGGTCTACTATCTCTCGGAGAACCGGGTCGATCTGCTTAACCTGCCCAAGTTCTGCCCGCGCTGGTTAGAGAGGGGTATGGAAAAAGTACCCGAGAAGATACCCAGTGGGTCGAGCCGTGGCAAGATGCCCACCGAGGCGAAGTGAGGTGAAAAGATGAAGAGCATACTACTTTGGCCAAGAAAGTGGATCGCTGCCATGATCACCCTGATAATCGCCACGCCATTGGGCATACTGCTGGTCTGGGACTACGGGGATGCCTGGGGCGAGTGGAGCGGGGTAGGTAATTGGGTTCCACGGCACCTATGGAATGCCCCTTTTGACGGATACGATCTCAGCGGTTGGGACAGCCGACTGATGGCCTCTCTGGGCTACATCATATCCGCCATCGTGGGCGTCCTCGCGATCGCGATCGTCACCTACATCTTGTACGTGGCGGTGGCAAGAAGGGAAAACAAGGGCTCGTCGAGGTAGGCCGGAACTCATGTTCGAAAGATTGCTGTCACAAGTCACCAAGGTGATACGTCAGTCGCTCGAGATGGAAACCATTTCCCGGAGGGACGGGGTGCTACAACGCCTCGACCCGCGTTTCGTTTTTATTCTCCTCCTGTCCTTGGTGGTCATATCTGTCTTGTTGAGAAATCCTCTCAGCATGTTCCTGATGATCGTTCTTTCCTTGATATTGGCCGCGCTTTCGAAGGTACCTCTGGGTTGGTATCTCAAACGGGTCTGGCTTTTCGTCCCGTTGTTCTCGGTGGCCATCCTGGTTCCCAGCATGACTAATCTGGTGACCGCCGGACACGCGTTCGGTCCGTCCATCCACCTATTCGGCTCGACCCTTTATCTCACCAAAGAAGGCCTGGCCTATGCGGCCGCGTTCACCCTGAGGGTCGGAGCGGCCGTCTCACTGAGCATCCTGATGGTCGCGACCATAGGGTGGTCCCGGCTCATGGCGGCGCTGGCCCAGCTAAGGTTCCCTCCTTCTTTCGTTATCATACTGGACATGACCTATCGTTACATCCATCTCCTCCTCGATACGGTCGCGAACATGTTCATGGCCCGTAAAAGTCGGATGGTCGGCAGGCCGAGCAAAGCAGAGATCAGGGAGATAGGAGGGTCCTCGGTCACCAATCTGTTCAACAAATCTTACAGGATGAGCGAGAATGTCTATCAGGCCATGCTATCCCGGGGATACACCGGTAAGCCGCGAGTGATGTCCGATCTGCGGGCTAGCAAGGTCGACGCCGTGTTCACGATCGCCGTGATAAGCTTCGCCGTGGTCGTGCTGGTGTTTGATTGGAGCGGATCTTCGACCGCACTGCATAATCTGGTCGCGTATCTTGGGGTTGGGAGCTGGTGACCTCACCGATCATCTCTCTAAGAGACGTTAGATACCGATATCCGGATGGCAACGCCGCGATTGACGGACTGGACCTGGACATCGAGCAGGGAGAAGCGGTAGCCATCGTCGGACCGAACGGAGCAGGGAAATCCACGCTTCTTCATTTAATCGCCGGCCTGATACCGGTCTCCGACGGAAAACTCACTATCGACGGGAAGGAGATCGACAAGAGGAGCGTTGACCGCCCTAATGAGCTGGAGTGGTTGAGGAGGAAGCTGGGGATTATCTTCCAGGATTCGGACGTCGCGCTCTTCAATTCAACGGTCTGGAACGACGTCGTCTTCGGACCTTTGCATATGGGGTTGCCCGTGGAAGAGGTAAGAGCACGAGGCAACAGGGCGTTGGAGAGATTGGGAATCTCCCACCTCAGAGACCGGGCCCCCTACAGATTGAGCGGCGGGGAGAAGAGGAAGGTCTCTATCGCGTCGGTGCTCTCCATCGAACCGGAGATACTGCTTTTCGATGAGCCGACCGCGGACCTGGACCCCAGGAGCAGGAGGATGGTCGTGGACCTCCTGAAGAGCATGACCGCCGAGGGCAAGACAGTCATCGTGGCGACACACGACGTCAACGCGGTCCCGGATTTTGCCGATCGCATAATCGTGCTCAAAAGGCGCGTCCTGGCCAGCGGTGATGTTCGAACCATCCTGTCGGACGAGGACCTCTTGAGCGCTTCGGAACTGGACGTCCCGGAAGTGGCCCGGCTGTTCAGGGTCCTGTCCTCCATTGGGTATGTCACCGACGAACTGCCCTTCTGCATCGATGAGGCGGTCGATCAGATCCGAAAAAGGAGCGATAGGGTCCATGTGCACTCGAATGTTCCTGAGCGCCCGATGACCGAATCCAAACCGTAGTACAACTCCAGCCGGGACCACCCATATGGACATGGACCGCGACGGAAGGCACGCTCATGCCCACATCCACACGCACGTCCACGAAGACCATGAGGGTGATCATGAACACCTCAATGCAACAGATAGAGAACATCAAACAAGGGACGAAAAGTAACTACTGGCAAACCTCGAATTCGAGCTAACCTGCGAAGCGCCAGCAGCATAAGTATTTAATAGACCTTAGTGTGTCGGGGAGAATGCTCTCCAGTAAGCACTTATTGTCTAGTCTGGAGGCGACTCTGTCAGAGACTGCAGCGGAGGTTCACGTTTGGCCGATGAGAAGGAGAGAGAGACCAAGTCGAGGGGCGCGCCCAGGGACAAGGAACCCAAGGAGGGCAAGGATGGCAAGGAAGCCAAAGGCAAGAAGGCGCCGCCCCAAGAGAAGAAGCCCCTCGTGAAGAGGGACGAGAACTTCAGGTACATCGTCAGACTCGTGAACACCGACATCGACGGTACCAAGAGCATCGTCATCGGACTCTCAGGTGTCAAGGGCGTTGGCATAAGAACTGCTGAGGTCATCGCGAGGGCCGCGGGCATTCCAAGGAAGACGAAGATTGGGGACCTTCCAGAGCCGAAGACGGAGGAGCTCGAGAAGCTCATCAACGATTACTCCGAGAAGGTCCCGCACTGGATGGTCAACAGGCAGAGCGACTGGTCCACGGGTGCGGACATGCACCTGGTGGGAGTCGACGTCGAACTCAACCGAAGGGACGACATCAATCTCATGAAGATGATCAGATGCTACAAGGGCATCAGGCACGAACAGGGTCAGAAGGTCAGGGGTCAGAGGACGAGGTCCAACGGCAGGACCGGCATGACCATGGGTGTCAT
>Ga0315282_10007157_pt1 | contig 18424 bp, 13 predicted proteins | sample YL17G07_20_MG_FD_203693 | JGI IMG/M metagenome (GOLD analysis project Ga0315282, IMG submission 203693) | Sediment microbial communities from Yellowstone Lake, YNP, Wyoming, USA - YL17G07_20 | ecosystem: Environmental > Aquatic > Freshwater > Lake > Sediment | place: USA: Wyoming | collected...
GGCGCGGCCATGCAGTATTTCACCGGCTCGAAAGAGCACAACGTCTCGCTGCGCGCCCGCGCCATCAGGATGGGCTTCAAGCTTAGCGAATACGGGCTGTTCCGCGCAGCCGACGAGCACAAAGTGGCCGGGGCCGGTGAGGAGGAGATTTACAGCACCCTCGGCCTGGATTACATCGCGCCGGAGCTCCGCGAGAACTGGGGCGAAATCGAGGCGGCGGCCGAGCACCGCTTGCCGCGGCTGGTCGAGCCGGGCGACATCCAGGGCGACCTGCACATGCACACCAGCGCCACCGACGGCCGCCTTTCCATCCGCGAGATGGCGGAGGCGGCGCGGGCCCGCGGCCTGCGCTACATCGCCATCACCGACCACTCCAAGGCTCTGGCCATGACCAACGGCCTGGACGAGAGGCGCCTACTCGAACAAATCAAGGAGATTCGTCAGGTCAACAGCGAGATGGAGGGGTTTCGGATCCTGGCCGGCATCGAAGTGGACATCCACCGCGACGGCCGGCTCGACCTCGACGACGAGGCCCTGGCGCAGCTCGATATCGTCGTCGCCAGCGTCCACTCTTACATGCAGATCGAGCCCGAGGAAATGACCGACCGGCTGCTGCGCGCCTTCGAGAATCGCTACCTCAACGTGCTGGCGCACCCCACCGGGCGGCAATTATTGTCGCGCGAGCCGTATCGCTTCGACCTGGAGCGCATCCTGAGCGAAGCGGCCAATCGCGGCATCCACCTCGAAATCAATTCTTCGCCCGAGCGCCTGGACCTGAACGAGCAGCACGCCCGACGGGCCAAAGAGAAAGGCGTGAAGCTGGTGATCTCGACCGACGCCCATCACACCCGCCATCTTCCGAATATCAAGTTCGGGGTGAAGATGGCGCGGCGGGCCTGGCTGGAAGCCGCCGACGTGCTCAACACCTTGCCCGCCGAGCGGTTCCTTCAGTCGCTGCGCCGGAGGTAGTTCACCACAAAGACACCAAGGGCACAAAATTCACAAAGACTTCGTGTGCTTGGTGTCCTTCGTGTCTTTGTGGTGAGCCTGTTCCACCAGCGAGGCAAGGGCCTCGATCAGCAGCGGGCTGTCGTTGAGCGACTCGGCGCGGTCCAGTTCCATGCCCCTGGCCTGGGCGTATTCGCGGAAGCGGATATCGACGTCGTACAGGATTTCGGCGTTATCGCAAAGGAAGCCAATGGGCGCGATGAATACGCGGCGATGCCCTAGCGCCGCCAACTCGTCGATCTGCGACTCGACGGTGGGGCCGATCCATGGCCCGGGCGTCATTCCCTGGCTCTGGAACGCCATCCGCCAATCCTTCAGCCCGGCGGCGGCGGCCACCAGCGCGGCCGTCTCTCGCGCCCGCGCTTCATAGGGGTCGCCGCCTGAAATCGTCGATTGCGGCACGCTGTGCGCGGTGAGTATGACGGGTGGATCCGCTCCCTCATGGTCGCGGCTTTGTTGCAGCCCGATGCGGATCTTTTCGGCGAATGCCTGGATCAGCAGCGGATGGTCGTGCCAGTCCTCAGTGAAGCTGAGGCACGGCTGCGGCTCCGCTAGTTCGGCCAGCGCCGCGTCCAACTGCTCCATGTAAAGGTCGGCACTCTTGTACGATGTGTGAGGAGCGAGGGAGATGACCGCCAGCCGGTCGAGCCCGGCCGGCAGCGCGGCAATGGTTTCGGCAATGAACGGATGCCAATGGCGCATCCCGACGAAGGCCGGCACGCCCAGCCGGGCTTCGAGCGCGCGGGCCTGCTGCTCGGTCAGGCGGCCGAGCGGCGAGCCGCCGCCGATCAGTTCATAGCGGCGCGCGATCTCCCGCACCATGGCCTCGGGCGCCGGCCGCCCGCCGCGGATGTGGCGCAGAAACTCGGGAATGTCCTCGACATGTTCGGGCGCGCCGTGTGCCAGTAACAGCACCGCCCATCCGCGTTTATCCGTGTTCATCCGCGTTCATCCGTGGTGAGTGAATTGGTGCACTATTTCGACGGTGGCAATCACGTTTTCCACCGGCGTCTCGGGAAGAATGCCGTGGCCGGTATTGAAGATGTGTCCGGGACGCCCGCCGGCCCGCTTCAGCACCGCTTCGACGCGGCGGCGCAACTCCGGCAACGGCGCCAGCAAGGCCGCCGGATCCAGGTTGCCCTGGATGGCCGGGCGATGCTGGACCTTCGCCCAGGCCTCGTCCAACGGGATGCGCCAGTCCACTCCCAGCACGGAAGCGCTGGCGCGCTCCATGGCGGGCAGCAGCGAAGCGGTGTCGGTGCCGAAATGGATCACGGGAACGCCGCGTTGCTCGACGGCCCGCACCAGCCGCTCGGAATACGGCAGCACGAACTCGACATAATCGTCCAGCGACAGGCAGCCAACCCAACTGTCGAACAACTGGATGGCGGCCGCGCCGGCATCCACCTGGGCCAGCAGGTATGGCTCCAGCACGCCGCAGATCTTTTCCATCAGGTGCGCCCACACCTTGGGGAGCCGGTAAATCAAGGTCTTGACGCCGACAAAGTGGCGGGAGCTGCCGCCCTCGATCATGTAGCTGGCCAGGGTAAAGGGAGCACCGGCAAAGCCGATCACCGGAAGCCGCCCGCCGAAATGCCGCTCGACCAGCCGAATGGCTTCGGCCACGTACCCGAGTTGGGCGGCGACGGTCGGGCCGCTGGCCAGCCGGGCCACGGCCGCTTCATCGCGCAGCGGGCTCTCCAGCAGCGGGCCCTCACCCTGCTGAAAGCGCAGCCGCATGCCCATGGGCTCCACCGGCAGCAGCAGGTCGGCAAAAATGATGGCCGCATCCACGCCTAGCCGCTCGGCCGCCGTGATGGTGACTTCGGCGGCCAGCGCTGGCGTCTTGCAGATCTCCAGCAGGCTGTGCGCGGCGCGCACCGCGCGGTACTCCGCCATGTAGCGCCCCGCCTGGCGCATGAACCAGACGGGCGTGGCATCCACCGCCTGGCGCCGGCAGGCCCGCAAGAATCGCCACCCTGGTTCGGGCATAAATAAAGAATTATATAGGACGCAGACAAACGCAGAAGAACGCAGATGAAAAACTTGGTGCCGCTGCGGGTTTGTGGTGAAATCGGAGGCAGACCATATGGAACGAGTGGCGATAATCGGCGTGGGACTGATCGGCGGGTCGCTGGCGCTGGCCTTGCGCAAGCACGGGTTCACGGGCGTCATCGCCGGCGTGGCCCGCCGCGCGACGCTGGACAAGGCGCTGGCGGCCGGCGTCATCAACGAAGGGTTTGAGGAGCCGGAAGCGGCGGTGCGCGGCGCCGACGTCGTCTACCTGGCGGCGCCTATCTCCGTGATTCTGGACCTGCTGCCGCGCGTCCGCGATGCCGCCGCGGATCACGCGCTGGTCACCGACGCCGGCAGCACCAAGGCCCAGATCGCCGATAAGGCTTCGGTGCTGTTCTTTGAAGGCCCGGTGTTCATCGGGGGCCATCCCATGGCCGGCAGCGAGAAGCGCGGCCTGGACCACGCCACGCCGGACCTGTTCCGTGGCGCCACGTATGTGCTCACGCCCACCCGCCGCCAGGACCTGGAAACGCCGGCGGCCCGCGCGTTTCTGCCCTGGCTGGAGCGGTTCGGGGCCCGCGTGACGGTCATGGACGCCGAGCTGCACGACGAGGTGGTGGCCTGGACCAGCCACCTGCCGCAACTGGTGGCCACCGGCCTGGCGGCCACCGTGACCGAACACGTTTCTCCCGACAACCTCCCCCTGGCTGCCGGCGGCCTCCGCGACACCACCCGCCTGGCTGACAGCCCCTATTCAATTTGGCGCGACATTTGCCTTACCAACAGCATCAATATCCTGGAAGCGCTTGACGCCATGCTGCAGAAGCTCGAATACCTGAAGGAGAACCTGCGGTCGCGGGCCCTGCAACAGGAGTTCGAGGCCGGGCAGCAATTGCGCGAGCGCCTCCGGCACAGTGCTTGAACCACAAAGACACCTAGGCACCAAGAACGCACGGGGGCGAGTGTGGATAAAACCGTTCTGAGCGCCGACCAGGCAGTCGCGGACATTGCCGACGGCGCAACCATTATGATGGGCGGCTTCGGGCTGTGCGGCATCCCCGAGAACCTGATCGCTGCGCTGGCCCGCAAGGGCGTCCGCAACCTCACCATCATCAGCAACAACGCGGGAGTGGACGGCTTCGGCATCGGCCTGCTGCTCGAAGGCCGGCAGGTGAAAAAGATGATCTCCACCTACGTGGGCGAAAACCGGCTGTTCGAGGAACTGGTGCTGCGCGGCGAGCTGGAAATCGAGCTGAACCCGCAGGGCACGCTGGCCGAGCGCGTCCGCGCCGGTGGCGCCGGCATCGCCGGATTCTACACACCGACCGGCTACGGAACGGTCATTGCGCAAGGCAAGGAGACCCGCAAATTCGACGGACGCATGTACGTGCTGGAGCACGGCCTGCGCGCCGATTTCGGCTTCGTCAAGGCCTGGAAGGGCGACCGCTGGGGCAACCTGGTGTACCGCAAGACGGCGCAGAACTTCAACCCCATGATGGCGGCCGCCGCGCGCATCACTATTGCCGAAGTCGAAGAATTGGTCGAGGTCGGTGGCCTGGAGCCGGACCACATTCACACGCCCGGCGTTTATGTGCAGCGGATCCTCGAGGGAGTCAACTATGAAAAGCGAATTGAGCGGCGCACCGTCCGCCTTGCGGCCGCGTAGCGGCGACCTTCAGGTCGCCAACCAGCGGGCCGACAAGGCAGCCTCGGCCGCCCGCCGGGAAGCCTGCGTCCGCCGCGTGGCCCGGGAGCTCGTCGACGGCTACTACGTGAACCTGGGGATCGGCATGCCCACGCTGGTGGCCAACTACATCCCCGAGGGCATCGAGGTAATCCTGCAGTCGGAGAACGGCCTGCTGGGGGTCGGCCCCTATCCGCTGGAAGGCAAGGAGGACCCCGACCTGATCAACGCCGGCAAGGAAACCATCACCGAAGTCCCCGGCGCCTGCTTCTTTTCCAGCGCCGAATCGTTCGCCATGATCCGCGGCGGCCACGTGGATCTGACGGTGTTGGGCGCCATGGAGGTGGATGAACACGGCAGCCTCGCCAACTGGATGATCCCGGGCAAAATGGTGAAGGGCATGGGTGGGGCCATGGACCTGGTGGCCGGCGCCAGGCGCGTCATCGTGGCCATGGAGCACACCACCCGCGACGGCGCTCCCAAAATTCTGCGCCGCTGCACCCTCCCGCTGACCGGCGTCGGCGTGGTCCACACCATCATCACCGACATGGCCGTCATCCAGGTGACCGCCAACGGCCTGGTGCTGGAAGAAGTGGCCGAGGGCCTGACCCCGCAGGATGTCCAAAAAGTCACCGAAGCCCCCTTGAAGATCAGCCCAAATCTCAGGAAAATGGCCGCTTGAAAGGCTGTAGACTGTAGGCTGTAGGCGGCAGGCTGTAGGCTGACGGTGGACGGGCAGTTCCGTACAGCACACGGCCTGCGGGCTACAGCCTGTTTTTCAATGGAAGTTCATTCCATCGTCATACTGACGCTGCACAGCCCGCGCGAGCGCATCTGGGGCGAGATGCTGGCGCTGACGCCCGCCGGGATTACGGTGCGCGGCATCGAGTTGGGGGCCTTCGAAGAGGTGCTGCGGCAGATCGCCGCCGGAGAGTCCGGCGTAGGGGCGCTTTCCGCCGTCTTCTACCCCATGCACCGCATCGAGCGCATGGCGCTGGACGAAACGGTCGGGGAGATCCCCTCGCTGGCCGAGCGCTTTCAGCGGAAAGTCGGACTGACGGTACTTGAGTTTCTTCACGCCGGACATGAGCTCTGACAGCATCGAGCGCTCCACGCGCATCCTGACCATCCCGAACATCCTGAGCCTGCTCCGGCTCTTCTGCATTCCGCTGATCCTGCTGTTCATGTGGGAGCGCGACCTGCACTGGGCGCTGATCCTGTTCGTGGCCGCCGGGGTCAGCGACGCGCTCGACGGTATGCTGGCCCGCCTCCTGAAGCAGAAGACGCTGTTCGGGATGTACCTGGACCCGGCCGCCGACAAGCTGCTGCTCAGCTCTTCCTTCCTGGTTCTGGCGCTCACCGGCGAGGTCTCCTGGCTGGTGGCCGGGTTGGTGCTGGGGCGTGATGCCGTGCTGGTTGCCGGCGTGATCGTGCTGGTGCTGACTACCCAGACCCGCCGGTTTCCGCCCAGCGTGCTGGGCAAGGCCAACACGGTGGTCCAGGTGGCCGCGGTTTTCGTGCTGCTGCTCGATGAAGTCTACGCCTACCGCTGGCTGCATTTTCTGCGCTTGGGCCTGCTCGGCCTGACGCCCCTGCTCGCGGCGTTGAGCGGCAGGCAATACGTATATCGCGGTATTGACATTTTCCGCCGCCGGCGCGCCCGCCAGCCGCAGTACGAAACCTGAAGGAGACCATCCGCAGATTTCGCAGATTCCGCAGATTCACTATCGGGTAAAATCTGCGAAATCTGCGTAATCTGCGGATTGGTCTTCCAGGAAGGAGTTCAACTTGTCGCGCAGCCGCAAGATTCTCGCCCTTGTTTCTATCCTTGTTTGGATCTCCTCGGCTTCGGCGCAGCAGAAATTGCTGACGCTGGATGAGTTGTTCGATCCCAGGAGCAAGGTCAATTTCAGCGGGTCTCCGCCCGCGGGGCTGCGCTGGCTCAAGGACGGCGCGCATTACCTGCAGCGGCAGGGTGGCGGCGGCGGCCGGGGCCGGGCGGGAGGCCGGATGGAAGGCGGCCCGGGCGCGGGCCTCTGGCTCAAGGTCGAAGCCCTCACCGGCAAGTCCGAGCCCTTCTACGATGCCGGCAAGATGGAAGCGGCCTTCGCCAAACTGCCCGGGTTTCCTGCGGAGCAGGCCAAGCGCATCCCCCAGTCCTCCTTCCGAATGAACGAGGCGCAGACGGCCGCCCTCATCAACGAAGCGCACGACCTGTTCTATTACGAATTCGGAAGCGACCGGGCCGTACGGCTCACCAACGATCCCGAGGAAGAGACCAACGAAGAGTTCAGCCCCGACGGTCGCATGGTCAGCTTCGTGCGCGGCAACAACCTCTACGTGGTGGACCTCAGCACCCACCGCGAGGGCGCGCTGACCGCCGAGAAAGATCCCGACTTCCTCAACGGCCGGCTGGATTGGGTCTACCAGGAAGAGGTGTACGGGCGCGACAATTACCAGGGGCACTGGTGGAGCCCGGACTCGAGCAAGATCGCCTACCTGCGCCTGGACGAGCGGCCGGTGCACCGCTTTACGGTGGTGGACCAGGTGCCGCATTTCCAGACCATCGAAACAACGCCATATCCGAAGGCGGGCGACCCCAATCCCAAGGTGCAGCTTGGAGTGGTCAGCGCGGCCGGCGGACCCACCCGTTGGATCGACATCTCCGGCTACGAGCCCGCGCAACCGCTGATTTCCCGCGTGGCCTGGACGCCCGACAGCCGCAAGGTCACCTACCAGATCCAGAACCGGCAGCAGAGCTGGTTGGACCTCAACTTCGCCGCTCCGGACAGCGGCACTTCAGAAACGGTGCTGAAGGAGGCCTCGCGGCCGTGGGTGGAGCCCCAGCGGGCAGGCCTGGGCAGCGGTTCGGCCGCCGAGAACCCGGTCTTCCTCAAGGACGGCTCCTTCCTGTGGCAAAGCGAGCGCACCGGATTCAATCACCTCTATCACTACTCTCCTGACGGCAAGCTGATCCGCCACGTGACCGAGGGCAAGTGGGAAGTACGCTCACTGCACGGCGTCGATGCGGCCGCCGGGCTGGTTTATTTCAGTGGCACCGAGCACAGCGTGCTGGGCAGCCAGGCCTACCGCATCAAGCTGGACGGCAGCGGCCTGACCCGCCTGACGCCAGCCGACGGCAGCCATTCCGCCAATTTCAACCCGCAGTTCACCCTGTTCATCGATTCCTGGAGCGACATCAACACCCCCACGCAGGTGCGCCTCTGCCGCTCCGACGGCTCGGTGGCCCGCCTGATCGACGAGAACAAGCTGGAGGCCCTCAAGCAGTACAAGCTGGGCAGGCCCGACTTCGTGCAGGTGAAGGCGCGCGACGGCTTCCCGATGGAAGCCATGATGCTCAAGCCGCCCGATTTCGATCCGCGCAAGAAGTATCCGGTGATGATGTTCCTCTACGGCGGGCCGCACTCACAGACCGTCCGCAATTCCTGGGGCGCCACCACCTACATGTGGTACCAGTTGCTGGCGCAGAAGGGCTACATCATCTGGCAGTGCGATAACCGCACGGCTGGCGGCAAGGGCGTGGAATCAACCTGGCCGCTTTACCGCCATTTCGGCGAGTCGGAATTGCGCGATATCGAAGACGGGCTCGATTGGCTGAAGCGGCAGCCTTACGTGGATGGCGCGCGCGTCGGCGTGTCCGGCTGGAGCTTCGGCGGCTTCATGACCTGTTACGCGCTCACCCACAGCAAGAGCTTCAAGATCGGCATCGCCGGCGGCAGCGTCACCGACTGGCGCCTCTACGACACCATCTACACCGAGCGCTACATGGACCTGCCGCAGAACAACCCCGATGGCTACAAGGCCAGCGCGCCTTTGAACGCCGCCAAGGACCTGCACGGCAAGATCCTGCTGGTGCACGGCATGATCGACGACAACGTCCACATGCAGAACACCATCCAGTTCATGTACGAACTCGAGCGGGCCGGCAAGCAGTTCGAGCTGATGCTCTATCCCAAGTCGCGCCACGGCGTGGTCGATCCGCTGCTGGTCAAGCACATGCGGACCCTGATGACGGACTTCATCTTAGGAAATCTTTAACCACAAAGACACAGAGACACAAAGTCGCGAAGTTTTTCTTCTTTGTGTTCTTTGTGTCTTTGTGGTGAATTCCACTCAGTACAGCTTGGGCAGCTTGCGCCAGTCTTCCATGCTGAGTCCTTCGTGGTCCCAGACGATGGCGCCGTCGCGCAGCGTCATGACCGCTTCCAGCTTCTGAGTGCCGGTGATCTTGCCTTTCCCGCAATCCCAGAAGCCGAATGTTCCCTTGCGCAGCGCGAGCACAGCCACATCGGCGCCCGCCCCGGCGCTCAGGTGGCCAAACTCCGCGCGCCCGATTTCTTTGGCCGGATTCACCGTGGACCGGCGAATGACGTCATCCAGCGGCATCCCCAGGTTCAGGAACTTGGACATGACGGTAATCATGTCGATGACCGGGCCGTTCACGCTGCCGGTGTGCAGGTCGGTGGAGATGGAATCCGGTGTGAAGCCGTTGCGCAGCGCGGGCACCGCGGTGCGGAACCAGAAGCTGCCCGCCCCATGGCCCACGTCGAAGATGATGCCGCGCTTCTGCGCCTGGAACATGTAGTCGTAGACCTTGCCCGTATCGTAGTCCACCACCGGGTCGAACCCTTTGCCGAGCACGTGGGTATGGATGTCGCCGGGCCGCATGTGCTCGAGCAGCAACTGGTCGTAGGGGCGATCGGGGCGCCCGGCGAAATCCACCATCATGGGCTTGCCGATCTTCTCGCCGGCCTGCCGGGCGCGGTCCACCGCCGTCCACGGCTGGTGCCGGGCGTCGAGCGGTTGTGTGGTCCAGTAATGCGCGGTCTTGATGCCGACGACAATGACGGGGTACTTGCGCGCCATCTCCACGCAGCGCTCCACGTCCATCTCGTCCGGGTCCTGCTCGTTGGCGGCCACGGCCATGCCGGTAGAGACAATGTTGAGGAAGGCGAGGATCCGCGTTTTGGCGCGCTTGATGATGGTGTTGTTGAAGTCTTCGAAGTTTTTGTAACCGGCGGTGCCGGCATCGACGGCCGTGGTCACGCCGCTCTGCAAGGCGCTGTTGTCCGGCATGATGCCCAGGCTGGCGCCCACGGCATAGTAATGGACGTGAATGTCGAGCAGGCCGGGCGTGACGTAATACCCGGCGACGTTCACTGTCTTCTTGGCCTGGCCGGCGGGAATGTCCGCCGCCACCCGCGCGATCTTGCCGCCGGCCATGGCCACATCCATCACCGCGTTCAGCTTGTTCTTGGGATCAATGACGTGCCCGCCCTTGAGCAGCAGATCATACTGCTGCGCCCCGGCCGGCAGCGCGCCCACGGCTGCCAGCAGGATCAGTGCTACGCTCTTGGCAATCCGCATACCTGCCTCCGCGCCGGTACTGTATCAAACCCGAGGGAAACGGCCCCGCAAATTTCCCTTGTACCGCCGGCGTCTCGCCGACCGGCCCTGCATGTCGGGCCGCTGCGCCGGGAGAACTGGTAGGGGCCGGCCGGCGGGACGCCAGCGGTACAACGTTGTTCACAGCCGTGCGCCGGCCTACGGGCCGGCCTGGAATTGAATGACGGTGAACGAATGGGCCGGGAAGCGGTAGCGAAGTTGGGCGCCGTAGGTCCAGGTTGAGCGGCGCGGAGCGACTTGGGCCGGCTGCGCCGGCGAGTTCACCGCCAGCGGAGCGCCGGCCAGTTCCACCACGCTCGCAGAATCGTTTTGCGGCCGGAAGCCGCGGATCACGAGGTCCGCCTCGATCACTTCGGCGCTGTCGTTGACGGCGTAAAGGGCCAGGCGGCGGCCGTCTTCGCTGATCCGTGCATTCACATCGAGCGCCGGCCCGGTGCCTGAGACCGCCGTCTCGACCACCCGCGGCGCCCAGGCCTGCGTGACCATCTGATCGACGTAATAGGGCGGTTGCAGAATCACTTGCGAGGGGGTGAAGTGCACCCGGCCCTGCGACCAGGTCAGGTCCTGATCGTAGGCCTGGAGCGCGTTGGCCACGGCGATCACCGGCAGATAATCGCCCATGCGGGCGAACGCGTTCTGGTTGCGGGCGTGCGTCAGCGCCCGCTGCAGATCGTGCGCCGCGCCGTTTTCTTCCAGCGGTGCGATGGGCAGATCGTACTCCGGAACCAGCCTGCGCATGGAGTCGCGAAGGGCCGCCATGGCGGCGATCCTGGCCGGAATGCCGCGCTCAAATTCATTCGGCATGGCCCGGTAGTGGCAGTCCCACCAGATGGTTCCTTGGCGGTCCCGGGCGAAGCGCAGCAACCGCTCGGCAAGCCGCAACGGCGACGGAGCCTCGCCATTCGGGCCGACGGTGAAACTTGCGGGGCCTTCCAGGTTGTGCGTCACCAGCAGAATCATCGCCGGGTCCTTCGCCCACACGGCCCGGGCCAGCGTCTCGAACCGCTCGCAGTACGCTTCGTCGAGCCGTTCCTCGTTGCCGATCTCGAGATGGCGGAGCCGGTAAGGAGCGGGGTGGCCGTCGGCGGCCCGTCGGCGTCCCCACCGCGAATCGGCTGGCCCGTTCACGTACTCGACGAAATCCTGCATGTCTTCGGGCGTCTCGTCGGTTCGCACGCCGGGTATCGGCAAGAATCCTGCCGCCTCGCACAGATTGAGGAAATCGAAAATGCCGAAGCCATGGCTGGCATAGGGATTGAAGAAGCCGCGATACGGTTTGCGCAAGTCGCGCGGCCCGATCATTTCTTTCCACTTGTACAGGTGGCCATCGGGCAACTTGTTGATCATGGAGCCGTCGTAGCGGATCGCGGTCACTCCCATTTCCTTCAGCGCTTCGACCAGGTCCTTGCGCACGGGCAGGCCCGCAAAACGGCCCCACGGCCCCGGCTGCAGGAAGGCATATCCCACCGCGATCGAGCCGGGCTGTTTGAGGCTGATCGCGAACCGGCCCGCGTCGTCGCCGGCGCTGGGTGTCAAGGTGAATTCCAGGCGGCGATACTCGGCGCCGGCCGGCAGGCGAAGTGACTTCTCGGCCAGCTTTTTCGATCCGCTCGAATCGCGAAGCGACACCCAGACCGTGGTATCGCGCTCGGCCCGGATGCGCAGCAGGCCCTCATGCGCTTTTCCGGCCACCAGGCGAATGCCCCACCGGTTCAGGCCGGCGTTGTCGATGCCGAGTTCCCCGGCGCCGGAGTCGAACGACAGCCGCTGGCTCTGGCGGCCGATAAATGGTGCGGCGCGCTCGAATCGGAACGAGCCGTGCGCGCCTCCCTGCTCGAACGCGCGCCAGTGGCGGCTGACTTGGCGGCCGGCGTTGGCCGTGTTCAGCAACGCCTGGCGCTTTTCGGCCGGCAGTTCCGCGAGTGACACGGGCGTAGCGTTGTTGCGCAGCGGCAGGCCCAGCACCTCCCGCGCCGCGTTGTGCTCCCAGACCCGGCCGCGGAAGCCCCACAGCTCGATTTGCCCCTTTTCGTCTTCTCCGACGAACACCTTCAGCCGGTCCTTGCCCGCAAGGCCGAGCACCGCGCTGTCCACGTGTTCCTGGAAAGATTCGCCGTACAACAACTGGCTGTAAAGCCCGCCGTAGCACTGGAAATTGAGGTCTTCGAGGTTGACGCCGATGAAGCGCGGCGTGATGCGATGCAGCTTCCGGGCCGCATCGATGCGAATCTGGGCCGCCGTCGCGGCCTGCGGGCCATGCTCCGCCGCCATCATCAGCAGGCCCGCCGCCAGGAGTGCCGTTGCTGCAAATCGTCTGAGAATCACGCGCCGCATTCCGGTAGTGTAGCCTGCTGAGTGCTGACTGACGAGTGATGAGTAACGGTGTGCATTCTGCCGCACTTGGGCGAGAATATACCTCCCGCATTAGCCATGCAGGGGGACGCAGCCCGCTGAAACGGGCTGCGCCGCCGCATCATGAATAATTCGGGCTGACCGTTCAGAGGCGCTTCTCGCGGCTGTGCCGACAAGCGATGATTCACGCGTGCATTTTCACCCAGGCTTCTTCGGCTTGAAGCGCTGCGAGGGCCCTGGGCTGAATCTTGCGGTACACCTGTGCGGGAGGGAAAGGGCTGCCGTCAACTTCCAGCAGCCGCGCCATGGAGATGCCGAAGAGCCGCTCGTTTTCCTCCAGGAAGGGACGGATCACCGCCCAGTCGCGCTCTTCCAGCCGGGCAAACTCCCCGCCGTTGAGTTGTTCCTCGGAGACTTTTCCGTGGGGGTCGCGGATGTAAATTGCTCCGCCAGAAGCCAGCGAGAACAAGTTGCCGCCGGGGTAGGGAGTATCCAGCTCGACGATCTGGCCTTGGTCATTCAAGACGATCCCGTTGAGGATGGCGAAGCCGCCGCCTTCCAGCGGGTCCCCGGCCATAAACGACTCGGCCAGATAATCCAGGCAGGTCCCATTGATTACCACGCGGGGCTTGCCGACGGCATTGATGAGGGGCCGGCCCGCCGCGCTGCCCAGCACGAATGCCTGTCCTCCTTTGCCGGCATAGAGAAACGTCTGGCCGACACTGCCGTAGACGACGAGTTTCCCGTCTTTCATGATCTGGGCCAATTGATCCTGCGCGTCGCCGTGAACAAAAACTTCCGCCCCATCGATGCCTGAGGCCAAATAGTCTCCCGAGGCTCCGTAAACGTCGATTGAGACGCCTTTGGTGTCCGGGCCCAGGCCGTTGGCGATAAACCGATGCCCCCTGGCGTGCGTCACCATGAACTTCCGAAAGCCGCGTTGGTAAAGCCGAACGATTTCGCGGGCCAGCGAGCGCTCACCCTGCGCCGCGAAGCCCGCGGCGTGTATAACGACGGTCTGTGCCGGCGCGGAAGGGCCGGGCGGAGAATTTCCCGCGCTCACGAAGGCATGGGCTACAGAAGGGGCTTGGCGGATGAACTCGACGATCGCTTCCAGGCTCTGATCAAAGAGTGACAGCAAGCTACTCGGCCGCATCGAGCCCGTGGGATAGCGGCGGTCCATCAGCAGCGTGAGGACTTCCAGTGCCCGCCTGCGGTCACGGTCGTTCCCGGCAGTGCGCTCCAGGGCCTCGAGAAACGCGAGCAGGTTTCCATAGTCCCAGCCCAACAAGCGCTCTCTGGCCCACGCGAACAGCTCGGATGTGGGAACGTCGGGCAGCGCGATGCCGGTCCGCACGGCCGTGGCGCGCGCCTGGTATGGCGCCTGCGGCGCGCTTGCTTGGATGGGCCGGCCGAACTTGTCGGTGCAGGCCAGCCTGGCGGGGCCATTCCCGTCGGCCTGGACGGTGAAGATAAAGGCCCCACCGTCGGTGTGGCTGCCCCCGCGCGCGTTCCAGTAGAGGTCGGCGTGCGTCCAGAACCGCGGATCTTCCGAGGCCAAACTTTCCAGGGCGGCGTCGATGGCCTGCTTCTCCGAGGCCGCGAAACCGATCGAGACAGGACCTTGCTGCAAGGCAAACACCTGCGGCCGCAGCATGCTGGTGTCGGTGATGCCGATCAGGCGGCAGGCCCCCTGCGCCTGGGCGGATTGCGCGATCAGAAAAAACCAGGGCCCGTCCGGCGACCCGTGAATATGCACGGTCTGAAGTTGGTGGTAGATCGGCTTCTTTTCCTCGGGCAGCAGCGTGAAGTCACGCTCCGTTGTCGGCGCCAGCGATTCGATCACGTATTCCAGCGGATACGAGTACGTCCGGTGCAATAGATCGAAAACCAGCACCGAAACTTCCGTGTCGGTCAAAAAAAGAGGGTAGATGTTGCGCTGAGCGAGGTACTCGCAGATGGAGGAATAGTTGGCGAAGTCGCCGTTGTGCACCAGGGCTTCGTGAAGTCCGACGAAGGGATGGGCGCCGCCGGGATGCCACACCTTGCCCTTGGTCGGGTAGCGATGATGGCCGATCCAGACGTGGGCGCGCATACCCTCCAGTTGGTAATAGCGAATCACGTCATCACCGTAGCCGACCATCTTGAGCGCCAGCATGTTCTTGCCATGCGACAGGACGAAGGCGCGCTTTTCGCCGGCCGCGGCGTAGAACTCGCGGTTCAGGCCATAGCTGTTTTGGTAGACGATCTCGTCCTCGATGCGATTCCGGGAGAGGGCCGGCGCCGCGGCCGCCTCCAGGCCATTCTTCTTCCTGAAGGCTTCCACGGTTCCGGGCTTCACCCGCCCGAAGTACAAGAAAACTTCCGGCGGTTTGACCTCGAGCCGCCCAACGATCCCCGAGTCATTTGTGCCCGGCAGGGAGCGCGCATGATCGATCTCGAAGGTCGGCTCAATGTAGCTGCGCTCGACTTCCAGCCGGGAGCGGGAGTCGAGATAGGCGATGGCGAGCAGGTAGTCGTTTTCCAGAATCTCCTGGGTGACACCCCAGTCCTCGGGCGCCAGCCCCACCGCGGCGATGCCGCCTCCCTTGCCGTTGCCGCGATTGCGCATTTGCGCTAATGCCTGGAGCAGATGGCGTGCCGGAATCCTTTCGCTCGCAGCCATCCCGATTACGCCGCAGCCCCCCTCGGCCTCGGACTTGCGCCACACTGCGCGCGTACCGCCTTCGGGGACAAGAGATTCCCTGGAGGCCAGGAACCTGGCGACAGTTTCCGGTTGAGCCATCACCGCGCTTCCTCCCGGCTGCGATAGAGCAGCAGATCCGTTCTGCCCACCAGCTCGCGAATGCTGGAAAGCCCCAGCCGGCGCAGGATGTCGCTGAGCTGAAGATGGAATGACTGATACAGCTTGCCGAGCCGCCCGGCAGCCCAGTCCGTCTCCACCAATTGCGAAAGCTCCGGATCGGTGGTGCAAAGCCCAAAGGGACACCCGCGGCCACGCTCGCAGTTGCCGCATCGCGTGCAGCCCAGTGCCACCAGCTCCGCGGTGCCCAAGATGGCTCCGTCCGCACCTAAAGCGATGGCCTTGGCGATGTCATACGCCGTGCGTATCCCGCCGCTGGCCATAAGCACGACCTCACCTCGAATGCCCTCCTGCAGCAGGCAGCGGTGGACCTTGGGGAGGGCGAATTCAACGGGCATGGCGATGTTCTTCTTGGCGATTTCCGGGGCCGCGCCCGTGCCGCCGTAACTGCCGTCAATGTGCACAATGTGCGCTCCGGCGTAGTAACTGCCCACGGCTACCATGTCGATGTCCGTGGGGGTGGAGACCTTCACGGATACCAGCGCTTCCGGGTTGATGGTCTTGACCCAGTCCACGTGCTTCTTGTGGTCCTCGACGGAGTAAACGCTGTGAAACGGAAAGGGCGAGAAGAGGCTGACCCAAGGAAGCGACTCGCGCATGGCTGCTACGGCGGCCGTCACCTTATCGCCGAGCAGGTGCCCTCCCAGACCGGGCTTGGCCCCCTGGGCATACTTGAACTCGACAATCGGCGCGTATTGGATCGTCTCCTCGCTGACTCCGAACATGCCGGTGGCAATCTGGGTGATCAAGTGGTCCTTATAGGCCAGCAGCGATTCCGGATATCCTCCTTCGCCGGTGCAGGTGAAGGTCTTCCAGGTCTGGGCCGCTTGGGCTCGGGCGCGCATCACCGGCTCGCTGATGGAGCCAAAGGACATCCCGGCTCCGTAAAAGGGGACGGGAATTTCGATGCGGCGATCATAAGGCCGGCGATTGAGCGGGATGGAGAGATCAACGGTCACGGTGTCGGGAAGCCACCGATCCGCGGGAGGAAACTTGAAATCGAGCCGGTCGAAACCGCCGCCGGAATTGCCCACCCGGTGTTCCAGCCCATTCGTGGGCGGCATGCCCGTCTCAGCCTGCAGCCAGGTGGACAGAATCAGGTCCGCGGTCCAGCGGTAGTCTCCCAGTGCCGGCGGCCGGCCTTGTTTCAACCCCGGCCAAAGGTGAAAGCCCCGGCGCAAGAGTTTTGTATGTTTCTCGGTGACGAGCTGCTCGGCGGTCCTGCTTCTATTGTCCATAGCCCTCAATCCCGGAGAAGGCTTCGCGCTCCAGGTCCTTTTGGAACATGGCACGGCCTGTCTCGCCGCGGAGCCGGCGGACATCCCGCAGGCCGGCGGCTCCCAGCACCTCCAGCAGTTGGTCGCGCCAGGAAGCCAGCAGGTTCTCCACGCGCTGGACACCCCAGTTGACGGTAAGCCTTCTGGGCAGCCGGAAGCGGCTACCTTGGCGATCCAGGCACTCGCCGAGGAACTGGGCCTGCAGGGCCGCCAGCAGGGGTGTGTCCAGCGCGATGGCGTCCAGACCGCAGACAATGGCCTTGGGAACGTGCTCGGCGGCGATGATTCCCCCGCTGCCCAGCAGGGTCACCTCGTCCCGGCGCCCCGCCTCCACGAAGGCCCCGTGAGCCTCCCGGATAAGGTCCAGGACGAACCGCCCATCGCCTCCCCGGCCATGATAATTGGCCACCAGGTGGAACACGCGGATGCCGGAATGATAGTGCTTTAACAGCTCCTTGCTGGAGGCCAGGTCGTGCCTTAAGCAGATCGTGCTCTCGGCGAAGCGCCTGCGAATCTCCCGGAAGAGCGCTTCGTTCCAGCCATCCAGCTCGATCATTAGCGGAGTGAAACGGAGATCGGTGAGTGCGTCCGCATCCTCGCGGCTGACAAGTGGAATGATCTGCCGCCCCTGGAGCGCGAACCTGTTGAGCGCCCCAAGCGGCAAGACGGCGAACGTTTCTGCTACTTGGGCGGCGGCTGCAACAATCTGCAGGAATTTGCGCGATACGACTGAGGTGGGCGGGACGTCGAACAAGAACGGGAGGGGAATGGGAAAGGTCTGTGCGCTCTCCCCAGTTGCCGCCCCCTGCTCATTGAAACTGAGGAATGGCGGCTTCTGGCCAATATCCACGGCGGTGGAAATGAACTCCCGGCCATGGATGCCATCGCGGGTAGGGCGGACGATTTCCGACATGTCCGTCCACATCCCGTCCCAGCCTTCGCCGCCGAAGGGGCCCCGGTAGCCCGCGCCTTTTACGGGTATCCTCCCTGTTCGTGCCTCGTAGCAGATCGTGTCCACCTGCTCCGGCGTAAAGTACGAGTCACCCAGAAGCCGATGATCGGGTTCGGGATAAACCTGCACCATTTCCGGATACTCGATGGTGCAGCGCAGGCACCCCACACAGCAATAATTCCTGGGCGCAAATCCCCCTACCGGCCCTGAGAAGACGCCATAGACGCAGGGCCGGCTGAGTGCAACTTCCCGGTTTCCCCGATAGCGGACCAGTTCTTCGAGCAGATGCGTGGCCAGGCCATGCTTTTTGACTTTTACCCGAGTGCGGTTCGGGAATGGCGCGATTTCGAGTGCGGGGCTGGTTTCAACGTGGTAGCGCTGATACATGTAGTCGTCCCAGTGACGGGCCGGCCGCGATTTTAGCACGGGTGGACTGATCGCGTGCGCTCACCGGCCTCGCTGGCGCGCAGCCTGCATTATTCATGAAAATTCACCACGGATGAACGCGGATGAACACGGGCCAGGTTAGCGGTGCGGGATCAGCTAGGATTAATTGCGGTGCGGTTTTGTGAGCGAGGCGATTGCCCTCGTCGGGCGTTGGTCGGTGACAACCGCATTTGTGGGCGCTGCAAACTCTGTTAGACTGCGCGCTATGAAACGGCTAGGGTATGCCTGTTTAGTGCTGTTGGCAGGCGCTGTCGCGGCGGCGGCGCAGGCGCCCGGCGGCTCGTTCACCATCGAGCAGGTGTTGAGCGCGCCGTTCCCGTCCGAGTTGCGCGCCGCGCCGGCCGGCAACCGGGTGGCCTGGGCCTTCGACGCGCGCGGCCAGCGCAACATCTGGGTGG
>Ga0315282_10007158_pt1 | contig 18422 bp, 20 predicted proteins | sample YL17G07_20_MG_FD_203693 | JGI IMG/M metagenome (GOLD analysis project Ga0315282, IMG submission 203693) | Sediment microbial communities from Yellowstone Lake, YNP, Wyoming, USA - YL17G07_20 | ecosystem: Environmental > Aquatic > Freshwater > Lake > Sediment | place: USA: Wyoming | collected...
ACTATGGTTCGCAGGGCTCTGGAAGAGGCTAGGATAGATTATTCGCGGGTTTGGGTTGTGCCCGTGCCTGATGCGCATCTGCATATGATGTGGGTTTCCGCCGTGGAGGGTTATACTCCACCTTTCGCTGTTGTTTATTCTAATGAACCGTTGACACGTCGGCTTTTCATAGAAGCCAAGTATAGGGTCAAATCTATCCGTTTTCATGAACGGAAACTTTATTCATCAACCGAAATTAGGGAGAGAATGCTCAAGGAAGAAAGCTGGGAGGAGCTTGTTCCCAAAAGCGTTGCTGCTTTTATAAAGGAGATAGACGGGGTTAACAGGCTTCGAGATTTGACTAAGAGCGATAAAATGTAATTCTTTCCCATGGAGCATAACCATTTGCGTTTTCTGAGGAGCATTATGCCTCCATGGTGGCACACGTATTCAAATCCCACCCCGCCCGTTTATAATGACTTCCGAAGCGTTGGGGGCTCTGTAGTATAGCGTGACTTTTGCTGGATTTTTTTGTTGCGCAGAAATGTTAAACGGCGCCGAAACAACATTTACCTTGCCGTAAAAGGGTGCTGAAACATGTTTAACGGTGCCTATTCGTTAGTGAACAGGGTGCCGTAGTATGGTTGAGGAAACCGTTTGGGTTAAGAGAAAATACGTTAGGCCGAGGCTGAATTCGGACGAGCTTTGGCTGATATACCGTCTAATAGATAACCAATATTGGCTGTTAAGAGGGAATCCCCGTCCGCTTTGGGATTTGGAGAAAGTGGCCAAGCTCAGGCGTAAACTTCTAAGGCTGGTGAATAGGTACCGCACACCTAAATATCAAATAAGCTTGAGACAAAGGCTCTATTAACCTCGCAAGGTTTAGGCATTGGTAAGCCGAGATGCTACCCCATTATTCATTTAAAGAAAGGAGCATGATTCATAAAGAAACAGAGAGACTATTACACTGCACTGGCAAGCACGCACACACACGCATACACATAAACTAAAAGCGAAATGAAGGAACAAAGCAATTTATGGTTAAATAACAAGAAATACAGACAATTCTATGATTACCCTATTTTCACAGAGCAAGAATTTCTTGAAGCTTGGTTGGGTGCAAAAATGTATGATTGGATTTGTTCAACAGCCTGGATATTAAAAAGCCATCCTCCATCTATCCCTATAATCACTGAAGGTGTCTCCGGTTCGCTTCCAGCCATTATTCAAAGCATTAACGAAGGACGTCCACCTGTTTCAATTCAGGGGGAAGAGAAAATATTGACGTACGCCTTCACGTAGTGTTCTTTGATTTCGTAGCTGTAGCGCTTGAAGGGGAGAGAATTAGTTCCACACCGAACTCGGCTTTGTACAGGTTGGTCGATGAAACATACAATGAGTTAAGAGAGGCCTTGGAACGACGTCTCAAAGATGTTGAAAAATTGGAGGATGCGCTGAAAAAGCAGTTCAGCACCTAGTCAAACTGCAAAGGCGAAGTCAAGAAAATCCCATTTCTTATATTCTTTATTCGGAATTGATTATTCATGTCAGGCGCACAGAAGATTTCTAAATTTGGTAGCGCGCTGCCTTGTCCCGAAAATGGTTAAAAATGGTCATTATTCTTATTTTTGGATTTGGGGGCAGTTCTGGGGTTTGCATCTGTTTTTGGTGCCCTTGCGTGCCTTGGATTCCCGAACGGGCTAGGTACAGCCTCAGCGTGTCATCGGAAAACGCTACTTCCTTCAGGGTTTGTTGGAAACCCATGATTTGCCATCTTTCAATGCGGCCAGGATTTTCCCAACAAAGAAGCCCAAATTGGGCACGAAATGGCGAAAGAAGAATAAACACCATTTTTGACCATTTTAGGAACAACCATGCGCGCTGACTATTCCTCAAGTACGTTTTGATCGTTCATTATCGCATGTGTACCTACAAGTCTGATCATGACTTTTTCTGCTTTGCGTCTGAAATCTCGATCCTTCACTATGATATAGGCATATTTGTGCGCTATTTGAGGGCAATTCCACCACATTTCCTTCGCGTATTGCGAGAAGCGCCTATACAAGTCATCTGTTTGACCGATTCTGACAGGTCGAAGCGATTTGTCGTATACTACGTAAATGCATGGTGTCTTCTCCTCTCCGACCTTACTTTCCCACTCTTTTATATCAAAAGTCCCCTCGAAGTCAAAACCTTCAACGTCTCTCGCCTCTTCAATGTCCTTGCTTTGTACAGCAGGCAGCTTGCCTAGAACGTTTTCTAGACTCTTGAGTGTTGCCTTATGCGGGCTTTGTATGTTCCCATCTTCGATATTTTTGATGGCTAGCTAACTCAATTCAGCTTTGTCAGCGAGCTCTCTGATTGTCAGTTTCTGCTTTTCTCTCTTCGATCGCAGCCACTCCCCGAGAGTCCTTCCGAAAGTCTCTTCCTCACCAAACCCTGCTCCAAAAACTTCCACCAGCTTTTCACGCATTTCAGCGTTAGGACGTTGGCGACCCTTTTCCCAGTGGTTGATCAATGGCTGCGATACGTCCAACTGCTTCGCGAGTTGCTTTTGAGTCCAGCCTTTCTTCTTCCTATGCTCGTTTATCCAATTGGCGACATCTATGTCGACCTCAGTTTTCTTCATGGTTCTTTTGTTTTTTTGGGTCTGCTTATATGTTTTTGCATACAATTCGGCACATGTTGCTAGTTTTTGGTTTATAAGCGCGCATGCGTGCGCGCGCGCTGAATGACGATTTTCCATAAGCTATAAAAACGTATAACAGGTATAACTGTTATAGGCGTCGAAATGGCTAGGGACATAACCACTGTCAGAATCTCTATCGAGCTCAGAGATAAGCTTAAGAAACTAGGGGTCAAAGGAGAAACCTACGAAGACGTTATTCAGAGACTTATCGAAATAGCGGAGAAAAACACGGGGGAGAGAAGTTGACAAACGTAATAGAAGCCAGGGAGCCACTGAAGATAGGATACAGGAAAACATGCAACTGTCCTGATAATCGCATTAGCTGCATAACTGCAAAAGACTGGGTAAAAGGAATGGTTACAATTCAGACATTTTACTATGCGGGCAGAGACATCAGAGACAAGAACGTACATCCTGCTGTCTTTCCCATTTCTCTTCCAGCCCATTTCATCAAGCTGCTCACGCATAAGGGCGAATTAGTTCTAGACCCATTCGTTGGAATTGGAACAACACTTGTGGCAGCCAAGGACCTCGGCCGAAACGCGGTCGGCTTTGACCTCAAAGAGGAATACGTAGAAATGGCCAAGAAGCGACTTGCGCAAACAACGTTGGAGTCTGAGACCCGACAGCTTGCAGTCGTTGATGAAGCGCGTAACATCCCCGCGTATTTGGAGGAGAACACGGTGTCCCTTTGCATAACTTCTCCACCTTATGCCAATATGCTGAACCGCCCAAGACTAAACAAAAGCATAAGAGGAAACCTGAGAGAAAACGGTCAATACCTCAAAGTCCAGCAATACTCAAATGATAAACGCGACTTGGGAACAATGGATCACGAAGAATATTCTAACGCGCTCACAGAGATATATGCAGGCATTTTACCACTCATGAAAACAAGAGCCCACTGCATAATCAACATAAACGATGTATGGTGGGAGAACAAGAGACACCTCACCCACATCTACGTCATAGAAGCACTGCAAAAGGCAGGCTTCGAGTTTAGAAACACTTTCATCTGGGACAAGAGAGACCTTGTGAACAAAGTTGGAATCTTCGGCTGGCCAAACAATTTCATCTCCCTCGGAGCCACAATGGAGTACATTCTCGACTTTTGGAAACCAAGTGAGCAGCCTAGAGTATCCAGTTAATAGTCTTGAAGCATTGAGGCAAATACTTTGGGAGAATCCTAAAGCCTGTTCCATGGTCATGAAGGCGCCCATCAGGATAATGTCCGATTCTAATATCCACTTTCAACTTGCCTTCTCCTACAAGTTCCGAAAATCTTTCAAAACTAAACCCGTCTAGAAGTAAGGCTTCATTGAACCAGAAAAGTTCTTTGCCACTCTCCAGTTTGTGATCTGCCAAGACGTAAACCAATTTGTGATACTTCTTCTCAAAGGCTTCCTTCAAAGTGTCATTATCCCAATATGCCTCGACGCCTCTGTCGTTTTCAATGAATAGCTCCTTCTCCCTGACTCCCAGTTTTAAGCCAACACTGTTCGGCTTGAGTGCATCAACAGTCACATGCAGTTCCTTATCCTCGACAGGGATCATGGATTCGTCAACTTCTTTGCCCGCCAAGGATAATTGCTTATGGTCTCGCGGCACCTTTCTCTGAGCATAACCAAATACTTCCAAAAGTCTCTTGTTTGCGCTTGCAGGCGAGGGAGCCTTCGTAAACAACGTCAGCATAGAAACCGATTCCTTCCTGCCTGCTTTCAACTCATAAGTAGCGAAGTCTGGCCCGGCAATGTTGTTCTCTGTGATACCCAAAAGGTCTTCCAGAGTCTTGCCAATTCCTGTGTCGCCCTTCCGATGGGATTGAACGTAACCCCTCTCTTTTATCTGCGCAATTTTGCGTTGAAACTCAGGGTATTCCATGCGTTCTGATTGCTGGGACGAGCTATAATTGCTTTGCTTAACCTCACTATGCGCGCTTCAGAAGAGTATCGCTAGCGCAAGTGAAATATCTCTGAGATGTATCTGGACACTTGAACATGTCTGGACAAGGTTGAGGTTCCGTATTGTCGCCCCGAAACACAAGATATCAAACTCCCGGATACATTGCTGATGCCATAAGGAGCAAACGCAAGAAACTGTTGTATGGGCCACATTTCTGTCCGAAGTGTGGGTTGGAAAAATTGCGAATCGAGGTGGATAAGAAGAACAAGCAAGTCTTTGCAGTGTGCAGTTGTGGCTTAGAACGTCAACTGAATTATGTTCCGGCTTTCGAAGGGGTAGACTATTACAACAGGTTTGCAGACGATTTCAAGAAACAGAAATAACACGCATCTAGTTGCATCACGGTTTGCTTCTTCCTTTCTTGGAATTGTGAGTAGTCTGCTTCTTTTCAGACGTTAACCTGAAACGTATTGTGTCTTGAATGAACTCTTCTTTAGTGGTGTAACCTAGCTGAACGTTCTCTTTTATGAAGCTCTCAACTTGGTCAAGAAGCTCCGGCGACAATATCACAGACTTGTTCGGTATTGCCTCTATCGCGTCGGAGTACGTTTTCATCTTTCCAGTCTCTGCCATAAGCCTTCCAACAACCGAAGTCAACTTTGCATGAGCCTCGTCGAAAATCTTCAACGTCTTCAACGATCCGCGCCCCATGTCACATAATCTGCTTTCTTCAAATAATGCTTTTCATAAGACTGCACACGGCAAGAACTCTGACTGATAAACAAAAAAAGCGCACGCTTATTCCCAACGGTACGAGCAAAGCGCTTTGCCCATCGCGCGCGCGTCCCAGATTACTCTTCAGTAGTTGATTCTAGTTCCACGGACTCGGGTTTTTCAGCAAGTCGTAGGATGGAATTGGCAACATTCTCTACAACAGTGTCTTCTATGGAGACCAGACCGGCCTCCCACGACACACCTCCGGAAGATCCGCCGTAGAAGTTCATCGACGATACCATGGCTACCGCCCGATCTATCACTAGGAGTTTAGCGTGAACTTTCTTGTTATATATCAGCTTCACTCCCTCCTCCTTCAGAATTTTGTGGTATTCCTGTCTATCCTTTGGAAATTGATTTTTCTCCTCAGGAGGATGCGTCACTAGGACTACACGCACCTTCTTACTTGCATCTCTTAATGTGTTAGCGCGCGCGCTATAAGCAGTCTCACCGTGGAGGACCCACCCCAACTCCTAGTGCAAAGCCTATTCTGATCTGAAAGTCCAATAATCTTAGATGCCCTGGAAATTCCAACACCTGATATATTCATCAATGTCCGGACTGCCTTGTAGTAATCTTCCTCGTCTGCATTTTCGAATGCTTCTCTAGTACTGTTGATTGCGGCTTGTTGATCCCTAAGAGGAAACCTCTGGCCAAAACCCCACAAGCAAATTTGGTCTAAAGTTCTTAGATCTACTCCACCACTATTTCTTTTTCTAGATTCATTAATCGCTGTTTCTAGTTGATCACGCTTTCTCACAGACTTTTCAAAACTTTCACCATGCCACGAATACCTTTTTTCATGCAAAGTCTGAAGAATCTCTGGTTCCTTTTCTTTGATCCATTCAAGAATGGTTTCCTTAAACTCTTTGATGAAATCATCCTTTTTCATTCTAAAAGAAATGTATTCGCGTTCAAATTCTTCTTCAGCTATTTTTATCATTTCGACCAACTGATTCTTCGTTTCTGATTGTTCGCACACTCAGATTGTTTTCAGTGGTTTCTGAGTTTCTACTTTATAATTGTGTTGAAATTTCAGAAACTTTCAGTTTTCCTATTTGTTTAGGATGCATGCATGCGATTTCTTCAACAACCTCACTACGTACATCCTTGGGTACTGCCAATATTTCTCTTACTTGCCTCTCAGTAATATTGGAAGTGATAATTTCTTTCATGAGCGAAGAAGTTATCCCCCTGCGGTATCCCTCTTGAAATTGTATTGACAACATTTTAACTTTCCTTTATTTCCAAACTACTTCAAAAACCATTTGTCTCTTTTTTGACAAGTCCAGTCCTCAACACCAAGTCTAATGCTTTCAGCATGCATGCGTACTATTTTGTCAGTCTGATTTGAAAACTCATTTCATAAGTTGCAAGGAATGAATTTGGAATTGCTTTGATCGCATACCTAAGTTTCTCATCATGCCCTCCAGCAATTACTATGCCAGTGACGCTATTGTTTTTTGCAAGATTCTGCCTTACCCATCCCATGTAGCGGGCAAGTTGACCAATCACTGCATCGCTTGTTTCGGAGCCTCGCTTTATCTCAATTACCACGTAGTCTCCTTGCTTGTCCCTGCAAAGTATGTCAATTATCCCTACCGTCTTTGTATCAAACTGCTGCCCCACTAGATTACCCGCTCTATCTTCAAGTATTTTCAAACCTGAATACTCTTTCCCAAAGTAGATTGTCGGGTTCCAGTTGTTTACAATAAAATCCTCAAGAATGTCTTCTGCACCAACAATAATAGATGCTGGTGGAAGTGTCTTAGAAAGCAGAAGCACTTTTTCATAGTCGTCATATTCGATTTTGCTGATGTTGAAGCCTTGGCGTCCACAGTTTAGAAAGACATCATTCAGGGTCTTGTTTCTGACGTTCTCACGGATTTGGTCAAGCGCCAAAGGAGGCAGGATTTCTTGTTCTTGTTTTAATTGAAACTCGATGTTCCTCTGTGACACTTTTGTTACTCGGTAAACCATTCGAAGTTGTTTCTTATAGTCGATGGCTGCTCCTGCAAAATACATCAGAATCAGATCTCCGACTTTTACGTTCCCATGATCTTTGTCTCTTGGTTTTGAAGACCATTTTGGATTTTGATATCTTTGATTTCTTAAAACATTTGGACTGCCATCTTCACTTACTTGCATTAGGAATACATTAGGTCTCTTCACTCAATGTCCACCTAAGCACACGTCAGTGTTGTTTTTGTATTTGAATTATAGGGTTCTTTTTTCTGACTTTCTTTTATATTGTCTCCTTCAATGAATTTGTCCTAACAGTATAGGCCTTGTTTGACTTTCTGGTATTGTTTTATGGATTGTCTCAAGTGGATGTTAGCAAAACATACGTCTTTGTATCGGTTCGGTTATACGTTAGTGTAGTTGGAATCCATCCAGCAATTTGTGCGAAACTGCTCATCATATCAAGTGTGTTTCTTTCCACTGTGTATGAAATCGTGAAGTTGGTCATATCAAGATTCGGGGTAATGAAAACAGGATAGTATGCGTAATCTTTTTGACCATTTATGGCTATTGTGGAAATTTTGAGAACGGTTTGATTGAACTCTAGAGAAGGCTTGCTTCACTAAAAGAGGATTGAACAAACGCAATATTCTGCACGAACTGTATCATCACATAGCTTACGTTGAGGGTTGGGATATGCCTATTAGAGAAGAGGAAAAACAAGCTAATCAATACGCTAGAAAGGTTCTGAGAATCACCTTCTAATTGTTTTCTTCCCCCAGTTTAAGGGTTCTAGCTAAATTCATAAACATTTCATGCATTCTCGGACCATTCTCATAATATTCTCGAAGTACGTACATGTCTATCTGTTTTTCTGGATGGTCTAGGTCGAAAATAGGGAATTTGGATAAACTTTCTTCGATTCCTGACGTTACAAAAGCTCGTATGACTTCTCTCGTCATCGTGTCAGCTATGAATACTAAATAGTCTAATCGATTCCTGAAATTTTTTGTCATGTACTTCCTAATCAAAGAATGGTTGTAATATACCTCCAAGACTCCTTCTTCCCTGATAAAATCACAGATTCTTTCCGTGTTTTTCGCAGAAAAGCGAATGTCTCTAAATAATCCTGTAATCAAAGGTTCTGGTACAACCGTTACATTTACGTTACCAACTTTGTCTTCGTATAGTGCTTTTACGTTTGCCTTCTCTCCTATGTGGTCAGTGCCCTTGACTTTTATCGGAATTTCCATTTTGACAACGTTTTTAATCATGCATTTTTGAAGATTCTCTTCTTTATCTGGTAATAGCCATTCGCCCGGACAACTTACTGGCTCTGATGAGACGAGAGTTATCTTCCTAGTATCTCTGATTGCAACTCTATCAATGCACAAATCTACTTTCTTCTCACCACCGTCCACTATGGCAGTTTTGTCAGGAACAAAGGCAAATCCATTCGTTGGCGAGAATATGGGGTTCTCCAGAACTTCTACGCCCATCCTTTCAGAATCTAAGGAGTATGGAAACCTTGTTGCTATTATTTCGCCCTTCATTCCTGCTTTCTCAGAGTATAATTCAATCTGTTTTAGGATAAACTTCTCTCTTGGTTTCTCTTCGATTTTGACGATTTTTGGCCTTTTTATGATTATATCCTGATTTGTGCTTTGAAGGGAAATCTCAAAATCATCGGTGACGACTGAAGAGTTAATAATCAAAGAAACTATCCTAGGTTCGTATTCTTTTAAGGAAACATAAACTGGGTAGAATGCAAAAGTAGCTGGCTTGATTGGAGGTTCTAATAGACCAGAACCTCTAATCTCTTTGTATATTTTGTTAAGTTCCGTGATAATATCCTTCTTTATATCCTCATCAAAAGAGTATTTGGACGCTTCTTCTTTTTCTTGGACCTCTCTCAGTCTTTGATTTATCTCGTCGAAGAGCTTTCTGTTGAAAGGATGCTCTGGATCCAATCCTCTTCTTTTTTCGTCTACGAGAGGAGACTCTGTAGTGTCTCTGATGATTGTTTCGACTTCCATTTTTACCTCGCCAAAACACTTGGAAAACGAAATGTCCCTATCGAAACGACAAAGTGTGAAGTCGACTACAGAGTACTCTCCATAAAAGAACAAGAGGCCAGACTCACCAAATGGTTTGCCTTGCGGTAATCCGTCAGTACTCCTATTTATCAGCAGATGTATCTGGTATTTTGTCTTGTTGTATTCGATTTCGAAAGTCTCATTCACCAGTTGCTGTTCTAACTTTGGGGGTACGTGCTCCAGAAGTTTCTTTTCTTTTGTGAAGCTATCAATGGCACAGATTTTATATTTTGTATTCTCTAGCAGTTTCCGCATGAGAAAATGCTGCTGTAGGTGTTCGCAGACGGTCGCAAACTTGCGGTCATGAAAGTAGTCAGGTAGTCTTCCCATCACCACAGTTCCGTTGTTTCGTATCTCCCATTGTTCTCTTTCTTCTTCTGTAACTGGCTCATCTTCCTTGCCAATTCCTGTCCTGAAGTCGAGATGTTTTTTGCGTTCATTTATTAAACCGTCTTTTACAGTTATCAACCAGTTATCTTCTAATGCCATCATAGCATCTTTTAGCCCGATGCCCTTCTCAGCACTCGTAATGGCCTCTGTATCTTCTCCCATGCTTGTTTGAGTTCCATATTTCAATGCTTCCTTCAACTTCCTAGAGTCCATTCCCTCAGCATTATCCAGTACTTCAATCGATGGTGAGTCCTTCTTTCGACAGACGAATTTGACATGTATCTCAAATGGAGGTTTTAGGTTTCCCTTTTTTTCGAGTCTAGTGTAACTATCTGCAGCGTTCTTAACCAACTCGACCACTATTCGATAGGGGTCATTTTTGAATGCTTCTCTGACAGTTCTCTCCCAGTATTTCGGATGTACTTCTCCAATCTCAGTTTTGCGCTCCTCAGGCATTGTTATCACCTTTCAGTTTGTCCTCGGCGAATCGGAGAAATTCCACTACAGAAGAATCGTTTACTCTATTGGCATATTCCAAATATTTCTTTAGGTGAGTTTGTATCAGGCTTTTTGAATTTGGCGGAAGCATCAAAGCTTCCAGAATTTCGGCCCTGCCAATTGCTTCTTTTTTGCTTTGTACGTACTTCTTGTAGGCATTTGTCTTCTTGAGTATTGTGATAAATGTTGTCTCTTTTCTTCTAGCGATAACTTGATGGGTTCTAGTTAGCAAAATCTTGCCTTCTAGCATTTTTTTGGTTTCATCCAAAAAATACTTGCCCCGTTCTGTAACCTTGAAACCACTTTGAACATTGCCGAAAAGCCATTTTTTGTCCAACGTACAGTGATTGTATGCACAATAGTAGATTGTTCTGCCGTCGGGGTATTCCGCAAAACCTATGAGCGAAAATTTCTTTGGGAAAAGTCTAAACGTTGTCACAACAATTTTGTCAAAAGTCGGCTCAATTTTCTTGGATTCCAGCAACCCAACAGCAAATAGAACCAATCTATCCTTGTCTAAAGACAGGTAGTTCCCTTCATATTCCGCTACTCCTCTAATGACGTCCTCATCTTTCTTCATGCCTGTTTGCCCCATCGTTACACCTCAGCTTGCACGCTCTTAACGTCGTTGACAATCATATTCTCAAGCCACCTTTTTTTGGGAAGATTGGTCTCCTTGGTTTCGTAGATATTCAAGAGTATTTTCAAGGAAATATCGAGTTGATATTTCAGAAGGTCTGTTTTTGTTTGATCTAAGTATTCCTTCGACTAGTTTCTTCTGTTCCTCAACGGTAAGTTTCGGGTTCTGCAAAGCATCTATGAAAGGTTTGTAGATAGCACATTTTTGGCCTTTTGAATTGGTGATTCTTGCGACTACTTCCCATCCTCTGGTTTTCATTCTATTACGTTTTCGGCGAGCTCTTCTCTTTTTTTGAGTTTGGTTCTCGAGTGACTGTAAGGCTAGTTCTCTTTGGGGAGTTTCATCGCTGAAGTATAGGGCAAGAGCGTCTTCTTCAATACGAAAGTCGCTAAGAACTTTTGGGAGAACATGTCTGGTTCTTATCCATTCCTCAATCTCCGTTATTGGTATTTTAACAAGTGTCAATACTTGTTCCGTCATATAATCACTTATATCCAATTATATGCGCATATAATTATATAAAGCTTGTTATATCCTAGATATAATGAGATTATAAGCGTAAAACATGGTTTCTGTAGATGATTAAACTCGCCGTCTTGTTTCTTCAGCTTGAGTGTGCTGGTCTCTTTCTTGGAACTAACACGAAGTCTCAGTGGTTTGGTTTGGTTGGTTGGTTTGGATAAAACTTTAGTTCCAAGACGCTTCAAGTCTTTTTCAAAGCTCATGTCCTTTTTGGACTCAATGCTTTACGTCCTTATCTAGCTTTTTGCATGGTTCTTTGTTGTGCAAGCATTCCCTTTTCTGTTCTGGAGAACACTCTGAGCAGAGACTTGCTGTAAGATCTTTATTGTCTCCGAAGAACATCAGTCCTTCCTCTACCCTTTTGCTCTGAAGACTGAAGGGCACGTTGGGACATATTCTCAGCGAATGTGGAGTCACGTCAACTGTCAACAAGTGACGATCAGTGTTCTCGTAATCAGGTTTTGAAGGGTCAACTCTCTTTTCGGTTGTGTAAACCCAAATCGACAACTGTTTGTCTTCTTTGAAGTAGTGATAGAGCAGATAAACTGGGTTCTTAGGTCGAGTTGCTGGATGATGGTCAAGTTCCTGGAGTTCCGACTGCCAATCACATTTTGAACACTTGTACCTTCCCCAAACCACGTATGCCTTTCCCTTTGCGTCCTTCACACCAATCGAAACGAACTTGGTTTTCCTGTGACATTTAGGGCATACATTCAATTTCTTTTCAGGGTTCAAACGAAGCATTTCCTCAAGCATTTCTTATGATCCTTTGAGATTAACTTTGTGTGTGTGGGGGTAAAGTTTAATCCCAAACACTAGATCCTTGACTCAAGAATTTTCATCACTTCTAAGTGTCTTGAATTCTCGAGTTGGACTATCCGCTTCAATAGAAAGCTTTTCCATTTTTCTTTTTCCTTGTAGAGATGTAGAAAAATAACACTGTAACTGTTTTTCTTGTAGATCTTCTCCCTGTATTGATACTGTTCTCGGAGACTTTCCGAACCACAAACTTCCACGTACATACCCAACTTTGGAATATAAAAGTCAGGCGTCCAGACTCTCGGTCTCTCTTTTTCGTCCTTGAGGAATACTGGGGATTCATAATGCCACCAAAGTTGCAGCTCCTTCAAGTAATCGGCAACTTGCTTTTCTGATACCGTCATCTCTTCATAGACCGAATAATCCATTGACAAGGACTTCACCGTATCTATAGCTTGCTTGTGACGCAATATTACTTTTTGGTTTGGTTTGGTTTCGGGTAAGTTTTATCCAGCCAACCAACCAAAACGACGATGATTGGGAATGAGACTTAGCCTAATAGTTGCTTAGGTTTTGAATATAAATACAAGTCTTGCAGAATTCAGTTAGAAGAAGTGATTACATGGGGTCGCTAAAGGTTGGGAGAATTAACCTTAATGATGCAACTGTTGTGATGAAGGTAAGAGATTCCGTTAACCATCTGGTGCACAACCCAGCTGAATATTACCCGTTAAGATTTAAGCCTCAGTTCTATTTCGAAACTCCAGCTAGGCAACTACCATCAGAAAGGGGGTGGTACATAATTCTGGATGGTCAACGCCCTCTATATGTTGGCAAGGCCGAAGATTTGAATGCTCGTCTTAATACAAACAACGGAAGTATAGATAACTTCGCTAATAAGAAAAGAGCCTTTGACCCTGAAAGAAACTTCATTAAAAAGCTGAATGAAATGAAAATTCTACAGAATCCAAGAGTCTGTATTATCAACGAAATCGCTCTTTGTTCAGCACTTGGAATAGAGGCAGATGAACTTACAGAACTTGATAGGGGAAACATCGAAAAAATGATAAATCTCTTCAGAGCTTGCTTTGACTATCTTTAACAAAGGCATTGCTGTTTGAGGTAAAGTTTTATCCAACCAAGCTTGCATGCGTAGGCACGTGCTAAGTCCAAATACTTAATTTTAGGGACCTGTGTATCGTGTTTCGAAGATTATGTACTACAAATGCAGAGACATTGAAACTTCAGAGGTTGTTTTTGTTGATACAGATTCTGAACTGGCAGTGGGAATCGTGTTTCACTTCAAAGGAAGAGCCTTGGAAGTGGTGAAAGAAATTGACCCGCAGTCCAGAGAAGCTGAAAGAATCCCATGCAATGACCTGAAGCGAATACCCCATGTTAGATGAAGCACGCTAATGAAGATGCACGGTACATTCGACAAACTCTCCGTTTGTTTTTGCAGCGTTGACATAACATGCTTTATAACTGATTTGTCCAAGTTTGTTGCACCAAACACTTATGTTCATCCCCACACTTAATCCGAAGTCAACACCCAACCAATATGCATAATGTAGCGATAGTCCCAAAGGTTGTTGCAAGAGAAATTCGTTGATTAATGCTGTCCCGCCGTATCGGACAATCCCGTTCTTGGGAGGATAATAAACCTTGCGTTGTTCCTTGGGGTAATCCCATCTGAAAATAGGTCCGCAGTTGCTTTCTGCCTTGATAAGCTTTATCGGTACCTCTTTAGCATCAATTACTTTGAGAGGTTTTCCCCTTGTTACGTAAAGAAAAAACGCCCTCATCAGAATATTGTTTTTACTCGCCTCAATGGCGGCCTTTATTATCTCGTTCCAGTGATCTTTGGATATAGCAATTACTGCACTCATTTGAATGTCTCCAATTAGTTTGTAAGTACTTGGAACTATTAAACTGTCAGGAGATCTATCAGCTGACATTTCCTTTTTGCGCTACATTTTTTCTGCCCTACTTTCCACCAGAACAATGTAGGTCTGAGGGCTTATACCTACATTGTTTACCAACATCGCCTCTCCATTATCCATTCGTCGTTGGTTGTTGTTGGGGTAAAGTTTTATCCAAACACACACTTATGGAAAAATTGCGTACGCGAGAGAAGCGAACTATGAGTGAACTGAAAGCAGAGAAACCAGACTATGGTAATTGGGTCTCTAAGAGATTGCTCTACGCGCGCGCTAAGGTAAATGACCGCGCATTATTGGCTATTCTTTCGTCAGTGCTTTTGCTGGGATAAGTAGTAGGTTTTGCGCGATGAGGTTTGCGATTAATGGTGGAAGTATCTGCGGGCCAAACGCCGTGAGACCGATAACTAGGGAAAGGGCCGCGTTTTTTACTGTTGTTGCTATCTCGATTGATACTGCTTTTTTGTGCCCGAATCTTCTGGTTAGAAAATGGGTCAACACGAATGCTAGGGCAAGTGTCCCAAACATGAAAGCGTTCAGCACCGTAAATTCTGTCACGTTGTTTCTTGCGTATTCAACTCCTGGAGCGATAGAGCCCCAAATCAGAAGAACTAGTATACATAGCTCAATTCTAGAGCTGTAGATGCTGGCTCTTTTCCAATCAACGTGAACCAATTCCCTCAACAAAAACGAGGCTGTTATCGGAATCAGGATTATTTCTCCCAGATTCACCATCATGCTCGCAACGTCAACATTGACTGCTGTTCCGATGGCAATCAGCATTGTTGCCGGTATAGTGGCTATCGAAAGCAGGTTTGTGATTATGCTTATGACTAGAGCGGTGGCGACGTCTCCTTTGAACGCCTTAGCCCAGAACGCGGTGGCGATCGCAGATGGACAGCAGAACGCAAGCACGGTCCCCGCGTAAACTATGGGTGGGAAGAAAGGTTTTGCAAGAAGCGATAGCAGCGGTGTTAAGACAAACACCGTGAACAAGCCCATTATTATGACCGGATAATTCCTCATTGAGTGTGCGATCTCGTTCGGTTCCATGCTTAACGTGACACAGAACATCAAGAACATCAGCAGAACAGCCAGATAAGGTTTCCAAATCAATCCAACTTGCGGAAAAAAGAAGCCTAAAACTATGCTTAGAACGATAATCAACGGCGTAGGATATTTGCTGATAAGAGCACTCATACGCTCAGGCTTCCAAACTTGCTTAATTTTTCCAGTTCACAATAATGTCTCTTCCAAAATATAAGAAAGGTCAATAATAAGCGCCTGCGCACGCACTCTTATTCAAGAATAGCCCACAATCAAAGATGAAAGTGGCCGCTAAGATTTTTTAGGGTACTCATGGAAAAGGCAAGCTTCGCTCGCGCTATTTGACTTTGTGAAAGCGGTATCTTTCCATGTACAAGTCCACTTTTCCAGAATCATCCACAACGAACTCTACCGGCGTTCTTATGCCCTCCATGGGCACGTAGAACTTCAGGGTCTCAAGCCTGTCGCTTTCAGGAATCAGCGGAAGACTCTGCCCACTCAACTTCTCCTTGTCCTCCATGAACAGCACTCCACCCTTCCTCACGACCGAAACTTTTATGATTCCCTTGTAACCTGCATACTCGCCCACAAGCATGGCCATTTTCTTCTCAATCTCAAAAACTGGAATCTCCTTCAAAGGGTCTTTACCCATGAGAAACGCCAAAATCACAGGTGGAATCAGCGCCATTGACCCATTACCACCCACATTGCAGGCATATATGACTCCTATGTTCAGGTCTGGCACGAACGACATGTTTGCACTCGAAACTGCTGTAGAGCCACTGTGACCCACAATAGTGTGTCCAAAGAACTCATCTTTCGCGTACCAACCATAACCATACCAAGTTCTACCAAAAAGGGAAGGCCAGTTCGTCTGTACATGTGGTTTATGCATCTCCTGTAACAGAGCCGAATCCAGAAGCTTGGTGCCTTCAAAGACGCCGTGGTTCATGTTTGCGATAAGATAGTTTGTCAACTCCATGACCGAGCTCATTAATCCGCCGTCTGCGTAGGATAACCTGCTAATCGGGTGTACAGTAGGTGTCGCCACAAGAGTTCCATCCTTCTTTTCCGTAAAATACGGCGTCATGACGTCCTGATCTTTCTCAAACTCCTCTCTCAAGAACGTGGACCTATTCATCTTCAAAGGCTTCAATATCATGTCTCTAACATAATACTCATAGCGCATTTGACTGAGCCTTTCAATGATCATTCCGAGAAGCTCATACCCCTCATTAAGATAGAAGAATCTTCTTCCTGGCTCCGCTGCCACCTCGTCTTTCGCACCGTTGACATGCAACATCAAGTCTTCAAAGCTGCTGAAGGGAACCCATTTCTCATCAACCCCAAGATGCCTAACAATCTCAACATCCGCTCCGCCCAAGTCTGGAATACCTGAAGAATGAGTCAACAAGTTATGAATGGTAATCGGGTTCTCCTCTTTCCCCACTTTAAACTCGGGTAGATGCTTCTTAACAGGGTCTTTCAGATTCAGCTTTCCTTGCTCAACGAGCTGCATTATCGCTAGTGCTGTGAAGGATTTAGTGCATGAACCCACTCCGTAAAGCGTGTCAGGAGTAGCAGGAGCATTATCTTTGAAACGTCTAGCCCCAAAACCCCTAGCATAAACGACTTTTCCATCCTTCACTACTGCCAAACTCAGTCCGGGCACGTGATCTCGCATCATAGCATCCGCAATCAAGCCCTCAAACTTCTCTTCAACCTCACCAAGAGACATGGCAACTTCAACCTCTCTTCTCAAAACTAGCAGAATAGTCAGATAACACTTTCGTACACTAGTCGATGAACGCGCGCGCCCAGCTCCTCAATTCAGGGAATCTGATTTTGCGGAAAAGTTATAGCTGAACCGAGAGTAACGAATGGTGGTCAGCTTGCTGCAAAGTAACGGGATGCAATTGACTATGGATATGCTAATGAAAAAGGTTGCCCATACCATAGCGACCAGCATAGCCTGTCTCAAGGAAAAATCCAAAGTTCTCGTCATATGTGCTCTTCATAATAAGATGCTGGCTGAATATATAGTGCTGGAATCTTATGCATTGAAAGCATATCCCTATCTTTGGGTGTTTGATGAAAAGCTCTTTCTGAGGTATGCAAGGAGCTTTTCTGACGAGGCAATTGCTACTTTACCAGAACATGTTTGTTCTCTTATAAGAAATTCCGATGTGATCATATGGCTTAGTCAGTTTGACGGCATAGGAAAGCTTCCAGCAAACGTTGAAGAAGCGATTATTTCGTTTTGGGATAGCGTCGATGTGGAAATAAGAACTAAGCCGTGTCTATCTGTGAATTTGCTTTCGCCACGTTGTATAGAGGAATTGGGCTTAAACTATGAGAAACATCTTAGAGCATTTGCGAAGGCTGTCAACGTAGATTATTGCAGACTTCGTAGAGTGGGCGACAGCCTTGCTCGTAGTCTTTGTGGAGTGAAACTGGTTCATGTTTACGACGAAAAAGGCACAGACTTGACCTTCGACATTGACAAGCGACGTGTTGGAATAGAAGTTGGCACTTTAGAAGACTGTTTTTCGAGCGGGAAAGAATGCGAAATAGACGTTCCCAGTGGTGAGGTTTATGTTGCTCCAATAGAGACTTCGGCAAACGGCGTGCTTACTGTGGAAGAGTTTGGAGGCTATAGCATTCAAAACCTTATACTTCGCTTCAAAGAAGGGAAAATTATCGATTTTAAAGCTGAAAAAGGATATGATGTATTCAGAGGTTTGCTGGATAAAGCCGAAGGCGACAAGGATAGAATCGCAGAATTTGGCATTGGGATAAATTATGGCATGAGTCGTACGGGTTACAGAATATACGATGAAAAGGCTCTGGGCACAGCACACATAGCTATAGGCAACAACGTTCATTTAGGTGGAGAAAACAAGGCTTCAATACATTGGGATTTTGTCCTATACAAGCCGAGCATAGAAGCTGACAATGTGCTTATAATGAAAAAAGGAATGCTTCAAAATGTCAGTGAAAAAGGGCAACGAAAATAGAAGACACTTCCATCAGTCTTTTTAAGACTGTTTGACCCATCTATTGCTTAGAGGAAAACGGTCATATTAAGACGGATTTCGGGAGACATCGCCACTTCTTCTGAAAAAATCTGTTTCCCATAAAAAACTGCATTCGTTGCTCACCGTCAAAACCGATACTTATGAGGGTAAGTGTTTACCGGGGTAAGTTTGTCACTATTTAAC